>Ga0163219_100377_pt1 | contig 12141 bp, 11 predicted proteins | sample MSEWel2016_04_06_FD_113150 | JGI IMG/M metagenome (GOLD analysis project Ga0163219, IMG submission 113150) | Subsurface microbial communities from deep shales in West Virginia, USA - MSEEL Well Study Marcellus 3H_2016_04_06 ...
GCTGGGCGCCATGCTCAGGACCGCGGGCTCGCTGATGCACGGCGCCGACGAGCTGCCGCTGGTGACCGAGGCCACGCCGATGCGCGAGGCCCTGCTGGTGATGACCGAGAAGCGCTGGGGGATCGTGGGCGTCACCGACGCGGCCGGACGGCTCAAGGGCGCGATCACCGACGGCGACCTGCGCCGGCACATCGAGGGCCTGATGGACCACACGGCCGGCGAGGTGATGACGCCGGGCCCGAAGAAGACGGTGCCGCCGGACATGCTGGCGTCGGAGGCGCTCGCCCTGATGAGCGACCCCGCGCCCGCGGTCACCGTGCTGTTCGTCGTCGAGGACGGCCGGCCGGTCGGCATCCTGCACGTCCACGACATCCTGCGCGCCGGGGTGATGTAGCGTCCCCCTCCTCCACGCGGGGAAGGCGCGGACGGCACGAAACGTCACCGTACGCGTTGAAAGTGGCCTTGGGGCCTTCCGCTCATTAAAGACCACCCAACGCCGATCTCCGGAGTTCCGATGCTGCCCGCTCCCCGCGCCGACCTCGCCCCCAACACCTTCGACTACGAAGTCCTGCCGCTGGTGAAGGCCACCGGCTTCCGCGAGTACGACGCGCGCTGGCTGTTCGGGCCGGAGATCAACCTCCTGGGCGTTCAGGCGCTGGGCCTGGGGCTGGGGACCTACATCCACGAGCTCGGCCAGACCCGCATCGTGGTCGGCCACGACTACCGGTCCTATTCGCTGTCGATCAAGCAGGCCCTGACCATCGGCCTGGTGGCCGCCGGCTGCGAGGTGATCGACATCGGCCTGGCGACCTCGCCCATGGCCTATTTCGCCCAGTTCGACCTGGACGCGCCGTGCGTGGCCATGGTCACCGCCAGCCACAACGAGAACGGCTGGACCGGAGTGAAGATGGGCGCCCAGCGTCCCCTGACCTTCGGGCCCGACGAGATGGGGCGGCTGAAGGAGATCGTGCTCGGCGGGACCTGGAAGCAGCGGCCCGGCGGCTCGGTGGCCCACATCGACGGGGTGCGCGAGCGCTACATCGCCGACGCGGCGAGCCGGGCGCAGATCAGCCGCCCGCTGAAGGTCATCGCCGCCTGCGGCAACGGCACGGCGGGCGCGTTCGCGCCGGAGGCCCTGCGCCGCATGGGCGTGGCCGAGGTCATCGAGATGGACTGCGCCCTCGACTGGACCTTCCCCAAGTACAACCCGAACCCCGAGGACCACCACATGCTCTCGGAGATGGCCAAGGCCGTCCGCGAGCACGGGGCCGACCTGTGCCTGGGCTTCGACGGCGACGGCGACCGCTGCGGGGTGGTGGACGACGAGGGCGAGGAGATCTTCGCCGACAAGATCGGCCTCATGCTGGCCCGCGACCTGTCCCAGCTGCACAAGGACGCGACCTTCGTGGTCGACGTGAAGTCCACCGGTCTGTTCGCCACCGACGAGGTGCTGAAGGCCAACGGGGCCAAGACCGTCTACTGGAAGACCGGCCACTCCTACATCAAGCGCAAGACCGCCGAGCTCGGCGCGCTCGCCGGGTTCGAGAAGAGCGGCCATTTCTTCTTCAACCCGCCCATCGGCCGGGGCTACGACGACGGCATCGTCGCGGCCGCCGCGATCCTGGCCATGCTCGACCGCAACCCGGGCAAGAAGCTGTCGGACCTGAAGAAGGCCCTGCCGGTCGCCTACACCTCCTTGACCATGAGCCCGCACTGCGCCGACGAGGAGAAGTACGGCGTCGTCGACGACGTGGTGCGCGAGTACACCGAGTTCGCCAAGGGTGGCGGCAAGATCCTGGGCCGCGAGATCGTCGACGTGATCACCGTCAACGGGGTCCGCGTGGCGCTGGAGGACGGCTCCTGGGTGCTGGTGCGGGCCTCGTCCAACAAGCCCGAAATCGTGGTGGTGGTGGAGAGCTCGCAGAGCGAGGACGACATGCGCGCCCTGTTCCGCGAGGAGGTGAAGCCGAGGCTGGCGAAGCGGCCGCAGGTGGGCGCCTACAACCAGGAAATCTAGCGCGCGGGCGCCCACGGCGTATGCTCGCCGCTCGCGGCATGCGTCCCCCAGGCCCGCCTGACCGTATGTCGCTTCTGGGTGCGCCTTTCATCACCGCACCGCGGAGGCTCAATGCACGTGTCCCATCGCGCCCGCCCCCTGCTGCTGGCGCTGACCTGCGCAGGCATCGCGCTGTCCACACCGTCGCAGGCGCAGCAGCAGGAGGGCCTGTACGACCGGATCGAGCGGCATCTCGCCGAGACTCCGGCGCTGGCCGCGGCCGTGGGCAAGCCGGCGGCCGAGATGGCGGCCGTCAGCTGGTTGGTGGGCGAATGGGATGTCGTGGCGACCGACACCCAACCCGGCAGCCAGCCTTCGAAGGGCAGCGCCAGCATCACCCCGCTGTATGGCGGCGTGTGGCTGGAGATGCGCGACACCTATCCGAGCGGCAACCAGGACCTCGGCTACCTCGGCTTCAGCGTCACGAGCCGGCGTTGGATCAATGTGTCCATGGACGCCTACGGTCACGCTAACCTCGTCAGCACCGACGCCTGGCGCGACGATCGCCTCGTCTTCGAGGCCGACTTCGTCATCATGGGGGTCCCGACCCACCTGCGTCAGACGTTCCGCAAACTGAACGAGGACTCGTTCCGGGTCGACAACGAGGAACGCATCGGCGGCGCCTGGCGGCCCGTCGACGCCTATGTCTATACGCGCAAGCCCGCGTCCTGAACCCAGCCGTCACACTGGGGCACTAGCTTCCGGCGACTCGGCGTGCGAAAGCGCGCCGAACGCGCTTAACCGGGGGCTCCTCTATGAAAGTCGCGATGATCGGGACGGGCTATGTGGGCCTCGTCTCGGGCGCGTGCTTCGCCGACTTCGGCCACACCGTCACCTGCATCGACAAGGACGCGGGCAAGATCGACCGCCTGAAGGCAGGCGGCATTCCGATCTATGAGCCGGGTCTCGACGTGCTCGTCGCCCAGAACGTGAAGGCCGGCCGCCTGTTCTTCGACACCGACGCGACGAAGGCGGTGCGCGAAGCCGATGCGGTGTTCATCGCGGTTGGCACGCCGTCGCGGCGCGGCGACGGCCACGCCGACCTCTCCTACGTCTACGCCGCCGCCGAGGAAGTCGCCGGGCTGGTGCAGGGCTTCACGGTCATCGTCACCAAGTCGACCGTGCCGGTCGGCACCGGCGACGAGATCGAAGCCATCGTGAAGCGCGTGCGCCCCGACGCCGACGTTGCCGTGGTCTCGAACCCGGAGTTCCTGCGCGAGGGCGCGGCCATCGAGGACTTCAAGCGGCCCGACCGGGTGGTGGTGGGCACCGACGACGAACGGGCGCGCGCGGTGATGCGCGAGCTCTACCGGCCGCTCTATCTGAACGAGACCCCGATCCAGTTCACCGGCCGGCGCACCAGCGAGCTGATCAAGTACGCGGGCAACGCCTTCCTCGCCATGAAGATCACCTTCATCAACGAGATCGCCGACCTCTGCGAGGCGGTCGGCGCCGACGTGCAGCAGGTGGCGCGCGGCATCGGGCTGGACGGCCGGATCGGCTCGAAGTTCCTGAACGCCGGCCCCGGCTACGGCGGCTCCTGCTTCCCGAAGGATACGCTCGCCCTGGTGCGCACCGCCCGCGACGCCGGCTCCCCCGTGGAGCTGATCGAGACGACCGTGCGGGTCAACGACGCGCGCAAGAAGGCCATGGCCCGCAAGGTGATCAAGGCCGTCAATGGCGAGGACCTGTCGGGCAAGACGATCGGCGTGCTGGGCCTGACCTTCAAGCCGAACACCGACGACATGCGCGATGCGCCGAGCCTCGACATCGTGCCGGCCCTGCAGGCGGCGGGCGCGCGGGTCCAGGCCTTCGACCCGGAAGGGCACGAGGCCACGCACATGCTGCAGGACGTGGATTTCAAAACCGATCCCTATGCGGTGGCCGAGGGCGCCGACGCCCTGGTGATCATCACCGAATGGGACCAGTTCCGCGCACTCGACCTCGACCGGATCAAGCTCCTGATGAACCGGCCGGTGCTCGTGGACCTGCGGAACATCTACAAGCCGGACGACATGAAGGCGCGCGGCTTCGCCTACACCAGCGTGGGGCGGCCGTAACGACGGAGGGGGGAGGCCGCGGCCTCCCTAGAAGCCGCCGGAACTCAGGTGGATCAGGAGCTGTCCTAGCCAGACCGCGCCGGCCCAGAAGGCGAGCGCCAGCAGAACGACGAAGGCCAGGCAGGCGACAGAGCTTACGCCCTTGCCGACCACTGGCCGCGCCGCCCCGCCGAAAGCGAGGTCGCGCCGCATGTTTCCTCCAACCCTATTCGTTCGCCTGCGCCGGTCGAGCGACGCAGCATGTGTCGATGCTGACACAAGCGTTCAGGGTTGGGTAGGGTTGCCGCCACGGCGCCCCCGATCACGGAGCGTTGTTTTTCAGAGCACCCGGTCGGCCCGGGCGCGCAGATAGCCGTGCAGGGCGGCGATCTCCTCGTGGGTCAGGGCGTTGAACCGCGCCGGCGAGACCTGGCTCATCAGGCCGAGCTTCCGCCCGCCCGGCGCGATTCCCGTGCGCAGCAGCGTCTCGAAGTCCGCCAGGTCGTAGGCCGCGGCGATGGTCAGGTCGGGCGCGCCGACCACCTCCCGGCCGGTGAGCGCCGGCCCGTGGCATTCGATGCAGGCGCGGGCGAGCCGCCGTCCCGCCTCGTGCTCGGCGCCGACGCGGGGCGGCTCGATCGCGCCCTCGGCCTTCAGCATGGCGGGCGCGGAGTCGAACTTGCGCATCAGGACGCCCAGCCGGCCGACGGGGCCCACCTGGGTGCGCGGCAGCGCCTCGCCCTTCAGCGGGAAGCTGCGGACATAGGCCAGCAGGTCGGAGGCCTCGGCGTCGGTCAGGCGGGCGAAGGCGTCGGAGGGCATGACCCACAGGGTGCGGCCATCGGCGGCGACGCCGTGGCGGATCGCCCGGTCGAGTTCGGCGTCGCTCTGCTCGGCCGCCGCGAGCGTCAGGTTCGGGCCGTAGGCGCGCAGGATCGGCATCTCGTCGTGGAACAGCTTCCCCGTGAAGTCCGCGCCATGGCAGTCGTGGCAGCCGTTGAGGATCGCCACCTTGCGGCCGCGCGCCACGGCGGCGGCGTCGGACGCCGCGGCGATCCGGACGGCGGCCTTCGGATAGGCGCGGCGGATCATCACCTCGCTTGCCGCGAAGGCGCCCAGCGCCAGGCACAGCACGACCGTGGCCAGGCCGGCCAGCCCGAAGCCGGCCCACCGCAGAAGACGTTTCATAGGACCCCCGTCATCGACAGCGCGCGGGGCTTCGCCGAGCCCCGTTCGCGGAGCGCGGGTCATTAGGCTGGGCCGTGGGGCCGGGCAATCCGCGGCTTCGCCGAGCGGCTCTGCAGGTTTGCAGAGCGTGGCCGGACGGACAGGAAAGTTGACGACGGTCAAGGCGCGGCGGGCCGGCGGGTTCAGGCTCACGCATCGTCAACCGCTCTGGAGGAGAGCGTCATGACCGCCACCCAAATCCCAACCGCCCCGCGGCGCCGGTCCGGCCTGGTCCGCGGCGCGCTCACCGGGGCCGCCGTCTCAGGCGTGCTGTTCCTGGCCTGCTGGCTCGGGACCGCCATCGAGGGCCTGAGCGTCACCCACGCCTTCATCTCGCTGTTCACCGCCGAGCCCGTCACCTCGCAGGCGGCGCTGGCGGAGGGCGGTCTGTGGGCGGTGGTGTTCGGCGCCTTCTCGGGCGCCCTGATCGCCTTCTTCCATGGCCTGTTCGCCGGCCGCCGCTAGTCCAGGAGTTCTCCCGATGTCCGTTCTTCGCCTCGCGCTGCCGCTGGCGGCCCTGCTGGCCGCCGGCCCGGCGCTGGCCCAGGCGCCGCCCGCCGACCACGCCCAGCATCACCCGCCGGCCGCCGCCGAGAAGCCGGCCGACGACATGCACGCCCGCTGTCAGCAGATGATGGGCGCCAGGATGGCCGGCCCGCCGCCCCACGACCACGCCAAGGACAAGATGGGCCATGCCGTGGGCATGAAGGGGACGCCGCCCTCCAAGGAGGAGATGGCGGCCATGCACAAGCGCTGCGCCGAGATGATGGCCAAGACCGAGGCCCCGGCGAAGAAGTAGCCGGGCGCTAGGCCGCGGCCTTCTTCACCGCGCCGGCGATCTCCTTGACCACCTGGTTGACGAGCTTCTCGTCGTCGCCCTCGGCCATGATGCGGATCAGCGGCTCGGTGCCCGAGGCGCGGACCACGATGCGGCCCGAGCCGTTCAGCTTCTGCTCGGCGTCGGCGAGCACGGCCTTGACCTGCTCGCTCTCCAGAGGCTTGCCGGCGGCGAAGCGGACGTTCTCGAGGCGCTGCGGCACCGGCTCGAACTGGCGGGCGAGCGCGCTCATGGGCTGGTCGCTCTCCTTCAGCACGGCCAGCACCTGCAGGGCGGCTAGCAGGCCGTCGCCGGTGGTGGCGAAGTCGCGCAGGATGATGTGGCCGGACTGCTCGCCGCCGAGGTTGAAGCCGCCCTCGCGCATGCGGGCCATGACGTAGCGGTCGCCCACCTGGGTCCGCTCCAGCTTCAGCTTGCGCGCGGCCAGGTAGCGCTCGAGGCCGAGGTTGGACATGACCGTGGCGACCACGCCGCCGCCGGTCAGGCGCTCGCGCTTGGCCCAGTGGTCGGCGATCAGCGCCATGATCTGGTCGCCGTCGACGATCTGGCCCTTCTCGTCGCAGATCACCACCCGGTCGGCGTCGCCGTCCAGGGCGATGCCGATATCGGCGCGGTACTCCTTGACCGTCCTCTGCATCAGGCCGGGCTGGGTGGAGCCGACCTCCTCGTTGATGTTGAAGCCGTTGGGGGTGACGCCGATCCGGATCACCTCGGCGCCCAGTTCGTAGAGCGCCTCGGGGGCGACCTTGTAGGCGGCGCCGTTCGCGCAATCGATCACTACCCGCATGCCCGTGAGGTTCAGCCGGCGCGGGAAGGTGGCCTTGGCGATCTCCACGTAGCGGGCCTGGCAGTCGTCGATCCGCTGCACGCGGCCCAGGCCATCGGGGGTGGCCAGGCCTTCCTGCAGCCCCTGGTCCATCAGGGCCTCGATCTCCAGCTCGCGCTCGTCGGAGAGCTTGTAGCCGTCGGGGCCGAACAGCTTGATGCCGTTGTCGGCGAAGTGGTTGTGCGAGGCTGAGATCATCACGCCCAGGTCGGCGCGCAGCGAGCGGGTCATCATCGCCACGCCCGGCGTCGGCAGCGGGCCGAACAGGCGCACGTCCATGCCGACGCTGGTGAAGCCCGCCACGAGCGCCGGCTCGATCATGTAGCCCGACAGCCGGGTGTCCTTGCCGATCACCACCAGGTGGCGGCGCTCGTCCTTGGACATGAACAGCTTACCCGCCGCCATGCCGACCCGCAGGGCGACTTCCGCCGTCATCGGGTGCTTGTTCGCCTGGCCGCGGATGCCGTCGGTGCCGAAATAGGCGCGCTTGCTCATCGATTGCTCTCGAAACGATCCGAAACTGAGATTTAGTGGCCAGCAGCTTAGCCGATGCTAAAGGCCCAGCGTTACAGGCGTGAGCGCAGGTTCGCCCTCTATCACAAAGGAATCAAAGCCTCATGTGCGGTATCATCGGCATCGTCGGGGCGTCTCCCGTGCAGGAGCGGCTGATCGAGAGCCTGAAGCGGCTGGAGTACCGGGGCTACGACTCCGCAGGGATCGCGGGCTTCACGGACCAGGGCATCCAGCGCCGCCGCGCCTCGGGCAAGCTGAAGAACCTCGAGGAGGTGCTGGCCGCCGAGCCTCTGCAGGCGACGGTCGGCATCGGCCACACCCGCTGGGCCACCCACGGTCCGCCGACCCAGGGCAACGCCCACCCGCACCAGGCCGGCCGCGTCACCCTGGTGCACAACGGGATCATCGAGAACTTCGCCGAGCTGAAGGCGAAGCTGCAGGCCGAGGGCCGCACCTTCCAGACCGACACCGACACCGAGGTGGTGGCCCAGCTGCTCGACCGTGAGCTCGCCTCCGGCAAGGCGCCGATCGACGCGTTCAAGGCGACCCTGGACCAGGTCCGCGGCGCCTTCGCGCTGGTGGTGATGGTCGAGGGCCAGGAGGGCCTGCTGCTCGGCGCCCGCCGGGGGCCGCCGCTGGTGGTGGGCTATGGCGACGGCGAGATGTTCCTGGGCTCCGACGCCCTGGCGGTCGGCCCCTTCACCAGCCGCGTGGCCTACCTCGAGGACGGCGACTACGTGGCCATCGACCACGGCACGGCCAAGGTGTTCGACGAGGATGGCCGGCCGGTGGAGCGGCCGGTGCAGGTGGTGCCGCAGTCCCCGGCGCTCATGGAGAAGGGCAACTACCGCCACTTCATGGAGAAGGAGATCCACGACCAGCCCGAAGGCTGCCAGCGGACCATCGCGGCCTATGCCGACATGGTGGCGGGCGTCACCACCTTCGAGGGCGTGGACCTGGCCGGGATCGAGCGGATCCAGATGGTCGGCTGCGGCACGGCCTACCTCGCCGGCCTGGTCGGCAAGTACCTGATCGAGCCGCTGGCCGACCTGCCCGTGGACGTCGATGTGGCCTCGGAGTTCCGCTACCGGCAGCCGGCGCTGCGCGAGAACACCCTGATGGTCGCCATCTCCCAGTCGGGCGAGACGGCCGACACCCTGGCCGCCCTGCGCTACTGCCGCGACAAGGGGCTGAAGACCGCGGTGGTGGTCAACGCCCAGGGGTCGACCATGGCCCGCGAGGCCGACGTGGTCTGGCCGATCTACTGCGGTCCCGAGATCGGGGTGGCCTCCACCAAGGCCTTCACCGCCCAGGTGAGCGTGCTGACCGCGCTGGCGGTGGCCGCCGCCCGCGCCCGGGGCAGGATCGACGCGGCCGAGGAGAAGCGGCTGGTGGGCGTGCTCGTCGAGGCGCCGCGCCTGATCGCGGAGGCCATCAACCTGGAGGAGGCGGTGCAGGGCGTCTCCCACGAGCTCTCGAAGGCCGCCGACGTGCTCTACCTCGGCCGCGGCCCGATGTACCCGCTGGCCCTGGAAGGCGCGCTGAAGCTGAAGGAGATCAGCTACATCCACGCCGAGGGCTACGCCGCCGGCGAGCTGAAGCACGGACCCATCGCGCTGGTGGACGAGGAGACGCCGATCGTCATCCTGGCCCCCTACGACAGCTATTTCGAGAAGTCGGCCTCGAACATGAGCGAGGTGATGGCCCGGGGCGGCCAGGTGGTGTTCATCACCGATCCCGAGGGCGAGCGCCACGCGCCGGCCGGGGCCAAGGTCGTGGTCACCGCGCCGCGCTGCGATCCGCTGATCGCCCCGCTGGTGATGTCGGTGCCGATCCAGCTGCTGGCCTACCACGTGGCCGTCCAGAAGGGCGCCGACGTCGACCAGCCCCGCAACCTCGCCAAGTCGGTCACGGTCGAATAGGGCCCAAAAGAAAACGGCCGCCCCTGCGGAGGGGCGGCCGCCTCAGATCAGCTTCAGGCGTCGTGCGACGTCTTACTTCTGTTCCGGCGTGGTGGTGGTCGCGCCGGCCGGCGGCGTGGTCGTCGTGGCGCCGGCGTCGGCCGGAGGCGTGGTCGCCATGGCGCCGGTGTCGGCCGGCGGCGTGGTCGCCATCGCGCCGGTGTCGGCCGGCGGGGTCGTGGTCGTGTCGGCCGGAGCCGTAGCGGCCGCGTCCGTGGCCGTGCCCGTGGCCGGCGCTTCTTCGGTCTTGGGCTGGCAGGCGGACAGGCCGGCGGCCAGGACGGCGGCGGCGGCGACCGAGGTCAGGATACGCAGTTTCATAGGAAGGCTCCCCTGGAGGACTATCCCCCGACAGGGCGCGACCTTACACACTCTCGTGTGATCCCGAAATCGTGAACTCGCCCCGGGCGTGAGTTTTTGACGCAGGGAGCTGTGGATTTCGCGCCCCCGCTCCTCTAGTCGCCTGCCGGGGGATCGGGATCGGAAGCTCTGCGTTTGGTGCGTGCCGAAAGGCGAAGCTTCAGCAGACGGAACAAGGGTCGGAGGGGTTGATGACGAAACGCGTGCGTAAGGCGGTGCTGCCGGTGGCGGGCCTGGGGACCCGCGTGCTGCCGGGCGCCAAGACCACGCCGAAGAACCTGCTGAACGTCGTCGACCGTCCGATCCTGTCCTACATCGTCGAGGAGGCCCGGGCGGCGGGCATCGAGCACTTCGTGTTCATCGTCGGCCGCGGCCAGGGGGCGATCGAGGACTATTTCGACGCCAGCCCCGAGATCGAGGGCATCCTCGAGGCCAAGGGCAAGGCCGAGATCCTGGCCGACGTCCGCCGCGACCTGCCCGAGCCCGGCCAGATGAGCTTCATCCGCCAGATGGCCCCGCTGGGCCTGGGCCACGCGGTGTGGTGCGCCAGGGACGTGATCGGCGACGAGCCGTTCGCCGTGATGCTGCCCGACATGCTGATGGCCGCCCAGCCGGCGGCGCTCGCCCAGGCGGTGGCCGCCTACGACAAGGTCGGCGGCAACATTGTGGTGGTGGAGCCGGCCCCCGAGGGCGAGGCCCACAAGTACGGCATCGTCGCGCTGGACGGCCAAGACGGCCGGCTCAACCGCATGACCGGCATGGTCGAGAAGCCGGCGCCCGGGACCGAGCCCTCCAACCTCTTCATCTCGGGCCGCTACATCCTGCAGCCGGAGATCTTCGAGGTGCTGGCCACCCAGGAGCGCGGCGCGGGCGGCGAAATCCAGCTGACCGACGGCATGGCCAACCTGATGAAGACCCAGGACTTCCACGCCCTGGAGTACGAGGGGACCACCTACGACTGCGGCGACAAGATCGGCCTCCTGCGCGCCAACGTCGCCTTCGCCCTGATGCGGCCGGACCTGAAGGACGCCGCGCGCAAGGCGATCCAGGAGCTGCTGTAGCTACTCAGGCTTCCGGATTGGCCTGCCGTGCGTTAGCCCTTTCATCGGGGGAGAACGGGAGCGGCGGATTTGCGGGTACTGATCCTCGGCGGCGATGGCTTCTGCGGCTGGCCCACGGCGCTCCACCTCTCGGCGCGCGGCCATGAGGTGGCGATCGCGGACAACCTGTCCCGGCGCGGGATCGACGAGGAGCTCGGGGCCTATTCGCTCACCCCGATCGCCGACATGGAGACCCGTCTCAAGGCCTGGACCGAGGTCTCCGGCCGGACCATCGACTTTCACCCGATCACCGTCGGCAAGGACTACGACGCGCTCCTGGCGCTGCTGACCGGCTGGCGGCCGGACGCGGTGGTCCACTTCGCCGAGCAGCGCGCCGCGCCCTATTCGATGAAGTCGGCGCGCCACAAGCGCTACACCGTCGACAACAACCTCAACGCCACCAACGACATCCTGGCGGCGATCGTGGACAGCGGGCTCGACATCCACCTGGCCCACCTCGGCACCATGGGCGTGTACGGCTACGGCACGGCCGGCATGGCGATCCCGGAAGGCTATCTGACGGTGAAGGTGGAGACGCCGGACGGCTGGGCGCCGCGGGAGATCCTCTACCCGGCCAACCCGGGGTCGATCTACCACATGACCAAGACCCAGGACGCCCTGCTCTTCCAGTTCTACGCCAAGAACGACCATGTCCGGATCACCGACCTGCACCAGGGCATCGTCTGGGGCACCCAGACGGCCGAGACGCGGATGGACGAACGCCTGGTCAACCGCTTCGACTACGACGGCGACTACGGCACGGTGCTGAACCGGTTCCTGATGCAGGCGGCGGTGGGCTATCCGCTGACCGTGCACGGGCCGGGCGGCCAGACGCGGGCCTTCATCAACATCCAGGACACCGTGCGCTGCGTGGAGCTGGCCCTGACCCACCCGCCCGAGCGCGGCGAGCGGGTGAAGGTGATGAACCAGATGACCGAGTGCTGGCGCGTGCGCGACCTGGCCCAGATGGTCGCCCGCCTGACCGGCGCTGAGGTCGCCCACCTGCCCAACCCGCGGCAGGAGGCCGACGAGAACGACCTGGCGGTGGAGAACCGCCGGCTGCTGTCCTACGGCCTCGATCCCATCACCCTGGAGGACGGGCTCCTGCTCGAGGTGACCGAGATCGCCCGGCGCTACGCCGACCGCGCGGACCTGTCCAAGATCCCCTGCGTCTCCGCCTGGAACGCCGAGCGGGCCGCGGCCACGGCGGCGGCCCAGGCC
>Ga0163219_100378_pt1 | contig 12127 bp, 11 predicted proteins | sample MSEWel2016_04_06_FD_113150 | JGI IMG/M metagenome (GOLD analysis project Ga0163219, IMG submission 113150) | Subsurface microbial communities from deep shales in West Virginia, USA - MSEEL Well Study Marcellus 3H_2016_04_06 ...
ACCTACTATGGTCTGTAAGAACCTTTACTGCATCTCTGCTGGTAGCGCTTGTATTCAGCATGGTAATGTACTCTTTCACAATGACATTATCAGAGCCAGCACCTGTTAATGATGCCATCACTTCCACGGCATCTGCTGCAACTGCAAAGGTAGTGGTCACCGCTGAATATATCAGTCCAATGTGGGCGATATTCATCTTCAACAGCCTGGCCGTGTTCTGTGCTTCGGTCGGAGCAGGCTTGTTTCTGCTCATTCACCCCTTACTTGTCAGGGATATCGAAATGAGAACAGGGAGTAAGGCATATACTATTATTTCCATCAGCCTGGAAAGACTGCTGATGCCGGTAAACAGACTCCTTCAAAAGATTGTATCATCCAGGGATCCTGATTTTGCTTCCATGCAGAAAGCAGACAGCAAAAAAGAGGATACTATATGGCAGTACTGCGGTTACGGAAAGGAGGATTTTCGCATGCTGTCCTATATGCTCCCACACATAGTTCCTGTGATGATACTTGTTGTGAACGGTTTTCTCATGGGTATACTGCTTGCCTTCTTTGTTTTCAACGGAGCACTGACAGGCTTCCAGTTATTCGGAAAAGAGGGGATCATAATCGGAATGCTGTACAATGTCGCATATTTTGTGATCTCTATCGTACCGCACGGAATTATAGAGATTCCCGCCATCCTGCTTGCCGCAGCAGTCGGCCGCAGGTTCGCATATATCCAGTCCCATGAGATCATAAACAAAGGGCTCTTTCTCGGAGACAGCATCGAGAGCCTGAAAGGGGATGTATCAAGAGTGATCGGGACAGTAAGGGAATATTTGAGTTCCAGATACCTGTGGAAGATGTTCGGTCTGATGGCAGTTATGCTGCTGCTTGCAGCCTATATCGAGACCTATGTAACCCTTGATATCGTTGAGAGGGTCATGTCAGTGCTTGATGGCCTTGTGGAGAGGATGTTTCTCTGATGCCACTTTGGCTTTTTTAATAATTTTTCCTGAAATCTGCCATTGCAGATGCGACATTTTCCAGCAGTTGTGCAGCCATATCCTGAGACGGCCATGAACCAAGACCACAATCAGGGCCTGCATATTTTATCCTGTCATCAAACATCGAGTATGCCTTCTCGAGTCTTTGTTTTATGACCTGAGGAGTCTCCATCTCTGTTACGATCTCTTCCATATGGGTACGGTCCTTCCAGACATTGGTATTATACTTCTCGTTGAGTACCGCAACAAGATTGAACACATCGGTTCTTGCAATACCAACCCTCATGTAGGAATCACTGTCTTCGAGTTCATTTTTGTCTATCAGATCAAGGTATGAGGGAGTGGCTGCTGATTCCACACCTATGACATTGATATTGTCGGTCTGGCATGCGAGTTTGTAGTGCAGGGGAGAGTGCAGATGGACCTCGACATCACAGCCTGCCTTTTTCGCAGAGCTGCATGCGGTGTCCATGCCTTTAACAAGGTCGCTGTCCGAAAACATTACCTGCGGGTTTATGCCTATGCTCGGCTCATCAATGGAGACTGTTTTTATATTGAAATTCCTGGCATTGGAAAGTGAGTTCTTCACAAAGCGATCAACACTTTCCGCAAGCAGGTTAAGTATATCAACATACTCAGTGCCTCCGAAATCCTTGAGATAGAGTTCAAGGGGACCGGTTACGCAGACACGTACATCAAGTTTCTCTCCATGTTCTTCCTGGTAGGCTTTAGCAACGGATTCGATTGCTTCAAGCTCGGCAATACGGGCATCTGTAAGTTTTACCTTAAAAGGTTCTTCGGTGCAATCGGGATCTCTGATGATGGACAGGAATTGCTCGTTCATATCCTGATACTGAGGATATGTTGCTACTTCCACTCCGGCCTTCACCTTCTTCATGAAAGCATCATTAATTATGCTGAACAGCTCTTCATCATTTTTCTTTTGAGAGAACCTGTCTGCCATCCAGTCTTTGGTTCTGCCATCAGGGAGTGGAAAACTGCCGATATCATCAAAGATTATCTCTGTCATGCCAGCATAGTTATACTGTATTTCACTTATAAGTTTTGAGTTATGAGATTCTCTTCCTTCTATTCGTGACCGCGAGCATCATTGGATTTCCGTGAATATCTCGTGTATGTTCCCGTCAGGATCCGAGAACAGGGCCGTTCTCTGATTCCATGGCATGTCTCTTGGTTTCTGAACAGGAGTCCCTCCGTTTGAAATAATATGCTCGTAGGACCTGTTCAGATCACTTACATCCTTACACCTGAATGCCAGTTCAAAGGACTGAGCCGTACTTTGTTTTTTATATTCATTGCTGTATTCATACATGACTTCCCTGGTGCAAATAGCAAACCTTGTTCCTTCATTTTTGAATTCCACATATCTTCCCAGATCGTTTTCTAGCTTAAATCCCAGGACTCTATTGTAAAACTCCTTCATCGATTCCATATCATCGGTCCATATTGTTATCAGATCTACCCTTGCTTCCATTTAACCACATGTAAAACTACACACCTATTAGCAAATATATGTTCTCAAAAACCAGACAAAATAAAAAGAGCAGAAATGAATCAATAAAAAGAAAAGATATCGGGCAAATGCCCGAATAAAATTAATCTTCAGGCTTCCTCAGGTGTTGGCAGGGTCAGGAGAACACCAATATTCTCAAGAGCCTGTGACACCTGCTTGAAGGCACTGAAGAACTCCTTGACATGTGTTTCTACATCCTCTGCCATTGGCTCGGAGGCAAACCATATCTCCTTTTCAGTATCTCCACGGCTCAGGGAAACACAGGCAAGCATATCACCTTTGGTCAGCCTGTAAACCGAATTGACACCCGTTGGTGTTACCCAGGAAGGATGAAGTGTCTTGAGTTCGTTCACGAACTTGTCCCAGTTAACGGTTGCAGATGCTTCAAGGTTCAGCTTGAAGATCGCACGGTCACCGGTAACTTCCCGTTCCAGGCTGCCGATGAGCTTCCTGTACTGTGGATCGGATTCTTCGATGGTGAATTCTTCCTCTACAAGCTTCTCAGCCTCATCGTCAAAGAATGGTGCCAGGTGGACCGTGTCAGATGGCTGTGTTGCAAGGGAGACTCCGAAGAAGGCAATTCCGCTCAAAAACATTCCGATGATGACGCCGTGGTTTGCAAGCAGCGGACTGATCGCTGAAAGCGAGCCCATTGCCAGCAGGGGTGTGCTGGAGTAGTCGATCACGGTGAAGGATATCTGTGCCAGTGCACCCACAACAAGTCCTGCAAGAGCTCCTTCCTTTGTCGCACGCTTCCAGTAAAGACCGCCCATCAGAGGGAAGAAGTATGATGCACTCGCAATGAAGGTCGCGATGTGGATTGCCTCGATGATACCCTGGATGTAGAATGACAGGACAGTGGCAGCGGCGATGATTATCAGTACGCTGATCCTGTTGATTGCCATCATTTCCTTCATGGTTGCATCGGGTTTTATGTACCTCTGGTAGATGTCACGTGAAAGACATGAACCACCTGATGTTGCAAATGTGTCAGCGGATGACATTGCAGCAGCAGCCAGTCCCACACCTGCAAGACCGATTCCAATAGGTGTCAGGGTCTCTGCTATGAAGACCAGCAGTGCCGGTTCTGCCTGTGCCATTGCACCCATGCCTATCTCAGCCATTGAAGCAGGGATCTCAGGATAGATATGATTCAGGGACACGGCGATTACCGTACAGACCACACCGAATATCAGGAAGATAAAGAAAGAACCAAGAATCATACCAATTCTTGCGGATTTCTGGTCCTTTGCCGCCCATACCCTCTGCCAGGGATCCTGTTCAGTGATCCAACCGGGTATTATAGCGATCAGGAAGACTATTGCAGCAAATATTCCGAATATTGCAGGATCACCTGCAGGCAGACCGAAGTTGAACACATCCCACCAGTCAGCTGGAACACTGCCAAATAGCTCGGAAGTGCTTATGGCAGATGCATCGCCCACGCCTGATGTAGCTGCGTTAACAACCACCACGGCGGTGATGATAGAGAATGTGGCTAGCAGTAAAAACTGTACCATATCGGTCCAGATTACAGCGGAAAAACCTCCAAGTGTGACATACAGGGAAATAGCGATAGCAACTATAGATGCGGCATATATCGGATCGAGACCGAAGAATATGCTGAGCACAAGTGAGAAACCTGTGATATCGGCCACTGCAAAAAGAACCATGACAATAGCGATGATGATTGCAACAGGTGCGCGAATGGCGCTGCTGTATCGCTGTTCAAGCAATTCCGGCTGTGTGATGGCCGGCAGGTGTTTGATCTTACCCACGAGCACGGCAATGAGCAATAAAGCCAGGATGTTCGGGGCAACGAACTCCCAGACAGAGCCCATACCAAGCAACATATACAGACCAATGACTGCGAGTATTCCTCCCGCCGTCATCCACGATGATGCTGCTGAAAAACCAATGGCTAGCGAACTTACCTTACGTCCGGCAAGCCAGAAGTCTGTAACAGACTTTTGTCTCTTTGAAAAATACACTCCTATTGCTATCAGTCCGAGCAAATAGACTGCCATCAATAGTATAAAAATCATATAATTTTCCATAACTACAACCTCTCTTATTTTTGTCAACCCGTTTTTTTTTAAAGCGGGCCGAAGCTTTGGATATTATTGATATATTCCTTATATAGGGAACTATATAAGGGTTTTCAGAAAACAGAGTTTAAACCCGGACAAGTTTATTTGAGCTTTTTCCCTGAAGAGGGTCTGTTTGCCCCCGGACAATCTGTCTTTGAATTATGTTGCCAAAATTAAGTTGATTATGATTTTTAAGAAGTAGATTTATATATACAATGTGAAATATTAGTGGCTATTGGTTGTCAAATGGTTTTTAGAACTAATAAGAAGTTTATTTTCGACCTTGAAAGCAAAACGATATTAGCATAAAGCAACTTTCCCTGATCCATGACCCTTGAACCGGTTCACATAAAAGAGATACACGATCTTGTGACACGCATCGACTCCTGTCTCAGCAAGGATGATCCGGAGAACGATGACACGGACAGTGTAGCCGATATCCTGAAGCTGTTAAAAGAACTAAAATACGAAGGAAAGACAGTTCTCAAAGCCATAGGAAAGGTGAAACGCGGTAAGGTGAGCATTGAAAGAATACTCGGATCGAGTGACCCAGTTAGTATCAGTTATGCATGTGACAGCGGCAGCACCACTGCAAGGACATTCGATAACGGCCTCTATGTTGATTTCTGCCACTGCGCCCTGGCATCCAGTCCCACGGACCTGGAAATCCATAATATGCGCACGATAGTTGCTGCCACCTATACCGCAAGCAGAAGGGTGACCATAGACACAAGCAGCAACTGGGAGTTCTTTGACGAAGGTGCCGGACGCAAGCGTATAATACGCATCCAGCCTGGCATCCTGAATAAGAAGACAAATGACATGCTGCATGATATAGCACTCTATCTCTGTGAATCCGAGCATCTTCTGTGGATGCTTGAGAGGATGCAGGATAAGAGTTTTCTGATCATGGATGGTCCGATCTATCCCAAGCGCCTGATGTACTGGATGGTAGTGGCATCCGAGGACATCCGGATACGTACCGATACCCACAGCGAGAAAGTGCTCCAGAACTATATAGATATCATGGACCACCATATATCAAAGCAGAAACCTCTGGTGGGATTTGTGAAGAATCCAGAGGACATGCAGATAATGCAGGCCCTGAAAAAACAGGAAAAGGAGATGGACCTGCCCTGGATACTGGATTCCCAGTTCTTCAAGAATGCACTTTCTCCCGAAAAGGCAGGCATCAGGGGTAAGGCTGCCAGAAAATACATTACATACACAAACTGGTTCCTGCAACCAAATCAGTTCTATGAGAAAATGATCAGCACCACATCACCGCTTGTCAGGGACAGGCTCACACACGAATTCCCGGCTGAGGATTATGCACTTGCCTTTTTCATGGTGTTCGTGCCTTCAATGAACACAATTTTCAAAATAGAATCACCTTATGGCCTCGTGAAAAATGAGGATATGCGAAACCTGATCACAAGAAAAGTGCTCTATGACATTGCACTAAGCGGCATACCAAAGACACTGGCAAAGGCTGACTCCGTGGCAAAGATACAGCTTTCCGAGAGGCGCCAGATAATTGACAGGTTCAGGAATTCAAGGATAGATACCAGCTATAACGATATCAGATGGGGCGAAATGGATGAGAGATGAGGACATACTTGCCTTTGTTCCGAAAAATGAGGAAAACGGATCAGAAGGCAGCAAAAAGGAAAAAGAAAGACACCTTTCCCTGAAGGATGAAAACGCACAGGAATACCAGCAGGAAGAAAGCGACTTCGAGGACTATGAACCGGAAATGGAAATTGATGCTCCGGTAATAGAGAACGGATTTGAGAACGCTTTCGGGATCATCACGACAGGTATCGATCCGCTTGAGATCACCGAGGCCGGGGCGAGGATAACCGGATACATAAGCACATCTCGACGAAGTGATATTCGCCTGGGCACATACGTGATAGTTCCATATGGGGATGAGGACCTGTTTGCAAGAATCTGGAAGCTGCAATACCTGCAGGAGTATGCGGTGGATGATGCAACCGAGATCCACTCCCGCAGGATGCTGCGTTTCAATCACACCGACGAGGTTGATTACAAGTTCCTGGCATACCTTGACCCTATCTGCATCCTATATGAACAGAACACATCCAACGGCAGCTTCCTTGCCAGAAGGATGGGGGACAGGATACCGCGTCCGAACACACCCATCCTCCCTGTTACTGAGAAATTGAAGATACAGACAGGACTCAACATACCTGAAGAGGGAATTTTCCTGGGACACCTGAGTGTCGGCGGAGAGCTTGTAAAGACACATGCAGTACCACCCACTGTCCCGTATTACCTGAGAAATGACTATTCCATGGGAGATCCCCTGATATTCAGGCACATGCTGGTCTGCGGAAGCACGGGTACTGGAAAGACCTTCCTGACCAAGAACATCCTGCGCCAGTTCATGAGCGAGGATAACAGGTACAACCTGCGCGGCTCACCGGAGAAGAAGAATCCCTGCCTTGTGATTATGGACCCGCAGGATGAGTACTCCCAGCTTTATGAGGACAATCCTGATCTCACATCCGATGACGATTTCAGATTCAGGGCAGAACAGGTCAATTTCGGAGCCTGCAGAAACACAAAGACCTTTGTTGCAAAGGTGAACGGGGAAACATACAATGGAAGATCAAGGGCAGAGCAGGTGGAATTCACCATACCCTTTGAGATGGTACGCAATAATTCCTGGCTGATCGCCCCTGTTGGCATGACAGAGCTGCAGTATGTTGGTGTGGACCTGCTGCTTGATGACTATTTCAAGAGGAGCGGGCAGCATACCTACAGTGGTTTTGTTGATTTCATCGACGATGATACCGCAAGGGACCACTATGTGGAGAGCGGCAAGATACACGAGTCATCCTACGACGGTATCGTACGCCGCGTAAAGAACCGCGCCCTTGCAAGGGTATTTGACCAGCCTGCAAGACCAATCACCGAGATCCTCGGGCAGATATTCAAATCCGGGCAGGTCAGCGTCTTCCCCACGGAATATATTACAAGTTCCCGCATACGGGACCTGATAACCCTCACTCTGATGAGCATGATCGTGGACAACAAGCTCAGCACATCCGGAGAGGCAGCCGTCAAGGAAACACCCATAATACTGGGCCTGGACGAAGCCCACCGCTATCTCGCAAAGGCCGGAGGGGAGCACTCAAGGATGCTCATTTCCAAGTTCGCAGATGCCGCGCGCCAGGGTAGAAAAGAGGGGCTGGGACTCTTCCTTATAACCCAGGACCCCCAGGATATTGACGAGACGGTCTTCAAGCAGATCAACACGCGCGTCATCCTGAATCTCAGCAATGATGCGGCCATCAGTACCATGAAGGTCAAAAAGGAGTTCGAGAAGCGCATTCCGTACCTGAAGAAGGGACAGATGATAATCCAGAGCCCTGATAACAGTGATATGGTGGAGATAATCGGGCTGTCGAAATGTGTGGTCAAACACATTTGATCCGATGACAAAATAAAAAAAAAGCTTCCATCTGAAAGCTTTTAATCGTAGACTACAACGGTTCCGACTGCCAGATCATAAAGACCCTGTTTCTTTTCGGTGAAGGCAATTGCTATGAATCCTATTGCCAGCACCAGACTAGTTATAATCTTTAACACATATCTGGCAACTGCTTTTCCGAAGGATATCCTGTTGCCTTCAAGATCAGTTACCTTGATACCAAGTGCCTGTTTGCCAAGAGTTGCCTGCTTTTTTGAGCTTTCAAAGTATCCAAAATACAAGGTAGCTACAAGTGTAGAGATGGCAAAACTATAGAATATAATCGAAAATATAGAATCCGAAAAGAAATTTCCTATTACCGGCCCATAGAACATACCCAATATGTTCAAGATAACAGCATCAATAAAATACGCAGCAAACCTCCTCCAAAAACCTACATAGGGGAGATCACCGGGAAGCGTGTAGGACATCCCTCCTAGGCTATTACCACATTCACCGCATGAAACTGCAGTTTCTTCATAAAAATTACCGCAATGGGGATAATACATTATAAAAACTCCTACTGCATGACTACATTTATTTATAAATAAATGTTTCTATTTTATCAGTCAGTTCTTGAATTTGAGATGAAAGCCGTTCTGTATCAAAAAAATCTATTCCAATATAGAAGAAAAATAGAGCACGATTACAGACAGAATACAAAAAAAGAGGGATTTTTGCCACTCTCACCGAAACGTATATATGAAGCAATTACGTATGGGAGTCTCGCTCAGTTAATTGCTCAACGCGGGCCGGTAGCTTAGCCAGGAAGAGCGACGGACTCTTAATCCGTAGGCCAGGGGTTCAAATCCCTTCCGGCTCGCATAAATTTTCATCACTATTTTGACTCCGTTCTTGATTTCAATGATCAGGCCATTAGTTTTATCTATACTTTAGTTAATCCAACTAAGTCACGTTAGCAGGTGAGACAATGCCAAAAGTGAGTGTTGATATACCACAGGAACTCCTCGACGATCTTAACGAGCATGTAGGAGACAACAAGAAATTCGTAACACAGGCCGATGCCATAAGAACAGCTATCCGCAAACTACTGGACCAGATGGATAACATAGACCGCAGGCATGGGCGGATTGAGGAGTAAAATAAAAAAAACTTTTTTACAGGATCAGAGACTCTTCAGATATTCAATACACTGCCTGCCTTCCTCAAGGTCACCCATCTCCGTGACCATGAGCCCCTTGTAGCCGGACAGATTGTCCATTAGTTTATTCCAGTCGATATTGCCCTGTCCCAGAGGCAGATGCTCGTCGTATTTGCCATGGTTATCATGAATATGCATGTGTGAGAGTTTGTTCTTGCACTTCTCCACGAACTCATCCACCAGACCCATGGTGTTAGCATGTCCCACATCAAGTGTCATGCCTGCATTATTTCTGTCAACCTGTTTGAGCATGTCAAGCATTTCATCAGGGCGCTGGCCGAATATCTTGGGGAAATTCGGCATGTTCTCGATGGCTATGGTGATACCCAAATCCTCTGCGAAATCACATAATGTCTGAGCCGAGGTTACGCTTGTTTCCCAGGATCTCTCCGGCAGTTTCGCACCGTAGGGGGACAGATAGCCCGGATGCAGTACCGCCACATCCGCAAGACCTGAGGCCATTTGCAGGTAATATTTCATCTGGCGCATGACCTCGTTATGTATCCCTTCATTAAGGCCTGCCAGATTCATGTCAGAAAAGGGAAGGTGAATACTCAGCTTGAGGTTTGTGGTATCCTTTATCTCCTGCACCTTCGGGAGATTTTTCTCGGTCAGGCACTGGGAACCTTCCTGTACGATCTCCCATCCTGAATATCCCATATCCTCAAGTTCATATGCCCACTCGAAAGACTCCTCTATTACCTCACGTGACGAAAAACTCAGGTTCCTGATCCTCATAAATAAAGCTCCTTAAACGCTGTCGATATTGATCTCAAATTCAGGGACACCGTTTTCCGTGGGAGGGGTAAGCCAGTCAAACAATCTCTGCATCTCTCTCCTGGATTCGGCAAATATCTCTATGTTTATAGAACCCAGGCTCTCTTCCTGTGCAGGGTAGTTCAGATGCCCGACAGTGGCTACCTGTTTGCTGATAATAAATGAAGTGTATGTGCCATCCTCTGACAGTCCTATTCTCAGTGCGGTGCGGGCTGTATCGATGATCTCTTCTTCCCTGATCAGATAATGCATCTGTGTGAGTGAGAATTTATCGCCTTCTCCTGAGAACCGTGAGCGGTGTTCCAACAGTTTCTCTTCCTCCAATTCGATATTCGGGAAGATATTATTGATTGCCCCGGAAACCTTAACCCCTTCTTCCGTGGGGTTTACTTTCGCAGAAACTATAACCCTGATCATTTCAACTATTCCACAAGTGCTCTTATCTTTTTACTGAACTCTTCAAGACTTGAGTTGTTGGTGATCACTATATCTGCCTTTTCCATGGCCTCACCCATACCCCAGCCAAGTTCTCTTTCATCCCTGACCTTAAGGGCATCGATATCCTGCATATCATCGCTTCTTCCCCGGGCCATTACCCTTGCGAAGCGTACCTCAAGGGGTGAGTCAATGGATACAAGAGTAAAATCTTCTCCGAAGGCTTCCTTGAAACATTCTACTTCAGGCACACTCCTGACACCATCTATTCCTATAAAGTCCGAGGCCGCCTCTTTGATCTTCGGGATACACCGACATGCTACGGCATCCCTGCCTTCTGTCTCACGCAACTCTGTGCCGACACCGCCGGTGTTTGCATCTGTGGGTTCAAGCCCTCTGCGGACCACTTCCTCCCTGATGACGTCACCCATGTTTATCACTGCGATTCCCTTGCGGCGCAGGACCGCAGAGGCCTCTGACTTGCCCGAGGCCGGCATACCTACAAAAGCTAATATTCTGGTCATTGCTTAACCTGTCGTGATTTGTAAAAGAATGATGTTACTATAGGTCTTTTTCCATACATTCTACTTATATATTAGTATCCCCATCGGTACGCCAGGTAAATGAGAATAGGCAACGTGAAGATTCCCGGAAACATCCTGCTGGCCCCCATGTCCAATGTCACCAACATGCCATTCAGGCTGATGTGCAAAAAGTACGGGGCCTCCATGACATATTCGGAAATGATAAGCTCGGATGCTGTCATCTATGAGAACACCAAAACTTTCAATCGCGGGAAAAGCTCAGAGGACGAAAGACCCTTCGGGATACAGGTATTTGGTAACGACCCGCAGGTAGTAGCTAAAGCAGCCCTCCGGATCGAGGAGAATTATCATCCTGACATCATAGACCTCAATTGTGGCTGCCCGGCAAAACTGCTGACAAAGGATGGTTTTGGTTCTGCACTGCTCAGATCACCCGGACTCATAAATTCGATCATCAGCGAACTTTCAGAAACTGTGGCTGTGCCGGTCACCGCAAAGATTCGTATACTTGAAGATATGGAAAAGACCCTTGAGATCGCACGTCTGATAGAGGATGCCGGAGCATCTGCCCTTACAGTTCACGGAAGAACACGACAGCAGCAGTATTCCGGCAGGGCCGATGTGGAGTATGCGAAAAGTATCAGGGATGAACTGTCCATACCAGTGATCGTTAACGGCGATATTGTTGATGAAAAATCGGCCGAGTATGCACTGGAATACACAGGCTGTGACGGGATAATGATAGGCAGGGCTGCAATGGGGAATCCCTTTCTTTTCAAAAGGGTCTCTCACTACCTTGATACCGGAGAGATTCTCGAGTATGATGAATGCATGCAGCGGGTGAAAGATATACGTGAGTATTTCAGGCTCCTGGAAGAGTACGGACTCATGGAAACAATAAATGTGAGGGCTCATGCACAGTGGTTTACCCGTGGAATCCGCAATGGGAGACATATACGAAACAGGATTGCAGAGGCGCATACTGTTGATGAAATGATCCTGCAAGTTGAGAAAATGTGTGGGGATTGATGGATTTCTTCTTTAGGCCTTTATTTAGTATCGAATTTCATAAATTTATTTTTAATTTAATTAA
>Ga0163219_100380_pt1 | contig 12088 bp, 7 predicted proteins | sample MSEWel2016_04_06_FD_113150 | JGI IMG/M metagenome (GOLD analysis project Ga0163219, IMG submission 113150) | Subsurface microbial communities from deep shales in West Virginia, USA - MSEEL Well Study Marcellus 3H_2016_04_06 ...
ATCTATTATCTTCAGCTTATATCCATCAGATGGTAACTAGTATCAAGATGCCTTTTAAGCTTGGTTCACCAGGAGAGCTTAAGGGAATTATTACTCAAGATAGAACTGCTGGTATAGCAGGTAGGGTGAATGAATTTCCTAATGTTGTTCCTTTGGAAGTTAATGTTTTTGATCATAATTTGAATAAAAAAGAGAAATATAATTTACAAATAGTACAGAATGAAGATTTAATAGAGGGCTTGGCTTCTTCTGCAGTATTACAAGCAATTGATAGTACCATAGATCGAACAGGTGAAGGAACGGCCAAAGTAAGTATAGAAATTTTGGGTAATAAATTACCTGATAATATTATTAATTTAGAGAATTTATACTATAGTCCTAATGATATTGCGGCGACATCTTTAAGTGATTTTCTACAATCTCTAAGTCTAATTCTTCATAATCCTTTCACAAAGGTCAATTTAGCCAATATTAAATTTAATGTTGATATCGAGAAAAGGGCTAAGGTTGCTTTGATAGAAGAGATTAAATTAGATAAAGAGAAGGTAGCGCCTGGTGAAGAGGTAGAAGCTGAGATAACATTAAGACCTTACCGTGATAATTTAATAACTAAAAAGGTTAAATTAGAGATACCAGATGATATTAAAGCAGGAAAATTTGAGGTACATGTCTTCAGTGGGCAAGAAGCTAATTTGAATCGCTTTACACCACAAGAAGAAGAAAAGAGCTCAAAATCTAATCTTGTTAAAAGTTTAGATGAACTGATAGAGGTTTATCAAAAGCATAATAAGAATAATCAATTTGTAATTGAGTTAAGACCTTCATACACACCACCAAGCAATAGCCATTTAGAGAACTCTGAAGAGAAGGCTAAAGATGAAGAGGTTCAAGAAGCAGAAGACGTTAAAGAAAAATCCTTCGAGTTTGTAGAGAAAGCTGTTGAGACAGATTATGTGTTAGAAGGAACATTAATGGAAAAAATAGAAGTTATAACTAAAGAAGAAACTGAATAATTGCTAAAAAAGCTCCTCGATTAGAGGAGTTTTTTTAATATGGTAAGATGTTTTAGCTATATCAATAAATAACTGGCAGATTCTATTGCAAGAGTTATTAAAATGTAATATTATTAAATTAGTTTGGATTAGACTGGAGGAAGATAATAATGAAGTTGAAGATTTTGCAGTCTAACAAGGTAAAGGTTATAATGTTGGCGATCTTATTCTTTGTATTGTCAACTTCATTATATCTGTTATATACCAATAGTAATCTGTTATCTGATAAGGTGAAGCTTAAAGTTATAAATCTTTTAGATAAGAAATTAGAACTGGATACAAAAATTGAAGATATAAAAATTAAAGGAATAAATAAGATTGTAATTGAGGGGGTTATTATTAAGGGCGATGATGCTAGTAAGTTATTAGAGGCTGAAGAGATAGAGATTAGTTATAGTATTAAAGACCTTATCTTTAAATCCTTCAATCCTTTAAAGAGTATTACAGCTCTGAGAATTATTCATCCTGATATTATGATTGCAAAGAAAGAAGAGTGGAATTTCAGTTCTTTAACTGATCAATTTGCTTCTGCAGATAATACAGAGAAGAATAGTAGCTTAGGACTTGATTTTCCTATTTATATTGAGCAAGGGGAGCTTGAATATAATACTCCTCAATTGCAGGATAGCTTGACCAGGATTTCTGGACAAGTATATTTAGCTGAAGAGATTAAATTTAACTTAAAAGCTAGATTAAATTCCATATCAGAAGAAGATTTAGAGCTACAAGGGAGATTAGCAGGTGATAATTATCAAGGAGAGCTTACTTTTGATAGGGTCAAGCTATCTAGGATAAAAGATAAACTGGATATTTCACAATTAGCAGATACCAGCTTAAGTGGTGATATAACAGGTAAGGCCGAGATTAAAGGGGTGTTAGGTAATGTCCCTAATTATTTTGTTACTTTATATTTAAATAATGGAGCTATCTTTAAGGATAAAATTGATCTAACAGAGATAGAAGGTTATTTTGGAATTAATAAGTATGGGATTAAGGTCAATAGATTAGCTGCTAAGTATAAAGATTTTCCAATTGAAGTGGCTGGTGAAGTCTTTAATTGGAAGAATTCTCAGCTAAACTTAGAATATGATTTAACTGATATCCCATTAGAAGAGTTGGCAGAATTATTACCCTATAATAATGATCTAGAAGTAGAGGGTAATGCGAAGGTTTCAGGTATTGTTAAAGGAGAGCTGATAAATCCTAGTATAACTGCTAAGGTTATGATGGATAAATTATCAATTAATGGTTCTGCTTTGACTGAATTTAATAGTGAATTTTATTACAAGGATAAGGTAATTAATTTAGAGCAATTAAGCTTTAAATATGGAAAGGGTAGTATTGATGGGAGAGGAACCATAGCTGTAGATGAAGGGCTAAACTATATTTTATCTACTGATATTAATAATATAGAGTTATCTGATTTGGAGAAGCTTTTTGATTATCAATTAGATGGGTCAGGTGTTATTAATGCTAATGCTATGGTCTCAGGTGCAGGCTTTGATAAGGAGCAATTAAATATTCTAGGTAATATCACTTTAAGAGACGGCTCTGTTAAAGAATATCTCATAAATAGCTTAGAGAGTAATTTCTGGTTGACTGAGGGTAAATTATTCTTAAACCATACAGAGTTGATCTCAAATGATACTAAAGTTAACCTAGAAGGACTGGTTACTTTGGATGGGAAGCTAAATTTATCTTTAAGAGGGAATAATATCAATTTAAAGGAATTAAATAAGTTTCATCAGGTGAAAGAGTTAGCTGGAATTATTGATTTAAGTGGTGAGGTAAGAGGAACAGTTACAAAACCTGATTTTAAAGGTAAGTTTATGATTAATAGCCTAAGCTATGATAGCTATAATATAGGTAGTGTCTTTGGTGATTTAGGTTTTAATGATGATAAATTGAGGTTAGAAGATGTTCGATTGCTCACCTTAGCAAGTGAGATATCAGGAAGTATAGACTTTACAGACAATACCTCTAATATCATTTTAGATACAAAAGAGGTTGGAGTAGAGAGGATATTAGATATTTTAAACCTTGACGTACCTTTTTCAGGTACTGCTAAAGGTAGGACTATAATTGAATCTATTTATCCACACTTTGCTTTAAAGGGAGAAGTATCATTAAGTGATGGTAGGATTTATGGTCAGAACTTTGATACTGCTACTTTAGATTATGCTTATAGTGATGGTAAGTTTATTATTGATAAGCTAGAGACTAAATATAATGACTCTATTTTAGTGACTGATGGAAATTATATAAATAATCATTTGGAAATCAATTTTATCAGTGATAAACTTAACTTAGAGGATATAAATTATTATGATTTAAAAGAGATTGGTATAACAGGAGATGGTGAAATAAGAGGTAGGGTATATGGAGATCTTTCTGATTTAAAGGTAATAGCTAAGGTTGAGAGTAGCAATATTAAGGTTAGTGATGCTAATTTAGGTGACGTTTCAGCAAAGATTAGTTATAAAGATCAACATCTATATCTAACAGATTTATTATTAGAGAGTTTAGATAATGTGTATAAGATGAGTGGAAGCTTGGATATGGAAGAGAAAAAGATTGATAGTATATTGCTAAGTGTTGAACAAGGGGATATTAGTTATTTAAATAAATTTATACCTTATGATTTAAACTTGCCTTATAAGTTTGTAGGTCAAGTTAGAGCATCAGGCTCTATTAAAGAGCCAGTATTTAATTTAGATTTATCTGTATCTGATAACAATAATGTAGGTTATTTAGATATAAAAGGAGATTATATAGTTAATAATGATGTTGATATTGAATTATTAGCTAAAGAGTTTGACTTTTCTCCAATTAATAGTTTAGGATTAATCCCTTACCAACTAGAAGGTAAGATTAACTTGACAGGTCAGCTTACTGGAACTTTAGATAAATTGAGTCTTAACTCTAATATTAAGGTAACTGATGGTAAGGTCAATCAATTTTCTTATGAACAACTTCTTGGTCAAGTTAATTTAATAGATGGTAACAGGATTAGTCTAAATCAGACTTTACAGATTAAAGGAAATAATGTAGTAAGGGCTGAAGGTGAGATTCCATTGAATTCAACTGAGCAGATCAATTTTGATTTAAGTCTAAAAGAAGGAAATCTAAGTCTATTACCCTTAGCATTATCTGATATTAAATCAGCAACTGGCAAGGGAAGGGCTGATATACACTTATCAGGTAATTGGAAAGCACCTAAATTCACTGGTAGTGCAGAGGTTGTTTCTGGTAATATCTCTTATCCAGAGGTATTAGATAGAGATATAAGTAACCTATCTGGAAAGGTTGATTTGACTGGTGATAAGATTATCATTAAGGGGGTTAAAGGTGATTATGGCGAAGGAAGCTTTGATATTAAAGGTGATATAGCTCTAGATGGTATTAAACCATCAGATTATAATATTAAGTTCTCTGGAAATAATATAGCCTTTGAACATGGATTTGTAAAAGCAGTGGGTAATGGAGATATATCAATTACAAGTTCTTTTGCTAAGCCTTTAATCAAAGGATCATTATTAGTTCATGATAGTCATATTGATTTAGGCTTTGATTGGCCAACTTCTAAGAAGGAGAATCAAGAACCATTAGTTCAACCAAGCTTTGATTTAGAGCTTATTCCAGGAAAGAATGTAAGGGTAGGTAATGACAATATAGATATTTTAATCCAATCTGGGAATTTGAATTTAAGAAATGGAGAGCAAGGATTAGAGCTAATTGGTAGATTGGAATCTACCAATGGTCAAGTCAGTTATTATAATACAGATTTTGAACTAGAGAAAGGTACTGCTAGTTTTAATAAATATGACTTGATTCCTAATCTCCAAGTAAGAGCTACTACAGAGGTTGAAGCTACTCCAGAGATAAAGGCTAGAACTGGATTTAATAATGTTAAAATCTATCTAGATTTAAATGGAATGGCTACTCAGATGGAGCCTGATCTTTACTCTAAGCCAGATTTGGCACAGGAAGAAATAATTCTTTTATTGACTAGCCAAGGAGGAATTGGGAGTTTCTTAGAGAAAGACTATGAGGGAGCGTTAAAAACTGAAATGTGGAGACTTATTGATGAGAATCTCCAGCTAGAATTAATCTCCAAATTAGAAAAATCTTTTGAGAAGTCTTTAGATTTAGATCAATTTAGAATTAAATCGGTTTTAAGTGGTGATGTGAGAATCCAATTATCTAAGTTTCTTACAGATAATTTAATGTTAAAATATGAACATGTTTTTGGCATAGAAGAAGAGCACACTTATGGTTTTGAATATCATTTTCCTTTAGGATTCGATACTTTAAGAATTAATGGTCAGTATGATAGTGAAGAAGAATATCAATTAGGATTAGAAGCAAGTTTTAATTTCTAAAGATTTTAGTGGGTTTCATTTATTAAAGAGATTATTGTATTATAACTCTTATAGCTATGAAACTCGCTGATTTTCTGATTAATTAATTATTTATGATAAAATTAAAGCAAGGGGGAGTTTCTTATGTATAAAAAGATAGGAGTAATAACCTTATCTTTAATCATGATAATATTAAACAGTGGTTTATTGATGGCAGAAACTATAGATAATAAGAATGTTATTACTGCCATTAAAGTAGTAGGTAATAAAGAGATTAAAGATGAAGAGATTTTGGAGAAGGTGACTACAAAGGTTGGTGATGAGATATCTAATCAACAATTACAAGAAGATATGAAGGCTATCTTTGATTTGGGATATTTCTTTGATATACAGGTTTCTTTTAAAAATCATGAAGGTGGAGTAATGTTAATCTTTGAGGTGATTGAAAATCCAAAGTTATCTCAGATAAAGATTGATGGAAACACTAAAATTTCTACTGAGAAGTTAAAAGAGATCATTGGAATTAGATCAGGTCAACTGTTAAATTTAAATGAATTAGAAAATGCTAAGCAAGAGATTGAAAAGTACTATCGAGAAGAAGGATATATTTTGGCTAAAGTTGTAGATTTAACAATTAAAGAAAAAGACCAATTATATATTACTATAAATGAAGGTAGACTTAATAATATAGTTATTAATACTGATGGTCAAACTAAGGAGTATATTATTAGAAGAGAGCTCTCTATTGAAGAGGGGCAAGTCTTTAATATTGATCAGGTTTGGAAGGATTTAAGAAGTATTTATAATTTGGGCTTCTTTGAGGAAGTAAAGCCTGATTATCAAGCAGTTGAGGGTGATCATCAAGCTGTTGATTTAGTAATCAACCTTAAAGAAGGAAAGACTGGTACCTTTAGTATTGGTGGTGGATATAGCTCAGCATCTGGATTGACAGGTCTGATTGATTTAAAGAAGGATAATCTTTTTGGTCGTGGACAGAGTGTTAAGTTAAATTGGGAATTTGGTGGTAGTACAAATACCTATGAGGTAGGTTTTTATCAACCTTGGGTATTTGGGACAGAAAACAGCCTTAACTTTAACTTATATAATACTGTTAGAGAAGATAAAAATGATAATGATGTTAAAGAAAAGGGTGGTAGTATCACAATAGGAAGAACTATTGCTCTAGATACAAAGGCATACTTGAAGTATAATTATGAGGATAGTGAATATTTAGAAGAAATTGATGATACTGGAGAGTTCTATGAGGTTGATGAAAATATCCGAAGTTTAACTTTAAAGACAATTCGTGATACTAGAGATAACTTCTTAACTCCTAAAAATGGAGGGCGCCAAGAGTTATCTATTGAGGGTGCTGGGAATATTTTAGGAGGAGATGCAGATTTCGCTAAGTATTATACTGATATTCGTAAGTATATTCCTTCTGGAGAGGATAATAACTGGGCTTTCCGTCTAAAGCTAGGAGGAAGTAATGGCGATTTACCTGAAACTAGAGAATTTTATTTAAGAGAGAGCTTATTAGATGGGGTAAGAGGTTATTCTTATGACCATTATAAAGATCAAGACGGATTTGAAGGAGATTCTATCTTCTTGACTAATTTAGAATATAGAATCGGTATTGCAGAGAGTATAACTGGAGTAGTCTTTGCTGATGCAGGAAGAACCTTTGATGACAATCAATTTAGTCTAAATGATATTAAATATTCTACTGGAGTTGGAGTTAGATTTAATACTCCAATCGGTCAATTAGGCTTAGATTATGGTTATGCTCCAGAAGGGGATGACGGTGATAAGAGTAGCTTTAGTTTTAGAATAGGTAGTATATTCTAGAAAGGGGATATGTTTATGAAGAAGAATTTAATTTTTGGTCTATTAATATTTGCTATATTAGGTGTTATAATTATGATCGATAATCCAGTAGGTGCTCAAAATGATAAAGCCACACAGATTGCCTATGTGGATATGCAACAGCTCTTTGCTAATCATCCAGATAAAGCTGCTTCAGAAGAGAAGTTGAATGAAGAAGCAAAGCGATTACAGAAGGAATTAGAAGAAGAAGCTAAGAATATGACCAAAGAAGAGAGACAAGAAGTATTAGAGAAGTACCAACAACAGCTTAATACTTTGGAAAGAGATTTAGTGGCTGAAGTAATGAAGGATATCAATGACAGAATAATAAAGATAGCTAAAGATAAGGGTATTACTGTAGTGGTTGAAAAGCCAGTAGTTATTTATGGTGGTTATGATTTGACTGATGAGGTCTTAGCAAGCTTAACAGCTACTGAAAAGACTGAAGATAATACAGAAGAATAATAGAGTAAACAAGAAACTATAATATATATTATAGTTTCTTGTTTACTCGTTAACTTTAAATATAATATTTAGAAAGTAGGTGTTTTAGGTGTCTCGACAGAACTTGAGAAATGCTGGACTAACTTTTTTAATGGTTTTAGTATGCTTAGCTGTTTTGGCTGGTCAGGCTGTTGAAGGCGAGAGACCTAAAGGCTCAGCTCAATCTGATATAGGATTGGTGAATATGGATAAATTAACTCAAGGACATCCATTAACTGAGCAGATTAATCAATTAACAAAGCAAATTGCTAACTATCAAGCAACTTTGAATAATGAGAATGAAAATCTAGAAAATTTAAAAACAGATACAGAAGATTATTTAGGAGATTTCAACTCTCAATTGAATAAGAGACTAGAATTAATTAAAGATAATTCCATGAAAGAAATAGCCAATAAAAGGGAAGAACTAAATAATAAGTTAAAGAGTTACCATCAACAACTTAATACTGATCTTTCTAATAAATTAATGGCTAAAAAGGAATCTTTAGAGAAGAAATTACAAGGCGAAATTTCTTCTCTAAATGATAGTTATCAGAAAGAATTGGATAAGCATAAGGAAGCTTTAAACCAAGAATATAATGATAGAATCATTAATTTAAGATTAAAGTTAAAGTTCAATAGCTTATCTGAAGCAGAGCACAATCAATATTCAGCAGAATTAGAAGAGCTAATGGCAGAGAAGAATAATAAATTAGCAGAGAAAGAAAATTATTATAATGAAAGGTTAAAGAAGGTTGTGCAAGAGAAAGAGTTGGAGTTTGCAAATGAGATTAAAGAATATCAAAAGAAGCTAAAAGAAGAGGCTGAAAAGAAGTATAAGCAAAGAGAAGAAGCGATAAGAGCAGAGTTAGCTGATTATTTAAGTACTATCGAAGATAATTTGGAGAATGACTTAAAAGAAAGAGAAGAGCTATTAAGAGAAGATATGGAGCAAAATTTAGTCTCAGCTGAGAATAGATTAATCTCTAAAGTACAGAATAAGATTAATCATTTAAAAGATGAACTAGATAGTTTGGAAGAAAATAAAGAAGAATTGATGGAAAAGCGTTCTAAGGATATTGATAAAATTATTAAAGAGGTTGCTAAAAGCAATAAGGTTAGATTGGTTATAGCAGATTCTTTACAAAATGTAGATGGAACTGACATAACAGATAAAGTATTAGAAGAGATAAAACTGGGGAGGTGAAGTGATTGAAGAAGATAGTTCTAGCTTCTAGCCTTCTATTGATGGTTATGCTTTTAATAACAGCTTGTGCTCAAGAGCCTGAGGTAAAGATAGAAAAGGAATTGGTAAAATTAAAGGTTGGGATCATTGACCAAGATAGAGTTTGGACTGAAAGTGCAAAGGCTAAGCAATATCAACAAGAGCTAAATGCTAAGATTGAAGAGGTTCAACAGAGATATCAAAAGGAGATAGAGGGTTTAAGCCAGGAAGAACAGGTAAATAAATATCAAGAAACTTATCAAGAGATCAATGATTTAAGGGATGAATTAAAAGAGAAGTTTCAAAATGAAGTTAAAGTTGTAATAGAAGAAATTATTAAAGAGCAAGAAATAGATGTCGTCTTGAATAAACAAGATGTTAAGCATGGTGGGATTGATCTCACTGATAAGGTAATTAAAAATTTAGAATAAAACTATAATATCAGTCCTTTTTCTCTTAGGGCTGATATTATTTTTACATAAATATTTTTGTAGTCTAGCAGAAATCGAGTTATAATAAACTTATATCAACAAAGATATAAATTGAGCCAAAAATCATAGTAAAGATTATTTTTATAGATGCTTTGTTTAGGAGGGGCATATGATGAAGAGAACTTTAAGAGAGATTGCAAAATTAGTTAAAGGAAGAGTTATTGGAGATGAAGATATAGAGATAGATGGGGTTGGAGGGGCAGAGAATGCCAATTCTACTGATATAACCTTTGCTTTAAATGAAGAGTTTCTCCAATTAGCTCAACAGAAGGCGGGGGCAATTTTTGTAGTAGAGAGCTTGGCTGTTCAGAGGAGTTCTAAGCCTTTAATTATTGTTGATAACCCCAGATTGGCTTTTGCAAAAGTTGCTAAGTTATTTGCTTTTAAGCCTTACTATCACCCTGGGATAAGTAAAAATGCTTATATCGACGATAATGCTGATATAGGAGAGAATGTATCTATTCATGCAGGTGTGACAGTGGAGTCAGGGGCAAAGGTTGGTGATAATGTAGTTTTAGCTCATGGTGTATATATAGGCCATAATGTTATTATTGGTCAAGATAGTATCATCCATCCCAATGTGGTGGTAGAGTATGATTCCCAAATAGGAAAGGGGGTTGAGATTCACCCTAATACTGTAATTGGTTCTGAAGGTTATGGATTTGAACCAGCTAATGATGGTTATGTGAAGATTCCTCAATTTGGTAATGTGGTTATAGAGGATGATGTAGAGATTGGTTCCAATGTTACTATAGATAGGGCAGCAACAGCATCTACGATTGTGGGAAAAGGGACTAAGATAGATAATTTAGTTCATATAGCCCATAATGTAGAGATTGGTTCTGATTGCTTAATAGTAGCCCAAGTTGGCATTGCAGGAAGTGCTAAGATTGGAAATAGGGTAACTTTAGCAGGTAAGAGTGGTGTAGTAGGGCACTTGACTGTAGGTGATAATACTACATTAATCTCCAATAGTGTTATTACCAATGATGTCCCGCCAAACTCTGTTATTTCAGGATATCCAGCCCATGACCATCGCTTGGAGAGAAGGATTAAGGTGGCGCGGAAGAAATTACCTGATTTACTTAAAAAGGTTAGAAAATTGGAAGAAGATATTAAGAGTTTAGAAGAAAAATTAGAAGAGGAGAGATAAGGTTGAAAAGAATAGGATTATTAACTTTAGTAGTAATGGTTTCTTTGATGGCGACTCCTATAGCTAATGCGAGCACCTTTGGTGTTAATGGATTGGTGACTGTTCCAACAGCTGATATGCTTGATCCTACTGAATTAAATCTGACTTACCAGCATATTGGAGATGGTGATTTAATATTAGGTAGCTATGGGCTGAAAGATGGTTTAGAGGTAGGTGGAGTAGCTCAGTGGCCTAATGGACTTGATGATGATGGTGAAAATTATCTGTTAGTTAAGGTGAATGTGCTAAAAGAAGATGCTAATTATATGCCAGAGATGTCTTTAGGAATAGTTGACCGAAATCTCTATTTAGTTGCTAGTAAATCAACTGATTTTTACGGGATTAGGGCTCACTTAGGGGTAGCTGATAAGGATATGATTAAAGATAGGGTCTTTGTAGGGATAAATAAGGTCTTAAATCCAGTCACTATTTCTAGTGGAGATGGCTCCTTTAATGTACCTACAACTACAGTAGCACTTGAATATAATGATGGGTTTAATTTAGGTGCAAATTTTGATTTTGGTTCAGGAATCTCTGCTAATTTAGGGGTATTGGACTTTGATGACTTTATTTTTGGAATCAATTTTAAAAATAAATTTTAGTCTTGAAAGCCTTTAACCTTTGGTTGAAGGCTTTTTGTCTTTCCCTAATTTGCTAAAAGGGGATATAGGTATTTGTCGGGAATAATATATTATATGATTGCCTTTAGATATAATTGGAGATGGATTTAATAGGGATATTGCGACAGCTCGATATTAGGTGGATAGATGGTTTGGTAGGTGGGTTAAACCTAACTACTTAACCCCTAACTACCCAATTACCAAAGAACAAAGTGTCGCACTGTCTCTATATAACCTTATATTTAAATTTGATTCTAAAGATGACAGAATATTGAGCTTTTACAACTGACTTATGAAATTTACTGCTGAGAATAGGAGAGAAGATATTGATGAGATCATATTGCAGAGAGATAATCTTATTAATCTTGTTATTGTTATCATTAGTTATTGCTGGGTGTAGTGATTCTACAGATTTAGGTGATGATTATGGTTATATTAGAGGGCATATCACTCTAGCCAATACCCCAATAGAGTCTGTAGCTACTCAATCTTCAGTTGAAAAGTCTAAGAATAATATCAAAGGATTAAGAGGGAGCACTCAAAAGAATAATTATGTTGCAGATGAGATTATAGTCTCTTTTAGTAAGTCAGCAGACATTAAGAAGATATTAAAGAAATATAGATTGAGTGTAAAGAAGAGTATCAAGAGGTTAGGTACTAAGACCTTAATTGGAGTGGGAGAAAGGGATATTAATGCCTTAATAAAAGAGCTTAATAATGAGCCAGAAGTTGCTTATGCAGAGTTGAATAGAATAGTTAGCATTATGGGAATAGGAGTTAATGACCCCGATTATAGTA
>Ga0163219_100382_pt1 | contig 12028 bp, 10 predicted proteins | sample MSEWel2016_04_06_FD_113150 | JGI IMG/M metagenome (GOLD analysis project Ga0163219, IMG submission 113150) | Subsurface microbial communities from deep shales in West Virginia, USA - MSEEL Well Study Marcellus 3H_2016_04_06 ...
AACGAAGTTATTTTGTTCTTTACCGATTTGAAAATACTGCGAATAGCGAGCTATTTAATGGATTTTCAAGGAAGTTAAAGGGCAAAAGAACAAGTCTAAAGCGGCAAGTTATTTCGTAACAATCCCTAAGCAAGTAACCAATATTTCTTTTCATTTGTTGCAAAGAAAAGCATTATTTCCAATTAACCCGCCCATCCTGCTCTGTCAAGATTGCGATATTGCACTGCCTCCGCCACATGGTATGCTTCAATTTTTCCCGATCCCTCCAGGTCTGCAATGGTGCGGGAAACTTTCAATATCCGATCGTAAGCGCGTGCGGAAAAATCCAGCTTCTCCATGGCATTTTTTAATATAGCCTGACCACCCTCGTCCGGTGTAGCAAAACGGGCAAGCAGTTTGGTATTCATCTGAGCGTTGCAATGAACATCCGGAAAATCTCTGAACCGTTCGGTCTGAATCCGGCGGGCTTTAATGACTCTTTGGCGCACTAATTCACTGCTCTCGGCGGGTTTCTGCCCTGCAAGCTTCTCAAAAGGAACAGGAACAACCTCAATATGGATATCGATGCGATCGAGCAGAGGCCCGGAAATGCGTCCCAAATATTTCTGAACCACTCCGGGACTGCAAACACATTGTTTCTCGGGATGATTGTAAAAACCACAAGGACAAGGATTCATACTGGCCACCATCATAAAACTGGCGGGATAATCAACCGTGAAACGAGCACGGGATATAGAAATGGTTCTGTCTTCGAGCGGCTGACGCATTACCTCAAGCACGGATCTCTTAAATTCGGGCAATTCATCGAGAAAAAGGACGCCATGATGAGATAGAGAAATCTCGCCGGGTTGGGGATAAGACCCGCCCCCGACCAGTGCAATATCAGAGATGCTGTGATGCGGACTTCGGAAAGGGCGTCGTGTAAGTAACGAAATATCTCCGTTGAGCTTTCCGGCCACCGAGTGAATCTTGGTTGTTTCAAGGGCCTCATCAAGTGAAAGAGGCGGCAAAATAGTCGGAATTCTTTTGGCAAGCATCGATTTTCCGGAACCGGGACTTCCGACCATTATTATATTGTGTCCTCCTGCTGCAGCAACCTCCAGTGCACGTTTTACGCTCTCCTGGCCTTTAACATCAGCAAAATCGATTTCACTTCGGGATTGTTCTTTCAAAAACTCAGCTTCGGTATCCACAACTTCAGGTTTCAAATCCAAACGCCCCACAAGGAAGTCCACCACCTCCTTAAACGATTCAACACCGTAAACCTCAAGTCCTTTTACCACCGCGGCTTCTCTGGCATTCTTTTTGGGGACAATAAAACCTTTAAACCCGTCAGCCCGGGCTTTGAGGGCAATGGGAAGCGCCCCTTTAATGGGATGAACCGAACCATCAAGAGAAAGTTCACCCATCATCATAAAATCTGAAATACGGTCGGAACGAATTTGCTCATCGGCAGCCAACACCCCCACCGCGATAGGCAGGTCATAGGCAGAACCCTCTTTGCGGGTATCGGCAGGAGCCATGTTTACCACAATGCGCTTACCGGGCCATTTATGCCCCAGTTCCTTGAATACGGATTCGATACGTTGCTGACTTTCTTTAACGGCATTGTCGGGTAATCCGACCAGAAAGAAACGAATTCCCCGGGTAACATTCACCTCAATGGTAATGGTAATGGCATCAATGCCGGTAACGGCGGCACCAAAAGTTTTTACTAACATAATTTTGGGTTTGGTTTCGAACCCCAATTTAAACAAAAAAAGCAAACAAATAAAGTGCTCATCGAGTTACCTTTACAAAACATGAAGGCTTAAGTTTATAGTCGCATGTACATTTTTAGAAATTGCTTCGGGCCGAGCCCCCGCAATCTCTAATGAAAAAACGCGACTTTAAACAATCGCCAACCCGTAAGCTCAGATCAAAAAGAGAAAGAAATAAAATAGCAAAAAGAAACCGGGGATTTATTACTTTTGTATCTCTTAAACGAAGGATTATGAGAATTACCTTTTTTAAAATTCCGCAGCATCGCAAATTCCGTTACGACCCTATATATTTCAATCCTGAAAAAGAGGAACGTGAAGAGAGATTGCGCCGTATCAAAAAAGAGATGGGCGTTGAAGCAGAAGAACAAAGTGATGAGAGTGGTTACAAGGAGAGAATAAGAGGCGGCATGCGGGGACGAATCAAATCACATTTTGAAGTAGGCCGGAGCGAACGGAAAAAATCCAACCTTCGACTGGTTATCATCCTCATTTTGTTAATGGCCGCTTTTTACTATTTACTCAACGCTGCCTCAGAATGGTACAGCCAGTATCTGATGTAAATTACTGAACCAAAACTATATTAAAAAAGTAGAAGCAAAGGCCAATGTCAGATATCATTCAATTACTCCCCGACTCGGTTGCCAACCAGATTGCTGCCGGAGAAGTAATTCAAAGACCTGCTTCCATCATCAAAGAACTGGTGGAGAATGCCGTTGATGCCGGAAGCAGCGAAATACAAATCATCGTCAAAGATGCCGGTCGCACATTGGTACAAATTATTGACAACGGCTGTGGCATGAGTGAAACAGATGCCCGGATGTCATTTGAGCGCCATGCCACGTCAAAAATCAGAGAAGCCAATGATTTATTTGCCATCCGAACCATGGGATTCCGTGGCGAAGCACTGGCATCTATTGCTGCGGTGGCACAGGTAGAGCTAAAATCCCGACCTCATGAGCAGGAACTGGGTACCAGACTTGTTATTTCCGGATCGAAAGTAGAAACCCAGGAACCCGTAACTTGCAGTCCCGGAAGCAATTTCCTGATCAAAAATCTCTTTTTCAACATCCCGGCCCGTCGCAGATTTCTGAAAAGCAATGCCACAGAGATGCGCCATATTGTCAATGAATTTCAGCGCATCGCCCTGGCCAATCCGGATGTTGCCTTCTCTCTGACGCACAACGACCAGCGCCTTTTCCATCTCCCGAAAGGAAAATTATTACAACGCATCAACGATGTCATTGGCAAACAAACCAGTGCATCGATGATTCCCGTGGAAACAGAAACCTCACTGGTGAATATTCACGGCTTTATCGGGAAACCACAAACCGCCCGTAAAACTATGGGCGACCAGTTTTTCTTTGTCAACAGCCGGTTTATGAAAAGCCCTTATCTTCACAAAGCGGTGATGGTAGCTTATGAAAATCTGGTACCGGCAAACCATTGCCCTCCGTACTTCCTCTTTTTTGAAACGGATCCCTCACTCATCGATGTGAACATACATCCGACCAAAACGGAGATTAAATTTGAAGATGAGCGGTCGGTATGGAAGATTGTTAGTGCTGCCGTCAGGGAATCACTGGGAAAATTCAACATGGTGCCCTCCATCGACTTTGACCAGACCGATGAAATATCTATCCCCACACTTGGACGGGATGAACCCGTTAAAGTGCCTTCAGTGAACATCAACCCCGAATACAATCCCTTTGAAGAGGAAAGAATGCGGCCTTCATCGACTCATCGATCCGCATCGGTCTCTTCCAATTGGGAATCGCTGTACGAAGGATTTGAGTCATCCCGCGACAACCATTGGACCGATGATGAACCCGAAACAATGATTCTTCCATCGAAACAGAACGGCGAAGAAGAGGATGAGCAACAAATGATTCCTTCGGATGCAGCATCCGGAAATAATGAAACCGGAACACTTTATTTTCAAATCAAATACAAATACATCATTACCTCCGTAAAGTCGGGTATCATGATTATCGACCAACGCAGGGCACATGAACGGATATTATTTGAAGATTTTTTAAAGAACATTCAGGCAGGGGTCTCTGTTTCACAACAGTCGCTATTTCCCGAAGAAATTTCTTTTAATGAAGAAGATGCCATTTTACTCAGGGATATACATAACGACCTGAGGATTTTAGGCTTTGAGTTACAGGAAAAAAGTGAGCGCACCTTTGCCGTCACCGGTCAACCCTCATTCATCAAAAACATAAATGCATCCCGCCTTATCGATGCTATTTTAGAAGCATTCAAAAGCGGGGAGGTAGATCCGGAAAATGAGCTAAAAGAACAACTGGCCACTATCATGGCACAAAACGCCTGTATGCGGCCCGGTGAAATTTTAACACAAACCGAAATGGCTGAATTGATCAATAAATTGTTTCTTTGCTCGGCACCAAATTTTACGCCCGGTGGAAAAACCGTTTTTTCCATTCTGGATAATGAAGAACTGGAAAAACGATTTCGTTAAAGACAATACGTTGACATTATTTTAAGTCTGGCATCGATCTTGCTTTTGCCAGATATTTAATTAACAATTAGAAAGAAAACATGAGTATAGGAGCATCCCCATTTCGCGGTTTACCCCCGGTTGTAAAGAACCTAATCCTTATCAACGCCCTGTTTTATGTGGCCAGTCTGGTGCTTTTCGGCACATTTGGCATACGGATAGAGCAATATCTGGGGTTACATCTCCCCACTGCCGAATCGTTCAATCCGTTTCAGCTGGTTACTTATATGTTCTTGCATGCCTACTTTTCACCTTCCGAAGGCATCATCTTTTTCCATCTGTTTTTCAATATGTTTGCCCTCTTTATGTTCGGTCGAATGTTGGAAACAGTCTGGGGCCCCAAACGTTTTCTCCTGTACTATTTTGTGACCGGCATTGGAGCAGCTCTAGTGCACATCCTAACCCAGTATATTGAAGTGACACCGGTTCTTGAGGCCATCACAAGGGATATCAACAATGCCTCCCCTGAAGCACTTAAATCGTTTCTGAATCAGGCGCTTCCGGCAGGTGTTAACAATGAGTTCTCCCGGATGGTCAACGAAAATCCTGAAAATTTACATGCCATTGCAAGAGAGTTCATGGTAAGATATCGGAACCTGTATCTCGACAGTTTTGTAACAGTCGGAGCTTCGGGTTCAGTATTTGGCATATTACTGGCTTTCGGAATGTTATTCCCCAACACCCAATTGATGTTGCTCTTTCCGCCTATCCCTATCAAAGCCAAGTATTTTGTCATCATATACGGAGTCATTGAGTTGTTTATGGGTGTCAGAAACTTTGCGATGGACAATGTCGCCCACTGGGCACACCTTGGAGGAATGCTCTTCGGTTTCATTCTCATAAAATACTGGAAGAATAAAGGATTTTATTATTAATTTGCAATATGAGCATTTGGACAGAAATAAAAGAATCGTTTCATCAGGGAAACACACTAACCAAACTTATTTACATAAATGCGGGTGTGTTTGTGGTCATTAAGTTGTTGCAACTGGTGTTGTTGCTCACCGGTCTTGATATGGCCTACTCAATTGTCCTTATCAACTGGCTTTCGGTTCCTTCCAACCCATTGCTGTTGCTTATCCGGCCATGGACACTTATCACCTACATGTTTCTGCATTACGATTTTTTCCATATATTATTTAACCTTTTATATCTTTGGTGGTTTGGCCGTTTGTTTGTTCAGTTGGTAGATCCCCGGAAATTATTAACCGTTTATATATGGGGTGGCCTTGCCGGGGCAATACTATACATCCTTTCCTTCAACTATCTGCCTGCCTTTCATCCGCAAGGCGGCTATTCGTTTCTACTCGGGGCCTCGGCTTCTGTAATGGCCATTTTGTTTGCCGTAGCACGTATCCGTCCAAATTTCAGTGTTTATCTTTTCCTGATTGGGCCCGTAAAACTAAAATACCTTGCTCTGGGAGCTTTTATCATTGACCTGATTAGCATTCCCAATATGGCCAACACCGGCGGTCATCTGGCACACATTGGAGGTGCGCTCATCGGACTCTACTATGGATGGAAGTTATCGGAAGGAAAAATTTCGGGTGATTTTTTCGACAAAATAGCGACCAAATCAAGTGGCCTATTCAGGCGAAAATCGAAACTCAGAGTTACACACAGTCGCCCAATGACTGATCTGGAATACAACACCATGAAAGTAAGACGACAGAAAGAACTGGACAGAATTTTAGAAAAAATTAAACAAAGCGGGTACGATAGTCTTACAAAAGAGGAAAAACAAATGCTTTTCAACGCCAGCCAGGACAACAATTAAACTTTGAGACTTTGAAACGCCTATTCCGATCCATATCATTAATAGTGACGCTGGTATTTGCTTTTGGATTAATCGCCTCCATGGCCGTAATATATGTCAGTCCGGTAAAGATTCACGTATTAACCTTCCTCGGCTTTTTGTTTCCCGCATTGTGGCTCCTTAACCTGCTTGTCCTTGTGATTCATATTGCCCGTAAAAATCCAAGACTTATCATTCCCCTGCTGGTACTTGCGCTCAGCTGGAATCAATGGAACAATGTTTTTCAGTTGACCGGAGAAAAAATACCCGAGCAACTGGAAACTCCTGTAAAGATAATGTCTTACAACACGCGAATGTTTGACTATTACGAATGGTCCGGACTATCCGAAACGCCGGAAGGCATCTATCAATTTATCAGTAAGGAAAATCCCGACATCATCTGCTTTCAGGAGTACTTTACATCCAATAAAAAAGAGGGTTATTACCCCAATCAAACTAAAGCCCGGTTCAGGGCACTTGGATATAATCATATAGAATATCGTTTCGATAATGGCAGGGGAACAGGATATGGCATTGCCACTTTTTCAAAATTCCCAATCGTAAATAAGGGCTCCCTTCCATTCAGTGACAGCAAAAATATGTCCATTTTTACCGATATTAATGTGAAAGGAAAAATAGTGCGCTTTTTCAATAATCACCTGGAATCCATAGGGTTTAAAGAAAATGACTTCAATGTTATTGACAGCCTGAAATTTGAGATGGATGCACAGCAACGTCAGGGTATTAAACAGATAGTCAAAAAAATGTCGCGAGCCTTTCGACAAAGATCTTCACAAGCTGAAATCCTTGCCCGTCACATTGAGAATTCACCTTATCCGGTTGTTGTTTGTGGCGACTTTAACGATACTCCCATATCGTATGTTTATCACACTATGCGAGGAAAGCTTAAAGATGCCTTTCGCGAGTCAGGCTCCGGATTTGGAGGTACCTACAACGGCAGATTGCCATCGTTACGGATTGATTATATTTTTCACGACCCCTCTTTTAAATCATACGATTTTAAACGACACAATATAGAATTTTCGGATCATTATCCCGTTTCTACTTTAATCGATCTGACCCCAAAAAAGGAAAACAACGAATAACCATGAGACAATACAAGGAACTATTGCAACGAGTACTTGACGAAGGCGTCAGAAAAGAAGACCGGACAGGCACCGGAACCATCAGTGTTTTCGGTCATCAGATGCGATTTGACTTACAAAACGGATTTCCTTTACTGACCACTAAAAAACTTCATCTAAAATCCATCATTCATGAACTCTTATGGTTTATCAAGGGCAGTACCAATGTAAAATATCTGCAGGACAACGGCGTTCGTATCTGGAATGAATGGGCAAAAGAAGATGGTGAACTGGGCCCCATCTACGGCTATCAGTGGCGCTCCTGGCCCGACGGGCAAGGAGGTCACATAGACCAGCTCAGACAGGTCATTGAGGAGATTCAGAAAAACCCCGATTCCCGCCGACATATAGTAAGTGCCTGGAATGTGGGCCAATTAAACGATATGCAATTGCCTCCCTGCCATATTTTATTTCAGTTTTATGTGGCTGATGGGAAACTCAGTTGTCAGCTTTATCAGCGTAGCGCCGATATCTTCCTTGGCGTACCATTCAACATCGCATCTTATGCACTGCTGACATTGATGATGGCGCAGGTTACTAATCTCGAGCCCGGCGACTTTGTCCATACCTTAGGTGATTCACACATTTATCTCAATCATATTGAGCAGGTTAAGTTACAGCTCACCCGCGCACCACGACACCTGCCCACAATGACCATCAATCCTGATGTAAAAAGTATTGATGACTTCAAATATGAGGATTTTAAGCTGAGTGACTACGATCCACACCCCCACATCAAAGGAAAGATTTCCGTTTAACCAGAAAACAGAGATTCAGTAAAATGCAGATATCATTAATCGTAGCAGCCGACGAAAATTACGGAATAGGAATTAACGGTGACCAGCCTGCTTTTATTGGTGCGGATCTTAAGCGTTTTAAAGCTCTCACCACCGGGAATACCATCCTGATGGGGCGAAAAACGTTTGAAGCCCTTCCCGAAGGTGCTTTGCCCAACCGACGAAACATCGTTCTTTCTCGACGCACCGATTTTTCACCCCCGGGTTGTGAAGTAATTTCTACCCCTGAAAGGCTGGAAACAATCTGTACCCCAGATGAATTGGTTTATGTTATTGGCGGAGGAGAAATTTACAATCTGTTTTTTCCCCTGGCTCAGCGGATACTGCTTACTTTAATCCACCATCAGTTCGAAGCTGTGGATACCTGGTTCCCAAAAATAGAACCTGAAAAATGGAAAATCGAGAGTCAGGACGGCCCTTTTGAAGACCCCAAAAACGGACTCCATTATTCTTACATGAACTATACCCGAAAATAAAAATCCTAATCATAAGGCTGAAAGCGGGTAGCAACATGAGCATACCGAACCTTCTCCTCAAATTCACCGGCAAATTCCATAAATGCCGGCAATCCGGTACAGTGACAAAGACCGAACCGCTCGATGTCAATATTTTTAAAAGCATCCACCGTTTTGGTGATTCGCCCTTTTGAAGCCCCTTTCAGATGGGTTCCTCCCAGAACCAGTTTAATTTTTTTCTGCCCTGTAAAATCCATTGCCGACCTGCAGATATTGCCAATACCACGGTGCGCACAACCCGCAAAGACAACCAATCCCTCAGGATGGTCAAAAACCATAAACAACTCATCCTCGAAAAGATCGGCACTCAACTCTTCGCCGTGTTTCACCATCATCGATTGTGAAGGTTGTTCAAAACCATAATAATGCCCTATTTCCGGAATAATTTTCAATCCCGGGGCAATTTCCATGACTTCCGAAACCATCTTAAAGCGATTGCTGTAACGACTCGCAACCTCCGGATCCAGTCCGATAAAGCGGGGCGTACCGGTACTTTTAGACATTTTCTCATCAAAAGCTTTGGGTCTCAGCCAAACCGGAGCGTGATCATTTAACCCGAAAAACGCAGACAGTCCGCCCGTATGATCGTAATGTCCATGACTGATAACTACCGCATCAATGGCCGACAAATCCACATTCAGCTTTTTGGCATTATGCACCAGCAAATCGCTTTGCCCGGTATCGAAAAGTATTTGTTTTCCTCCGATTCGTGCCACAAAAGAAAGTCCGTGTTCTCCCCTCGTTCCCTGCTGATAAGCGAGATTCTCAACCAGCGTAATAATATCTATTTTGGGTGATTCCATAATTTAACAGATCGTTAGTCCCGACCCTTCGTGATTAGATGAAAGATGCTTCGTAAACTCTTGATATACTTAATTTTAACAAACTTTACATCAGGAGGAGATTTAAACAATGCGAAAACCCGGAAAGAATCAATGCCTTTCCGGGTTTCAAGATTCTACGACATATATTTGTATCGCTTGATACTCTTTTTGGGTGTTTTTTCAAACTCTTCCGGGAAGAGTACGATTTTTGAAATATTCATGAATGCAGGAAGTTCCTGATTCACCTCTTTCTTAATATTTTGCAATATTCGCTCAATATCCTCATCTCCCAGATTTTGAGCATCAACTGCTTCGTAATCGGGATAAATCAGAGCTTCAATCTTTCCATCATCCTCCCTCACCAGGCACTCCTGGACATATTCTTTATTGTTAATAACAGCTTCTATCTCTTCGGGATAAATATTCTGGCCTGAAGCCCCCAATATCATATTTTTACTACGCCCTTTGATGTAAATAAAATTATCTTTATCAATTACACCGAGATCACCTGTGTGCAGCCAGCCCTCAGCATCAAGCATCTCATCGGTAGCCTGCTTGTTTTTATAGTAGCCCACCATATTGTTGTCGCCTCTCACCATTATCTCTCCCACCATATTGTAAGGATCGTCCGAATCAATTTTCACCTCCATCCGATGCACTATTCGTCCGGCCGATTGAGGCTGCGTTTCATTCCAGGGAGCATAACTAATCAGCGGTCCGCACTCCGTCATGCCGTAACCAATCGTAAGTGGGAATTCTATTTTTCTCAGAAACAGTTCCACATCCTTGTTCAGGGCAGCACCTCCAACAATCATTTCACGAAATTCCCCGCCAAACACCTCCACCAAACGACTCTTGATTTTACCATAAACGACCTTATTCAGAATCGGCACTTTAAGCAAGGTCTTTATTGAACCTTTTTCCAGATTAGGAAGAATCTGCTTTTTAAAAATCTTCTCAAGAACCAAGGGAACAGATAAAATAAGATGGGGCTTTACTTTTCGGAAAGCCTCAGTAATAATGGCAGGCGAAGGCGTTCTGGACAAGAAGGTAATATGACATCCTTCAGTAAAAGGCCACAAAAACTCAAAAAGACATCCGTAGGTATGTGCCAGGGGCAGGAAAGAGACAATACGCTCACCGGGAACCACATCAAAGGTGTCGCGGGCATATTGCACATTAGACCAAATACTCCTGTGAGGCAACAATACCCCTTTGGAGAAACCGGAAGTTCCCGAAGTGTATGACAATACCATCAAATCTTCGGCTTTTGGCTCAAAAAACTTAATCTTACTCACATTAAAACGATCCCCAAGGTCTTTAAGTTCGTTACGGGCATTTTCCACTGCTTTTTGTACTTTCCCATGGTTATCCACCAGTACAGAAAAATCATTCACCGAAATAATGCCTTTCAGACCCGGCATCTTGGTTTCATCAATTTTTTCAAAAATATTATCGGTGGCAAAAAGCAGTAACGAGCCGGAATGATTCACAATGTGGTTGATATCAGACGGACTAAAATCGGGCAAAATAGGAACCACCACTGCGCCATAAGTAACTACCCCGAGGTAAGAAACCGCCCAGTTGGTGGAATTCCGGCCTATCAAAGCTACTTTATCTCCTTCTTTAATACCCAAGGCCTTGTAAACCCGGTGACAGCGATAAAGATGCTTTCCAACTTCACGAAAGGTGATCGAATCACCCTTAAAGTCACTAAAAGCGGGCATTTCTGAATAGTTCTCCAAAGCCGACTTCACAAACCCTATATAACCGTTTTGTTCCATTTTTTGATTGTTTTGGTTATACCTGCCGAAAGCAGGCAATACACTGTTTGGGTGGAAGGGTTCATCTGTTTTTTCAACAAAGGGATTGTGCCGAAAAATGTTTTATATGCGATGTTGTGCGTTCGGTGTTTTTTGCTCCTGCTTGTCTGTCCGTTAGCATTGGCTTATAGCATATACTCTTGCGTTCTATGTTTTCATTGAGATAGCTGACAAGTGCTGATGGAAAACTTTGAAAACTCGAATTTCTACTTTTAACTCTATTCTCTGAAAACAATATGTAAGCTACTGAACTATTATAAAATAACTTAGATAGTCTTCCTTTGTTAACTTCATCTATTAAATCAACAGTATATTTATCATTCCCAGTTATTCTCTGACATACATCAGTCAATATAGCTGGGTTCAAGAGGTCTTGGTAAAGCCCTCCTTTTTGAAACCTGTTCTTTATTACAAAGTGTGGTATCTCCATTCTTATCGTAATTTACAATCAATACTTCTTTTCTTTGAATTCCTGGAACATCATTTACATTTATTAGTCGATAACCATTAGTTTGAATCCACTCTTTTAATTCTTCATTTACACTTTCTTTGTGCTCTATAACATAGGAAATCATAAAACGAATGGACTTACTATTCAAAAAATCTGCAAAATCAAATAATCTTTTTTCTTCTTCAATACTCCAACCATTAAACCCTCTTTTCCCATCATTGTAGGAACCTGTTGTTAATCTATACGGTGGGTCAAAATAGACAAAAGATTCATTGTTCATTGCTCCATATAGCTCAGAATAGTCCGAGTTTTTAAATGAAATATTCTTTTCCTTAACAATTCTTGAAAAACTAATCATTTTCTCAAGCACCTTATCATTAAACCATCTCATACC
>Ga0163219_100383_pt1 | contig 11994 bp, 6 predicted proteins | sample MSEWel2016_04_06_FD_113150 | JGI IMG/M metagenome (GOLD analysis project Ga0163219, IMG submission 113150) | Subsurface microbial communities from deep shales in West Virginia, USA - MSEEL Well Study Marcellus 3H_2016_04_06 ...
CTTTAATATGGAAGAGTTTGGCAGAGGGCAGGGCGGCGTCGCCGCCCTGCCCTCTGCCAAACTCTTCTACGTGCGCCGGGTACATTCATTGCGAGGGCCATGCCCGAAGCAATCTCAAAAATACACATGCAAATATAAACTATAAGTCAGTAAAATTTTGTTTGTGTTGTCATTCGAGATTGCCGGGAATGATGTATTTCATCCTGTTCTTGTGGGCAAAACTCAAAAAGCCCCCCGGGGGGAGTTGGAGGGGGCCAATTTAATCCCGAACTACTTTCTTTACCAGCACTGTTGCATAGGCAGAAATGCCTTTTCCTTCTCCCACAAATCCCAGTTTTTCAGTGGTAGTGGCTTTTATGGATACCTGCGATACATCTACTGTCATTACTTCAGCCAGTATTTTTTGCATTTCAGGAATCACGGGATTTATTTTTGGTTTCTGAAGGCAGATAGTGGAGTCCAGATTTCCCAACTCATAGCCTTCTTTTCGGATAATTTCCATGGTTTTTTTGAGCAATATTTTGCTGTCAATTCCTTTTAGTTCCGGGTCTGTGTCCGGAAAGTGGTAGCCAATATCACGGAGACTAAGTGAACCCAGTAAAGCATCACAAATGGCATGTATCAATACATCTCCGTCGGAATGGCCGACAGAGCCTTTTTCGAAGGGTACTTCAATGCCACCAATCCAAAGCTTATAGCCTTCTGCCAATTGGTGAACATCATACCCCATTCCAATACGTATGGACATATCTCAATTTTTAGATTGCAAATCTACAAAAAAATGAGACTGCAACGAAAAAGGTTCGTGCAGTCTCATGGTATTTAATTAGTCGTTTAGTGTCTTACTCCTAATATTCGTGTTTTTTTTGGCAAAAGTTTAGTAATTCAACGCTGGAATTAAAACCGTTTCTTTGAGCCTTTCAGCGGTAATAACTATTTCTTTTCCAAATTTTGTCAGGTAATATTTATAGGTTTTACCAACCTTTTTTACTAATCCAAAAACATACAATCGTTTTATTAGTCTGGATATTTTTGCTGTATTGAACTGTGGAAGTCTGAATCTGAGATCTTTGTTGCGGAACCCTGAGATATTATATTCTCCTCTTAAAACGGTAACGAGTAATGCTAAATCTTGATTTGAAAACAAATTAAACCCTCTGTAATTTCGGTTGTTAACTGATTTTTTATTTGATATTACATCAAGTCTTTTCCGACCAGCGTCTTTGTTGTCAAAAGCAGATATAAATTCAAGATATCTCTTATTAGAAGCTGTAAAGAGTGTAATTAAAGGTGCCAGACTATAAATGTTTTTTTTCAATGCAGCATATTGCATGGATTTTGTTCCATTTTTGTGTTCGACCTCCCGGTAGTGTTTAAAGAAGCTAACATCGTTGGTTGTTGTTTCGATGCGTAGAATTTTAGAGAACTTATCATACATTTTTATAGAGCTTTTGCCCATTGTATGTTTGATACGGCTACCTTCAATACGGATATTATAATTATTGCCAACTTCTCCCTGATAACGAGGATCAATTTTGTGTCCAAGAAAAGTGGCAATATTATCGGGTTTTACCGTGTGTATAGCCGTAGCTGTAAGTTCTGAATATATATTTTGAAGGTATTCCTGTTTTTTAAAAACAATATCGGTAGCATATTCAGCCTGCATAATGCTCCAATGGTATACCTGATTGAAAGAAGAAATGACAGGACAATATTTCTCAGCAAGGGCATCAATCTGTTTGTGTACCTGTCTTATATTTAAATCATTACACAATTTTTGTGCTTTTCCGAAATCCTCGATATAATCAAACGCGTTATCTATCATTGAATATTTAATGCCTCTTTTAGTCAGCTCATTGGCTAAAATATTATGTCCGTTAATATAAACCTGCAACTTGAAGGGACACCATGTGGGTACTCGAATATAACCATAACCAAGATAAGGATCGATGAAATAGAAATAATAATGCAGGCATTTTCCTTGTGTCCCTTTAAGGAAAGTTTTTCCGGATTGTTTGTCATGCCATGGCTTAAAACTGCCACAGGCTTCCATTGCCGAAATGATATGCACAAGGCCAGGATGTGAACCGCGTTTTTCTATAACCTTTTTGACCAAATCCTCTTTACGGATATGCGTTTTTGCAACAAATTCTATTTCAACATTATTCTCTTTTGCTAATTTTTCTGCATTATTACGTAAAGCATTTTTAAATGGTTCTGCAAATTTGGGATAATCGAAAATGCGAATATTATTAGAGTATAGGTAGGAGGTCATTCCTTGTGCATAGCATATTTGTGGAATAGTACCGGTAAATATTAGCCGATCAAAACAACTTAATACACCGTTAATTTTGGTTTCGTGAGATACAGTTAATAAATTCATGATAAGACGATAAAAAATTTCTAACCAAGAAAGTAGGATAAACTCTTTTCAAAGTTCAATTATTCATGAGATATTTGCAACCTGTTTGGTTCTGGCTATGCCAGGTTAGGTTTTATTACTTTCAAATAATCCTTTTGAAAAAAAACTATGTTTTCAACCAAATATTGAATGGTTGTTTGCTATCGCCCCTTCAGGGTTTGAGGTTTTTTTTATCAACATCACAGGGTTGAACCCTGCGCTGTTGCTATCGCCCTTTCAGGGCTATGACTTCTTTTTTATACCAAAATTGCAGAGTTGCACCCTGCGCTGTTGCACTCAGACTTTTGGCCTGGGTTCCAGCTAAGAGCTACGAGCAACGAGCTAAGAGCTACCAGCTAAGAGCTACGAGCTAAGAGCTAAGAGCTAAGAGCTATCAGCCAAGAGCTACCTCCTTTCACAGAAATCAATTCTGCCCAATCATCTGGTCCAGATCCAATGCCAGGGTGAATCGAACGGTATTGGCCAGCGGATTGTTCTGAACTACCGGGATAATGTAAGAGGCATCAATTGCCAGCATATTGAATTTCAGTCCCACACCGGCGGTGAAATATTTTCGGTTACCCTTGTTTTCGTGCTCATGAAAATAACCTGCACGCACTGCAAATTGCTTGTTGTAAAGATATTCAGCACCCACACTTATGTTGACTTCCTGTAGTTCTTCTTTCATTCCGCCGGGTGCATCGCTGAAGGATTGAAAAATACCGGAAATGACAGAAACATTATCGCTTTGAAAAACAGAATTGTTTTCTTCAACTTCCTGATAATCGGGAGTGGGAACCAGCAGTTTGTTAAAATCCAGGGCAATCGTTAACTCGTTGTATTCGTCAAGCTCTGTTTTCAAAGCTGTTCCCAGCCTCAGGTTGGTGGGGATAAACTGTTCCACATTTCCGTCGTAGGAAATTTTGCTACCTATGTTTGAAATGTTGATACCTGCACTTAGGTTGGCATCATTTCCTCCCATTTCAATTTCATTTTGATAATAGAAAGCCAGGTCTGCTGCAAAAGAGTTTCCTGCCTGGTAGGTTTCACTTCCTGATGAAGGACTGAAGTTCATTTGCAGGTCGGAACGAATATAACGAAAAGCTACAGCGCCCGAAAAATGATCGGATAAAATGCGGCTGTAGGCAGCATCAATGGCAAATTCGTTGGGCGAGGCATTTCCTTGTGGTTGTGCGTCTTCCGACATGAAGGTGATATCACCTAATGAAAAATACCGGATAGAGGCACTGACGGTTTGCATATCATCCAGCCTTTTGAAACCTGTTAAGTAGTAAAGGTTAATGTCATTGACCAGTTTACGCAGCCAGGGGGTATAGGAGAGTGCAACGCCCGATTCCGTTCCGATAAAAGCATATTTGGCCGGATTCCAGTGTTGTGAATTTACATCAGGCGTAATGGCAACACCGGTGTTTCCCATTGCTCCACCTCTCGATTCGGGAGCAATGTCCAAAAACGAAACGGCCGTACTGATAATATTTTGCTGTCCGCTAAGATTTACATCGTCTTCCTGGGCCATGGTTAATTGGGATAAACCAAGAAATAGGAATGCAATAAGTGTTTTGCTTAAAGATTTTTTGTTCATCGTTAAAGTTTTTCTTTGTTTTTATGGGGTTGGCAAAAGTTTTGCAACGACCTGTGATTTTTCTCCGTTTTGCGGTTTGAGGATGATTCGTACAAAACAAATCTGCGAATAATCCCAACCCGATTTTTCCATCGGCAATTGATATGGCCCTATTAAATTTCCGGTGGATATTATTTTATCTTCTACGGTTCCTGTTACCTTCCCCGAACTGTCAATGAATTGTATCGTTGCATTAATCAAGGCATTGGGTGTATCCGTATGCATGCTGATAAATACATCCTGTCCCCGGAATACCGGATTTGGCCAGGCTGAAAAATTGCGGACATTCATTCCGTGGTTCGGGTTAACCTGGAATTTTAACGTTGCGGTGGAGGAATTATTGTAATTGTCCCATACTTTAAGTGTGAGAATATGTGAACCATCCTCCAGCATTGGCAACTGGAACTGAACGGTGCCCTGCTGATAGTGATCGGTGTCGGCGGTAAAGGCATCATTCAATATCAGTGGATTGTTGGTGTCGCCATCAATAATGAGGGTAATATTGTGACCAATGCCAATGCCTGAGGTGTTGATTCCGGATTTATCGAAAAGGTCGGCATAAAGAACCGGTCTCGGGCCTGTGGCTTGCCCCGGTGCAAAGCCGGGATGGTTCAGATAAGGACTGATGGCGGGGCCTTGATTGTCGTTTTCGGGGTTGTTGTTGATGCCGCCAATTACCACGTCTGTAAATGCTCCGGCCGCTTCGGTACCGTCCTTGGAAATCGCGTAATAGCTGATTCTGCCGTGGTCGAAATTATACCTGATGTCTTTGGGCACCACAAATTCGAGCGAGAATTTCCCGTTGGTGACAGTGGCTTTTCCTTTAAACAGGATGTTTGAAAACTCTTTAAATTCAAAGGGTTCATTGCTTCCGCTACCCAGTGTTTTGGTGTTTACAGCTTTGTCGAAAACGGTTACCGATACCGTTCCGGAAAAGTTAGTCATCGGGTTTCCTTCGGTATTTTTGATGAATCCCGTTATTTGGTTTTTCGACAATGCGCTGATGGTGTCCGCTTGCCCGGTGATTTCAATGTTGTTGAGTGTTGAGGTTGCAACCTCATTGGCAGGATAAATCAGACGCAGTGCAGGGTCGCCCAGGAGGGTGAAGTTCAGCTTGTTGGTATTTGAACCCGATTCAAGTTTTGTGCGACGCATCATCTCGCCAAAGCACAGCGGTAGTCCGTTTTCATCTTTCTCGAATGCGTGGTTGTAAAAGGCATTGTTGAGCGTAAAGTTATGACTGGAATAGACTATCCGGGTGGTGGATAAAAGGGCTATTCCTCCTCCATTGGGGTTTAGGAATACTTCCTCGCCGGCGGATGTGTGATTGTGATTGTCGAAGCGACTAAATTCACAGGTGGCTGTGATGAAAAGCGGGAGTTTGCTTTTATTGTTCCATCCGGAAATGTCGGTTTTGGTCACTAACTTTTCGTGGGCCAGGTTGTTTTCGCTTCCATGACCGGTATAATTGAACAGGAGAGTTCCTTCCGAAATGGCTTGCATCGTCCGGCTCTTGGCTTCGGGAAACTCTTTTCCCACGGCTCCTGATGACACCTTAAAAGCATCAAGATAGATTTTATTTAAATCGAACTGCAGATGATTGGCGGCTATTTTCTGAGTCAGGCGATCGGCATCTCTTGCATGAATATTAGAGTCTCCGTCATCTCCAATAAAGGTAAGTTTGGTTTTCCATTTTCCTTCATCCTGATTTAAAAGATAAGCCTCTGATTTGTCCACTGCATTGACGGCCTGTTCAATGGTGGTGACGGGGAAGCGTCCTATCCCAATGTCCAGTCGGTCGTTGCGCAGATCTTCTCCCTCCAGATCATCCAGGAAACCAAAAAAGTCATCGGTGACAAAGGTCGAAGTCTGATAAATGGAATTGTCCGACTGATAAGTGGGAAGCGGAGCTGCCGGTGTGTTATTCAGATGGCGGTTATCGTAAGTACCATCACCAAACAAAAGCAATAATTTTGGAGATTCAGCTTCATTATCCCCTGCACGGTCGTATAGCATTTTCATAAATCCCCTGATGGCTGCGGGATCGGGATGTCCCCAGGAGAATTCGTTGTAGATCTGATCCCGGTTGGCCACGGCCACACTCAATCCGGAATGTTGCTGGTGCAAATCTGCAAGCCGGTTGGCTTGCCCAACAAACTCAGAGGGAGCAACTATCACCATTTCAACCGGGGCTGTAGCGTGCAAATTCTGGTTTTCCACATTCTTTATAAACTCCGGCTGTGGAAATGTTTGTGACGGGTTAAAGGCTGCATATTCCTTTATTTCCTGAGCGTTTGCTGTGAATCTGAGGATACCGCCGGCAATTTCGGTTTGCATATTGACCGGTTCCGCAGGGTTTGTTACATCCCATACCCGGTCGGAAGCCGAGGCTCCTGAAATTTCATAAGTGGCAATGCCTCCCGGCGCAACGACCGATTTATCGCGAAACACAAAGGAACCATTGTTTAGGGTCAGACGCCCCCGTCCGTTAATTGCAAAATAATCGAGCCATCCAATAGATGTGGTGGCGGTATTGTTATAACTGTATTCGATATTGAACCGGTTACTTCCCGGAACGAAGGTTTGATTTGTGGTGGCAAAGCGGAAATAATAGCCCAGGTAATCGTTGAGGGAAACGGTATTGATGTAAACGGTTTGGTTGGTCGATTCACCTAATTTTATGTCGAAAGCCTGAGCCGAGTTAGCCCGTCCGGCAACCTGGGTAAAAAAAACAGCCTCTTCCTGGGGGATAAGATTAGGCATTTTTACTTCAAAACTCCTGTTCATGGCGATGGAGGTGTTAAACTTTTCTCCCAGCCATTGGTTCCCGGAATTGAGAATATTTTCATTTTCCAATTCATGAAAATAGAGGGCATCAAACGATTGAGTGGTGGCTGTAACGGTTCCCTGGGGGCGTTGTTGTGTTTGAGGAGATTTTAGGGCTTGCGTGGCATCCGAAAGAAAGAAAAATGCCATCTGTGAAAATTTATGTTTCTCAAAATTAAAAAAACCGGTGTTTGTATCGTAGTTCCACCTCCACGTTCCGGGACTGTAAAAGAACAGTGCATCATTGGTGTGTAGGCAAGCCATTGCAGGCAAATCATCGGGGCGATCCTCACTATTGCTCATGGGAATCATTGCTCCGCCATTGCCATAGATCTGTACTTTCGAAGGTTCCGGAAAACCCCATGACTGAAGGGTTGCATAGGGAATTTTATGAATCCCCCGCTCATTGCTCCCGATTTTCACCCAGTTACCCGAAGCGAGGATGGATCTGTCAGCATATCTGGAAGAGCTTGATTTTAATTTGGAGTCATTTTTGGCGGAAAATTTCAGTTCAACCGAAAATTGAAGCAGCTGTTCCCAATTTTCCTGCTGTTCTCCTGTTTTTCTGTAAGGAATTACTTCAACTTCTAAAAAGGTTTTTTTTCTGATGGTAACAATTCGGCAGGTGAAATTATCACCAACATCATTGTTGGTGACATCAGTAAGGTAATTGCTACCGGAAACCGATTTCCACTGATGGGGAATGAAATTTACGTTTTCAATATTTACTTCTTGTGACGAGAAATCATCCGGGAGGGGGAAGGTTGTACGGTAAACCGGAACTCCTGACTCTTCATTATAAAAACCGTTTCCGGAAAATGGTAACTCGGGATATTCAGCCATCGCTTTCCAGAGAATATTTTCAACAAAAATGGTCTTGTCGATTTTTTCGGAATTAACAGAGCCACTAAGAAATAATGCACTCAGAACGAAAAGAAAAATTGTTATGTCGGAGCGTTTAGCCATATTTTAAGTTTCTGCTACAGTTGTTTTTACATTGTCTGAAAAAAATCAACAGACCTGATGGAATTGCAAATTTATCAGTAAAATTAGAACACAAAAATAATGGAATGGTTGTAATACGTTCCTTTTACTGTAAACAAAATAAAATGTTTTATTATTATTTGGTGTCCGGTTAGAAAATTGAATTTGCTTTCCCCATAAGCCGTGACAGTCTAATTTGCTCTCAAGAATGCTTTTCACAGGTTTTAAGGAGGTTGGAGTGGGCCGGGTTATCCAAAAATCACAGGTTCCGTGTTTTTTGTCATTTTGAGTGCCTACCTCCGAAGATGGAAACATATACGGGTAAAGCGAAGCAAACGCTAAATTAACTCTGTGCCTCCTTCGTGAAACTCTGTGTAATAACCCTGTTGCATAGCAATCTCTGTGCCCCTCTGTGGTCTCTGTGGTTAAACCCTGTTGCTGAGCAACCGCGCGTGTCGTACTTTCCACCTTCTACCTGCCCTTTCAGGGCGCAAATAATGACCTGAACTTTTTACCCGGGACGGTGCCCCGGGCTTTGGTCAATTGGGCTATCAGCCCGTTTTTCTGTTTCTTTCTTTTACATTAAGACAAAAATCTGTGGACATCTGTGGATTGAACCATATCAAAGTGAGTCGGTGTCATGCGAGGCCCTGGCCCGAGGCAATCTCTAAAAACACATATACGACTATAAATACAATCCGGAGTGTTTTTTATTGTTCTGTTAATCAGTCGTTTATGTGGTTGAAGGTATTGCGTTAAAGTCCATCAGGTCAATGCAATACGCTTCATTTCCCTCTGATCTTAAAAAATCTACCGGACAACTGTAATGTTAAAAAAAGGAATAAAGTTGCCTTTACGGTATAACCTTTTTTTATTTTTGCAGTATAAAAACAATGAAATTATGCGTTAAACGTTTATGAAAGTATATCGTATGGTTTTGTTTGTGTGCTGAGCCTTTGAAATTGGCATTTGTCTATTACTGAGCCGATATAAGTTTTTGGCATACAGACTGAAGAAGTGATAGAGAAAATTTAAATAAGATAAAAATCCTTGCGGAATGCACCGAATGTTTATCTTTGTTATTTGATATTTGAAAAGAATTCCAAGAAAAACAAGTTATGAGATTGAAATCCAGACTTTTTACTCCCGCTTTGTTGCTGGGATTGATGGTTTTAGCATCTTGTGGCGGTGGAGCCAAAAAATCTGCCTCGTCCACAACGGGATGGGAATATAACGATCCTGAATCCGGTGGTTTTGAATACCAGGCCAACTATGAACAGGAGACAGGTCCCGGACTTGTGTTTATTGAGGGTGGTACATTCATAATGGGAAGTGTTGAAGAAGATGTGATGAAACAATGGAACAACAGTGCCCGTCGTGTTACTGTCCGTTCCTTTTATATGGATGAGACCGAAGTTCGCAATGTTGACTACCGCGAATACCTGTTTTGGTTAAACCGCGTGTTTATTGACATGCCTGAGGTTTATCGTAAAGCATTGCCCGATACACTGGTGTGGCGTCGTCCTTTGGCCTACAATGAACCGATGGTTGAAAATTATCTGCGTCACCCTGCTTACAGCGAATATCCTGTGGTGGGCGTAAGTTGGCTTCAGGCCTCTGATTATGCTGCATGGCGGACCGACCGTGTCAATGAGCATATTCTTGTTGAAATGGGAATTATTGAATTGGACTTACAACAATCAGGAGCCAATAATTTTGATTCTGAAGCATACCTGCTTGGACAATATGAAGGGGTTGCCGGAAAAAATCCTATGAAAGATTTGAACCCCGAAAGAGATACACGTCGGGTGCGTCAAAGCGATGGTCTTATGCTTCCCCGTTACCGCCTTCCAACTGAAGCTGAATGGGAGTATGCTGCGTATGGGTTAATCGGAAACTCTTATCAGGAACGTTTGACCGACCGTCGGATTTATCCCTGGAATGGTCACACTCTTCGCAATCCATCCAAAAAGCAGAGGGGGCGCATGATGGCTAACTTTGTAAGAGGCCCCGGTGACTACATGGGTATGGCTGGTGATTTGAACGATGCCGGTGATATCACTGTTCCGGTAGATTCTTATTATCCCAATGATTTCGGTCTTTATTGTATGGCCGGGAACGTAAACGAATGGGTTGCCGATGTTTATCGTCCTTTGTCTAATGAAATTACCGCAGAGTTTAGTCCTTTTCGTGGAAACGTTTTTGAAACAAAAATTCTGGATGAAGAAGGCTATGTAGTGGAAAAGGATGAGTATGGTGAGATCAGATATCGTGCTGAAACCGACGAAGATATTTTGGATCGTAATAACTACCGGACTTCTGATAATATTAACTACAAAGATGGTGATGCGTCGTCAAACATTTCGATGGGAGGCAATTGGTCAACCAGTGAGAAGAATACCGAGAGTATGTATGCTGACAGTCCCGGTATTATGAGCAGCACCATTTCGGACCGAACAAGGGTGTATAAGGGTGGCTCATGGCGCGACCGTGCCTACTGGCTGAGTCCCGGTACCCGTCGTTTCCTTGATGAACGAGAAGCCAGAGATGATATCGGATTCCGTTGTGCAATGACTCGTGTAGGTACACCTTACAAAAGTAAATAATTAGCATCTGGATTTTAAATAAAATATTACAACTGGGGCCGGGATTTTCCCGGCCCTTTTTTAGTATTGTTTTCGAATGAGCAAGAGTGTCGTAGAAATATATGAGGTTTTTCTTCAGTCGGGAAAAGTGTCAACAGATACGCGCAATATTATTCCGGGAAGTATTTTTTTTGCCCTGAAAGGAGAACGGTTCGATGGGAATAAATTTGCTTTAGATGCCCTTAAAAATGGATGTGTTCTGGCTGTTGTTGACGATGAAGCATTAATTGATGCGGAGGGATGTATTGTGGTGCCTGATGTATTAAAAGCACTTCAGAATCTTGCAAGGCATCACCGAAAACATCTAAATATTCCCGTTATCGGCATTACCGGAACAAATGGAAAAACAACCACTAAGGAACTGGTGGCTGCTGTTCTATCAAAAAAATACAATGTTTGGTTTACACAGGGCAATTTTAATAATCATATAGGTGTTCCGCTTACTTTGTTGGGTATTCCCCCCGCTACACAAATAGCTGTTATTGAGATGGGCGCCAATCATGTGGGCGAAATTGCAGGTCTCTGTAGTATAGCCCAACCCGATCATGGGCTTATTACCAATGTTGGGAAGGCTCACCTGGAGGGTTTTGGCTCTTTTGAAGGGGTAAAAAAGGGAAAAGGGGAGCTTTACAGTTTTCTGAAGGACAATGGAGGTGAGATTTTCATTAATGTGGATAATTCACATCTGATGGAAATGATAGGAGAGTATCCCTGGATTGGTTATGGACAAGGGGATGGCGCTGTTGTGAAAGCGTCTGAAATCTCTGCAGATCCGCTTCTTCGGTTTTTGTTAACCACCTCAAGAGTTGAAAGAAAACCGGTTCAGACATGCCTGACCGGCCTTTATAATCTGGATAATGTGTTGGCTGCTGCATCGATAGGACACTACTTTGGTGTGGAGGAAGAGCTGGTAATTGAGGCGGTGGATAACTATGTGCCCCAAAACAACCGATCCCAGTATTTTAATTCCGGGAAAAATCAGGTGCTTTTGGATGCTTACAACGCGAATCCTTCAAGTATGAGCGTGGCTCTTGAAAACTTTAAAGCAATCCACCATGAGCCTAAAATACTGGTGCTTGGAAGCATGAAGGAGTTGGGTGACGATAGTCTCTCCGAGCACAATAGGCTTATCGAAACGCTTGAATCAATGGATTTTGAAGCCTGTTATCTTACAGGAACTGAATTCAGGGATGTTGTTCCGGATGATAAGCGCTTTTGCTGGTTTAAAGATACTTCAGAACTCAGGGCTTTTCTTGAAAAGCAGAAAATACGAAATGCATTATTCCTGATTAAAGGCAGTCGGGCCAATCGTCTGGAATCAGTGGCTGAGGTATTGTAGGTTTTTTTATCTGTGAGTTCAGTATAAAACTCATTTTTATTGCAAAACTCTTTTTTATTGCAAATTTTTGAATCCTCATTAACAACAGGTTAACTCCGGCACAAAAAATTTCAATGCCTTGATTTTTTGCAAAAATATACCTTTTTATATTACACTC
>Ga0163219_100389_pt1 | contig 11849 bp, 11 predicted proteins | sample MSEWel2016_04_06_FD_113150 | JGI IMG/M metagenome (GOLD analysis project Ga0163219, IMG submission 113150) | Subsurface microbial communities from deep shales in West Virginia, USA - MSEEL Well Study Marcellus 3H_2016_04_06 ...
AATAATTGAGGGCGACTCCTGGGAGCAGCATTCTTATCTTTTTAATACAGCTGCAGTTTTTTATTATTTTTTAAGTTCTGAAACGATTTTTAGTGATAATGATCAGGCTAAGGTTTTAAATAAAATTCAGAGTGAAAGTATTTTAGAATTGCAGGTGTTAGTGCCAGCAATTAGTGATCAGTTAAATACTCTTTTTATGAAAATGCTGGCCCGAGAGAAAAATAAACGGCCGACTTTAGATATTGCTTTAAAAAAACTTGAGCAAACAGCTGTGGACAATCAATTTGAGCTGCAGCCATTTTTGAAAAGAGAAAATTTTATAGATAATAAGATAGTGAAAAAAAAGAAGACAAAGGAAAATATCAAGCTCTTTTTCAGACAGAATTGGAAGCCATTACTTTTCTTTGCTATTTTGTTTGCATCTTTATTCTGGGGTTTGAGTTCAGGGCCAGATGCGATGATCACAGCTGATAATTCACCTGAGGAAGTAGTAAATTATTTTTATAGTGCTATAGCGGCTAAAAATATTAGACTTGCTGATGAAGCAGCAGAATTTGATTTAGGAAAAATGGAGCGTTTAATATCTGAAAGTCATGTTATAGAAAAAATGCAGTCAGCTTTTGCTGATCCAAATTCAGATAGAGATATTAAACAGGTTTACAGTCTGGAAAATTTAAGGATAGAAGAAGTGTCAAATTCAAATAATAGCCGCAGTTTCAAAGCATTTTATGAGTTTAATTTTAGAGATAGCGAAAAACTTTATTCAGTTAAATTGGAAGATGAACTTTTAGTTGAAAAAATTGAAGGTATTTGGAAAATAAAGAAAATTAATGGAGATATGAGTGAAATGATAGCTGGAAAATATCCCTGGAGGGAAGAATAATGGATAAAAAATTAATTGCAGACAATGATTATGAGAAAGTTAAAGATAATTTAGTTTCCTGGCTGCAGGAAAAAGTAAAAAATACAGGTTTAAAAGGAGCGGTAGTTGGTCTGAGCGGTGGAATTGATTCAGCAGTTACTGCAAGATTAGCACAGCTTGCTTTTGACGAAAATCTGCTGACAGTAATTATGCCCTGCCATTCCAGCAGCAGTGATAGACAGGATGCACTTAAAATAGCTAATAAATTTAAAATGAAGGTAGTAGAAAATGACTTAAGTGAAGTATATGATCACTTATTAGATAATCTTAAATCATCTGGTATTAAGGGTGGTAAATTAGCTGCAGCTAATATCAAACCCCGTCTGCGGATGACTACTTTATATTATTATGCCCAGGCTAAAAATTATCTAGTTGTAGGAACAGATAACTGGAGTGAATTAAAAATTGGTTATTTTACCAAACATGGTGATGGAGGTATTGATTTAGCACCGCTTGGTTCATTGGTCAAGCATGAGGTTAAAGAGCTGGCCCGAGTACTGAATATTCCAGCTGATATTATAGATAAAAAGCCTTCGGCTGGTCTCTGGGATGGACAGACAGATGAATCTGAGATGGGATTTAGTTATGAAGAACTTGATCAGTATATTTTAAGTGGTAAAGCTGAGCCCGAAGTTGAAGCAAAGATTAAAGAATTAGCTTCCAAAAACAGCCATAAGGTAGCACCTGTGCCTATTCCCAGAAGAGATAAAATACTATAATCATTAAAGTAGTTAAGCTGAGGTGGATTAAATGAAAAAAATAAATTTTCTGATGCTTGTTACCTGTTTTATTTTATTTACAGTTTCTACAGCAGTGTTGGCTGCTGGTTTTCCACTTGAATATACCGATGATTTGGGTAGAGAAATTGTGATTAAAAAGGAAGTGCAGAGGATAATTTCTCTGGCTCCAGCAATTACCGAAACAATTTATGCTCTGGGCCTTGAAGACAAACTGGTAGCTGTTAGTTCAGCCTGCGATTATCCAGAAGAAGTATTGACTAAGGAAGATGTAGGGAGAATTGATGAGCCTAATATTGAAAAGATAATTTCTTTAGAGCCAGACCTTGTAATTGCGGAATCTGTGAGTAAAATTGAAAGTCTGAATAGGCTAACAGAATTGGGAATTAAAAATATTGGTTTTAAACCTGGCTCAATTAATGATACAATAGCAATGATTAAGGATATTTCTTATTTAGGCTCTGCTCAAAGTGCTGGAACAGAGCTTACGGCAGAGATGGAAAAAGATTATCAGAGCTTAAAAAAAATGGTTGCTAAAAAACTTGAAAATAATGAAAGAAGAAGGGTTTTCTATGAAGTCTGGTCAGATCCATTATATACAGCTGGCAGCGGAACTTTTATTGATAGTTTAATCTATGCTGCTGGAGGATACAATGTGGGACGTGAAGCTCAAGGAAGCTGGCCGACATATAACATGGAAAGTTTAATTGCTGCTGACCCGGAAGTTTATATCAGCAGTCAGCACAGCAGTTTGCAGGATTTAACTATAGAAAAGCTAAAAGAGAAAAAGGTTCTTAGAGAAATTTCTGCTTTTAAAAATAATCGTTTATATTTAGTTAATCCGGATTTAGTTAATAGGCCTTCACCAAGAATTATAGAAGGTTATAAAGAATTGATTAAAGCTATTTTTCCAGAACTAAAAGAGGAAATCAATTAGTTTTGTTGAATAGCAGACAGTGGTAGGGAAAGTTTAGGCATTTCAAACCTTTTTTAAAAGGAAATAACTAAGAAAATAAGACTAAGAGGTGATTTGATGAATTTATCAGATTTTACAATTGATGATTTTACGGAAATTGATGGTGGACAGTCTATAGGAAAGGTAGCTGTACTGCTTTCAATGGTTAATGATGAATATGATGGCAAGATAATCGATGCTTATAAAAGCGAAGGATATGAAGCTGTAATTACTAGAGCGGGAGGCAAAGGTTCGAAACTAAAAGATAAAGTTTTGCGAAACTGTCTTGGAGCAGCAATTAAAGGTGATGTAATTACCGAATCTGTTCAGGATCAGCGGATATTAACCCGCTGTGTGGAAAGAGCAATGGTTGACTTTGATAAACCTTTATCCGGTATTTCTGGAGCTGGTATTAAAATAGGTATTGTTAGTAAGGAGCCGCACTTAGCAGTTGCTCTTTATGGAAAGCTTGGTATCCCTGGTTTAGATGTTGATCACGAAATTTCAGGAATGGGGATTCACTATTATGGACTCAGCAAAAGGTAATAACGAAATTGAAATCTTAAAAAGAGTATTTAAATATCTTTTACCATATAAAGGCAGGCTGGCAGGGGGGGTAATCTCCATGCTGGTTCATGCCTTTTTAACTGTTTTTTTTGTAAGGGTTTTTCAGGGACTTCTGGAAACAATTATCTCAGATATTGATATGGGAAGAGAAGGAATGATTCAGCTTTCTTTGGTTGCAGGAATGATGATTTTAGTTTACTTTCTCAAGGGAGTTTCCTATTATGGAAAGACTTATTTAGTTTCCTATGTTTCACAGAAGTCAATCAAAGATATGCGGGATGATCTTTATTCACATCTTCATAATTTATCTTTAAGTTTTTACAGCAAAAATAAGACTGGTGATATTTTATCAAGGGTTACAAATGATGTTCAGAATTTAGAAAGCTCGATGATCAATACAACTGTGGGCAGTATTGATAAGGTTTTTACTTTAATTGGAGGAATTCTTTATCTGGTTTATTTAAATTACCGCCTGACAATTTTCTTGATTATAATCTTACCCTTTATCACCTATGTTATTACTAAATTTAATTATAAATTGAAAAAAGTCAGCCGCAGAGTTCAAATCAAAATAGCTGATGTTTCTGATGTACTGCAGGAAACACTTTCTGCAGTTAGAGTAGTTAAATCTTTTGGTCGGGAAGAATATGAGTTTGAGCGTTTCAGCAGTGAAAACCAGGCAAACTTTCGTGCTAAAATGAAAAAAACTCAGTATGGTGCGATTTTAACTCCACTGGTAGAATTTTTAGCTGCAATTTCTTTTACAGCTATACTCTGGTATGGAGGTTATGAGGTAATGCAGGGGCGGATGACAGCATCTGAATTAATCGCCTTTTTTACATTGCTTTTAACTATCAGTGAGCCCCTAAGATCGATTACCAAATTATCTAAAAGGCTGCAGCAGTTATTTGCTTCAGCAGAAAGAGTTTTTGAAATTATGGATACTGAAAGTGAATTGCGGGAAGATGATGAAAATAAAATTGAGTTAAATAATGTTGAAGGTGAAGTTGTTTATGATAATGTAAGTTTTTCCTATAATGAAGATGAGGTAGTATTAAAAAATATTAATTTAACTGCTAAACCAGGTGAAGTTGTAGCTCTTGTTGGCCACAGCGGAGCCGGCAAAACAACTATGGTTGATTTAATTCCACGTTTTTTTGATCCATTTGCAGGCAGAATGCGGGTGGATGGTCATGATCTTAAAGATGTAAAAATTGATAGTCTACGTAATTTCATTGGTATAGTACCCCAGGAGACTATTTTATTTAGTGGTTCTTTAAGAGATAATATAGCTTACGGTGATTTAGAAGCTGATGATGAAGCGATTCAGAATGCAGCTAAAGCTGCAAATGCTCATGGATTTATTATGGGCTTCCCTGAGGGTTATGATACTGTTGTGGGAGAGCGCGGAGTTGGACTTTCTGGTGGTCAGAAACAAAGAATTTCTATTGCCAGAGCAATTCTAAAAAATCCCAAAATATTAATTTTAGATGAAGCGACTTCTTCTTTAGATTCGGAATCTGAAGCCTTAGTTCAGGAAGCTTTAGAGCATTTAATGGAAAATAGAACAACTTTTATTATTGCTCACAGACTATCTACTATTAGAAATGCAGATAAGATTGTGGTTGTAGAACAGGGTGAGATTATGGAAATGGGTAATCATCAGGAACTGCTCAATAAACAGGGGAAATACGCTTCTTTATATCAAGGTCAATTTATTGAAGATCCCAATGCTTAAATATTATAATTTAAAAGGGGAGGAATAATTAATGTCAGATCAAAAAAGAAAATTAGAAAAAGCAATAATTCCTCCTTTAGCCTATTATTTACTTAGAGCTACAAATTTTTCTTATAGCTTGGAAGTTGAAGGCTGGGAACAGGTTAAAGAAAAGTTTGATCAGCAGGAGTCACTTGTTTTTTCCAGCTGGCACGGTAAAAGCTGGGTTCCTGCCTATTTTTTAAGAGATTTAGGGATCTATGTCCTGACAAGTTTAAGCCGGGATGGTAGTTATATGACGGAGATTTTGCATAAACTGGGCTGGAAAACAGTTCGCGGCTCCAGCAGCAGAGGCGCAAGTCGTTCACTGCTTGCTCTATATCGCAAGTTAAAAGAAGGGGCGAGTACTGCCTTAACTCCTGATGGACCAACCGGTCCTCTGCATCAGGTTAAACCTGGTATTATTTTTCTGCAGGAGAAGGCTGGTTCAATGCTGGTTCCAACGGGAGTAGATGCCCGTTGGAAAAAGAATTTTAACAGCTGGGATCAGTATCTGCTGCCGCTTCCTTTTAGTAAAACTGCTCTGGTTTTTGGAGAGCCTTTTAAATTTGAAGCCGGACTTGAAATGGAAGCAAAACAAAAAATTTTAGAAGAAAAAATGGCAGAAGTTAATGCAAGAGCTGCTGAGTTAGTCAAAAAATAATGGTGGTATTAAATATATGGATAGTTTGCGAAAATATTTAGAAAATATAATAGCTGGTTCTGAAAAGGGTATATCAGCAGCAGTAATTCGCTGCATCTTATTTTTGCTGTCACTGTTTTATGCTCAACTTGCTAAAATCCGGTCTACTCTTTATCAAAATAATATTTTGAAGAAAAAAGAGGCAGAAGTACCTGTAATTAGTATTGGTAATATTACCACTGGTGGTACTGGCAAAACTCCTTTTACAGCATTTTTAGCTGAGGAGCTAAAATCTCAATATAAGATAGCAATTATCAGTCGGGGGTATGGAGCTGCAAAAGATGTAGAAGAGCCATTTTTAATTAAAGATGGTTCAAAACTTTATGCTGATGCTGCTCAGGCGGGAGATGAGCTTTTCATGCTTGCCCGCAATTATGATCAATTAATTTTTATTCGTTCTGCCAATAGATATCAGGGAACAAAAATGGCAGAAGCTCATGGTGCAGATTTGATATTATTAGATGATGGTTTTCAACATTATCAATTAAAAAGAAATGCAGATATTGTTTTAATAGATACTGAAAAACCATTTTCTAACAATAAAGTTTTACCAGCAGGTTTGCTGAGAGAACCTTTTACTGCTTTAAAAAGAGCTGATATTTTTCTTTTAAACCGCAGTGAAAATGTTGAGTTCAATAGAATTAAAGAGCTTGAAAACTCTATTAAAACTCTTAGTCCTTCTAATGATGGAGTTTTTAAAGCAGAAACCAGTTTAGAAAGTTGTGTTTCTGTAGCCTCACAGAAGGAAGAAAATCTCGACTTTTTAAAGGAGAAAAAGGTTTTTGCTTTTTCTGGTATTGGCAGTCCTGATGCTTTCAAAAAAAGCATTGAAAGTGCAGGCGCTACCATTGTTAGTTACAAGATATTTAAAGATCATTATAATTATCAAAAGGAAGATCTTTTAACTTTGCTTGATCAGTATTCCGCTTCTCAAGCTGATTTGATTTTAACTACAGAAAAAGATGCTGTTAAATTATATAATTTTGCAGAGATGATTGGTACTCTTCCTTTTTATTATCTTAAAATTTCTTTAAAAATTGAAGCCAAAGATAAATTGTTAAAAATTATTAAATCTAAAATTAGAAACGAGAATGCGAAATAAGGATTTGAGGTGTTTTAATGAATGCTCTTAAAACTGCTGCTGTAATTCCAGCACGATATGATTCCAGTCGTTTTCCGGGGAAAGCACTAGCAGATATTTTAGGAAAAGCAATGATTGTTAGAGTTTATCGGGCGGTAGAAAAATGTGAATTAATAGATGAGGTATATGTTGCAACAGATGATAAAAGAATCAAAAAGGCTGTAAAAGCAGCTGGAGGTAGAGTTATTATGACCTCTGATCAGCATCAGAGCGGCACTGATAGAATTGCAGAGGCTGCTGCTCAAATTTCAGCAGAGTTGATAGTCAATGTGCAGGGAGATGAGCCGCTGATTGAAGCTCAAAGTATTGCTAAGGCTTTACAGCCTTTTAGTCAGGAAAATAATCTAAAAATGAGCACTCTAAAGAGGAAAATAACTGCCGAGGCAGCTAAAAGTCCGGATCGAGTCAAAGTTATTACTGATCATGATGATTATGCTTTATATTTTTCTCGCTCACCAATTCCTTACTATCGAGATCTAGAAACAAAAGATCAACATTATTATCAGCATATCGGGCTTTATGTTTATCGGCGTGATTTTTTATTAAAATATGCTGGAATGGAAAGGACTGCTTTAGAAAAGGCAGAGTCTTTAGAACAGCTGCGGGCACTTGAAAATGGCTATCAGATTAAAGTACTGGAAACAGAGGCAAAATTAATTGGTGTTGATCGTAAAGAAGATATTGAACTGGTTGAAACAGAGCTTAAGGCTAGAAATAAATAAAAAAATAGATTTAAATTAAAATGAGATGTAGATAAATGCAGATGGAGGTAAAAAATGATTAAGCAGGTTAAATTAAATGATGATATAGTTTTTGGAAATCAGGAAAAACCTTTTGTACTTCTGGCAGGTCCCTGTGCAATTGAAGAAGAGGATAGAGTTTTGAGAATTGCTGAAGGAATCAAGAAAATAACAGATAAATTAGGAATTCCTTATGTTTTTAAAGCTTCTTTTGATAAAGCAAATCGCTCTTCAATTGAATCATATCGTGGACCTGGTTTAGAAGAAGGCTTAAGGATTTTAGAGAGGGTAAAAAAAGAATTTGAGCTTCCTGTAATTTCAGATATACATTTACCTGAGCAGGCAGCTGTGGCAGCCGAAGTTTTAGATATTATGCAGATACCAGCATTTTTATCCAGACAGACAGATATGCTGACAGCAGCTGGTAAAACAGGTAGTATAATTAATGTTAAAAAAGGTCAATTTTTGGCCCCCTGGGATATTGATCAGGTTGTAGAAAAAATTGAAAGTACTGGTAATCAAAGAATACTTTTAACTGAGAGAGGAGTTTCTTTTGGTTATAATAATTTAGTAGTAGATATGCGCTCATTACCTAGATTGCGCAAAACTGGTTATCCAGTTGTTTTTGACTCAACTCACGCAGTTCAACTTCCAGGTGGGGCAGGAGATAGCTCAGATGGTGAAAAAGAATATGTACCATATTTAATGAGAGCTGCTCTGGCTGCAGGAATAGATTCCTTATTTATGGAAGTTCATGATAATCCGGCTGTAGCAAAAAGTGATGGAGCCAATATGATTCCTTTAGATAAGCTGGAAGGAATTTTGAAACAAGGACTGGCAATTGATAATGCTGTAAAAAATTGTGATGAAATAAAATATTAATAACAGGGTGAATACAATGTCAAAAAAAAGCAGAGAAGATAAATTGAGAGCAGGACTCGCGGGAGCAAAAAATGTCCTGCAGATAGAAGCTGATGCAGTTTTAAAATTAAAGGAAGATCTTAATGGAAATTTCAAAAAAGCTATGGAGCTGATTATTGATTCTGAGGGAAGAGTAGTTTTTACTGGAGTTGGCAAAACAGGATTAGTAGCTAAAAAATTAGCTGCTACCTTTTCCAGCACCGGGACTTCTGCCTTTTTTATGCATGCAGGTGAAGCCCTACACGGTGATTTAGGAATGGTTAGAGAGGGAGATGTAGTAATTGCTGTTTCCAACAGTGGAGAAACAGATGAGGTTATTTCTCTAATCCCTTCTTTAAGAAGGATTGGTGTAACTTTGATCGCTCTGACCGGCAATAGTGATTCTACACTGGCAGAACATGCTGATTTAATTTTGGAAGCAGATGTAATTACTGAAGCCTGTCCTCATAATTTAGCCCCTACAGCTAGTACGACTGCAGCTTTAGCTCTGGGAGATGCTCTGGCGATTGCCTTATCCTCTTATTATGGCTTTACTCCTGAAGATTTTGCCCTTTATCATCCAGGAGGTTCTCTGGGTAGAAAGCTTTTAACTAAAGTTAAGGATGTAATTAAAATCAGAGAACAGAATCCGGTAGTTAAAATTGAGACAACTGTGCGAGAAGCTTTATTTAAGATGACAAAAAGCAGGATGGGCTCAACCTCTATTGTTGATCAGGATGGGAAACTCAGGGGGATAATTACTGATGGTGATATCCGCCGTCTTCTGGAAAAATCTGCGGATTTTATTGATCATCCTGTTAAAGATTACATGACTGCTGATCCAACTACTATTGCCCCTGATAGACTGGCAGCAGAGGCACTGCAGATTATGGAAGCCAGAGAAATTAATGATCTTCCGGTTGTTGAAGAGGAAAAACCAGTTGCAATGCTTAATTTCCAGGATTTACTGAGAGCAAAGGTTTTTTAGAAGATTAATTTTTTAAAAAATAAGATTTTAAATTGCAAATTATAACTATAAAAGATAAAAGAGGCTAAATATGAAAGATAGAATAAGTATATTATTATATAATATTTTTAGATTTTTACTGCAAAAGCTGCCACCTCCGGCAGGCCGTTATTTAGGAAAGTTTATTGCTCTGATAGCCTATTTAATTACACCAGAGCGGAGGGAGCATTCACGCTTGAATTTGAAAAGGGCTTTCAATTTAAGTGATCAGGAATCTAAAAAAATCATCAAAAAAGTTTATAGGAATCTGGGCTATAATTTTGCCGAATTTTTAATGGAAGATAATTTCACTGCAGAAGATGTTAACAAAATAGTTGATTTTGAGGGTTTAGAATACCTTGATCAGGCTTTAAAAGAAGAAAAAGGGGTTATCCTTTATACAGCACATCTGGGTAACTGGGAGCTAATGGGTGCAATTTTGGCTCTTAAAGGCTATAAGGTTCATTCAATAGCTCAGGAACAAAACAACTCACTTTTTAACAAGAAAATAAATGAAATAAGAAATAATGTTGGGGTGGGTATTATTCCAAAAGGTCTTTCAATTAGAAAGGCATTTAAAGTTCTAAAGGCTAATGAAATCTTAGCTATTTTAGGAGATCAGCATGCGAGAAGAGATGGTTGGGAACTTGAATTTTTTAACAGAACTGCTCTGACTTTTCCTGGTGCCGTAAAATTTGCTCAGCGAACAGGCGCTCCAATTGTACCTATTTTTTTCCACCGCCAGGACTGGCTTAAACATGAGCTGAAATGCTATCCTCCTCGTAGAATTGATAAAGATGCTTCGGAAACAGAACTGAAAGCAGAACTGCAGTCTCTGCTTGAGCTGACCGAAGAGGAAATTAAAAAAGAGCCTGCTGATTGGATGTGGCTGCATAAGCGCTGGAAAACATACAGTTAGTTTTATAGTTTTGATCTCATAATTGTTGAGTTTTAAAAAATTTTCAATAAGGGGGAGAAATATGTATTTTATTTATAATCTATTATTGTCTGTTCTGACAGTTTTTCTACTTCCCTATTATTATTTTAAGAGCAAAAAAAGTGGTGAAAAACTTAATTTGAGAGAGCGTTTTGCTTTTTATGATCAAAATTTAGATCTTTTATTTCCAGCACCGCAGGTGATCTGGATTCAGGCTGCTTCTGCAGGGGAGACTCTGGCAGCACAAAAATTAACGGCTGAGATTAGGGAAAAATATCCGGAAGCAAGAATCATTTTTTCTACAATGACAGCCAGTGGTAAAAATCTGGCTAAAAAGAAAATTGAAGGGGCAGACTTAATTATTTATCTACCTTTCGATTTAAACTGGGTTGTCAAAAAGGCAGTTAAGATTTTTCAGCCAGATCTATTTATTATGATTGAGACCGAACTTTGGCCTAATTTAATCAGAGCTCTGGATGAGCAGGGAGCACAGATTATGCTTGCCAGCGGCCGAATTAGTGATGATTCTTTTGGACAGTATAAATATTTGGGCTCACTTTTAGAAGATATGTTAAAGCGAGTTGATATTTTTAGTATGCAGCACCAGGAAGCTGCGGAGAAAATAAAAGAACTTGGGGCAGCCGAAGATCATATCTGTATTAACGGTAATTTAAAGTATGATATCAACCTTAATCTTCCTTCAAAAGAAGAATATTTTCAAAAAAGAAAGCTTTTTAAAATTAAGGATGAGACAAAAGTACTTGTTGCTGGCAGCACTCATCAGGGTGAGGAAGAGATGATTTTAGATCTTTATCAGCAGCTAAAAGGTGATTTTGAGAAGCTGAAAATTTTACTTACTCCTCGCTATGTTGAACGGAGAGAAGAACTTTTAGAGCTCTGCCGGGAAAAAGGAATAGCAGCTGTGCTGTATTCAGAACTTAAGAGAAATGAGATTCAGCTGGCTGACGATACATATATTATTATTATTGATACAATGGGAGAGCTGGCACAGCTTTATTTTTATGCTGATTTAGTTTTCATTGGCGGTTCTTTGATTGATCGGGGCGGTCATAATGTAATTGAGGCTGCAGCCAGAGCCAGAGTTGTTTTATTTGGTCAGAGTATGTATAATTTTAAAGAGGAAAGAGATTTTCTTTTAGAAAACGAAGTCGGTTTTGAAATTAAAAATAAAAATGATTTTTTTGAAAAAACATATCAGCTCTTAGCCAATGATCAGTACAGAAATCAGAGAGCAGAAAAAGCAGCTGAATTAATTGATAAAAATAGAGGTTCAGTAAAAAAACAGCTGCAGCTTGTTGATGTGCTGTTAGAACAGGGAGAAGATTATAATGCAGGATAATAATGTTGAAAAAATATTGATTGTGAGGTTGAGTGCTATTGGGGATGTAATTCATTCTTTACCTACGGCTTATGCCCTGCGTCAGAAATATCCGAATGCTCAGATTGACTGGCTTGTTGAAGAGC
>Ga0163219_100390_pt1 | contig 11784 bp, 9 predicted proteins | sample MSEWel2016_04_06_FD_113150 | JGI IMG/M metagenome (GOLD analysis project Ga0163219, IMG submission 113150) | Subsurface microbial communities from deep shales in West Virginia, USA - MSEEL Well Study Marcellus 3H_2016_04_06 ...
ACAAAGCCCTTCATTAATTAATTGTTCTTCTACTAAAACATCAGCTGGTACTTTTATGGGAACTTCTGCAAAACTCCAGATAGCTTTAATTCCTGCAGCTACAAGGCGGTCGGCTGTTTTTTGAGCAGCTGCTTCAGGAACTGTTAAAATTGCAGCATCAACTTTGTTTTCAGATAGATAATTTTCTAAATCACTGATACTTTTAATTTCAAGATCATTGATTACCAAACCAATTAATTTTGGGTTTTTGTCAAAGACAGCTGTTAGTTTATAGCCTCTTTCAATATACCCCTTATTATAGGCCAAAGCCTGACCTAAATGACCTGCACCAATCAAAATAATTTTCTTATTATAATTAAAACCCATAATGATACGTATCTGTTGAAAAAGGCAAAAAATATCATAGCCATAACTTTTACGACCAAATGTGCCAAAATAGCTTAAATCTTTTCTAATTAATGAACTGCTAAATCCAGTTAATTTTGCTAGTTCTTCAGATGAGACATATGTTTTGTTGGATTCTTTTAATTTTTTTAAATGCTGATAATAAACAGGCAGCCTACTCATAATTATGTCCGGAATGCTGTATAAATCTTTGGTCATTTTATACACCCCCTAAATATTGTTAAAAAAATAACATATCCTAACATCATTTTATCTTAGTTGAAAAAAAATTTCAACTTTTTCCTAAAGGCTTTATTTAAAGTTAAAGTTTTAATTTAATACTATAGGGATTTCCTTTTTTGAGATACCAAATTAAATCAAAACTAATTTTTAAAGCAGGATATATTTAATTTTTGACGAAATTATTATTAAAGGGTTTTAGTCAGAATTTTCATGTATTATAGAAGATATTAGATTAAATGCAGAGGAGTGTGTAAAATGGATAAATATAAAATATCTAGATCAAAGTTGAACTACAATTTTAAGGCTGAACAATTAGATTTTGATACTACCGAAGAACTTTCTGCAATTGATGAAGAAATCATTGGTCAAAATAGAGCAGCAGACTCTCTTGATTTTGGGATGAGAGTTGATAAAAATGGTTATAATATTTTTATGGTAGGTGAGTCTGGAACAGGAAAATCAACTTATGCTGAAAATATGACAGAAGAAAAAGCAGCTGAGATGGAGCAGCCTAAAGATATACTTTATGTTTTTAATTTTTCTGAACCAGAAGAGCCTCGAGTTATGAGAGTTCCCGCCGGGATGGGAAATGATTTAAAAAATGATATGGATAAGATTATAGAGGAATTACAGGAAGAAATCCCACGTGCTTTCGAAGGTGAAGAATACGAAAAAGAAAGAAAAGAAATATTGAATGAATATCAACCAAAATCGAATAAACTAATGCAGGAATTTGAATCCTCAGCTAAAGAAAGAGGATTTTTGCTTCAAAACACATCTCAAGGTTTGGTACCGGTTCCGATTGATGAAGATGGAGAGCCTATTTCTCGCGAAGATTTTCAAGAGATGGATGAAGATAAAAAAGAAGAAATTCGTAATGAAAGTCAAAAAATACAAAATGAGATTTCACAGGTTATGCGGGAAATTCGCTCAATCAAAGAAAAAGCTCAAGATGAGCTATCAGCTTTAGAAAAAAAGATAGGTATTTCTATTGTCCAGCCAATAATTTGTCACTTAAAAAATCAATATGAAGACTGTGAAGAAATAGCGGATTATTTAGAGGAAGTTCAGGATGATATTGTAGATAATATTGATCGTTTCCGCAATGAAAATGACAACAACCAGCAAAATCCTTTTCTAGCAATGCAGCAGAATGATGATGGTAGTTTTTTTGTTCGCTATCAAATAAATATATTTGTCAATAACAGTAAAACAGATGGTGCACCTGTAATTTATGAAAAAAATCCTACTTACTATAATTTATTTGGTAAAATTGAAGGTAAAAGTCAATTTGGAACAATAACTACCAATTTTACAATGATTAGAAGTGGTTCTCTACACAGAGCTAATGGGGGGTTCTTAATTGTTCATGCTAAAGATCTGCTGACAAATCCATTTTGTTGGGATACCTTGAAAAGAGCTTTAATTAACCAAGAAATAACTGTTGAAAATATAGGAGAACAATATAGAAGTGTGCCAATTATTACTTTAAAGCCTGAAGCAGTAGAACTCGATTTAAAAATTATCATGATTGGTTCTCCTTATATTTACTATTTACTTTATAATTATGATGATGAGTTTTCTGAGTTATTTAAAATTAAAGCTGATTTTGATACTGAAATGACCCGAAACAAAGAAAATATTGCTAAATTTGCTGATTTCATTTCTTCGGTAATTAAGAGGGATCAGCTGAAAGAATTTAGCTCGGGGGCAGTAGCGGCGATGATTGATTTTAGTTCCCGCTTAACAGGAGATCGGGAAAAATTATCAACTAAATTTAATGAAATTATTGAAATTTTATACGAGTCAGATGTTTGGGCAGACAGCTATGGGGAAGAAGTAGTAAGTGCCAGTTCTGTTAAAAAAGCGATTGATGAAAAAGAAATGCGCTCAAATCTACTAGAAGAAAAAATACAGGAGCAGATAGATCGGGATCATTTACTGCTTGATGTTAGCGGTCAGGAAGTTGGTCAGATTAATGGACTTTCGGTTTATCAGGCAGGCAATTATAGTTTTGGTCGTCCAGCTCGCATTACAGCCCGCAGTTATTTAGGTAAAGAAGGTGTAATAAATATTGAACGCGAGGCTAAAATGAGCGGCAGAATTCACAGTAAAGGGGTTATGATCTTAACAGGCTATTTAGGTGGTAAATATGCCCAGAAAACTCCCTTAAGCTTAACAGCTTCTATTGCCTTTGAACAGAGCTATGGTGGAGTTGATGGTGACAGCGCAACCTGTGCCGAAGTAGTGGCTCTTTTATCCTCACTTTCGGGAATGCCAATTAGACAGGATATAGCTATAACCGGCTCTATGAATCAAAAAGGAGTTATCCAACCAATTGGCGGAGTTAATGAAAAAATTGAAGGATTTTTCAAAGTCTGTCAAGCAAAGGGTTTAACAGGGGAACAGGGTGTTATTATTCCGCAGAGAAATCTAGATAATTTAATGCTGGAAGAAGAAGTTATTGCTGCAGTTGAAAATAAGGAATTTAATCTTTACAGCATTGAAGAAATAGATCAAGCATTAGAAATTATGCTGGGTGAAGAAGCAGAAAAAGTCCACAGTGCAGTTCAAGAAAAACTGAAAGAATATGCCGAGTTTGACAGTGAAGATATTGCTGAAGATGATCAAGAAAAAAATGAGGATGAAAATAAATGAAGAGATTAATAACAAAAGCAAATATAATTTTAGAAGATAAAATTATTCGAAATGGTTCTCTGCTTTTTTCTGAGTCTGGAATTGAAAAAGTGGCTGCTTATAATTTAGAAGCTGGTCCAGATACAGAAATTATTGAGGCAGAGGGAGGTTATTTAAGCCCAGGAATGATTGATACCCACATTCATGGTGGTGGAGGTTTTGATACCATGGATGCTTCGCCTGAAGCGCTCACTGAAATCAGCCAGGTTCTGGCAGCACATGGTGTCACAGCTTTTCTGCCGACAACAATGACAATGGCTAGAAATCAAATCCATTCTGCTTTAGAAAATATTCGTCAGGCTAAAAAACAGGGATTAAGGGGAGCTCAAGTCTTAGGTACTCATGTTGAGGGACCTTTTATTAGTCCTGATTATATTGGAGCTCAAAATAGTAAAAATCTAATTAAGCCTGATTTAGAACTGCTTCAGGATTATTATGATATTGTGGAAATTGTAACTATGGCACCGGAAATTGATGGTGCACTTGAATTAATAAAAGAACTTAAAAAAAATAATATAACAGCTTCTGCCGGCCACTCTGCTGCAACATACGAAGAGTTTCAGGAGGCTTATCAAGCAGGAATGAATCACTTTACCCATTTATATAATGCAATGACTGGTCTCCACCACCGTAAACCAGGTCTTGTTGGCGCAGCATTTGATTCTGACGCCACAGTTGAACTAATTGTTGACCTGATTCACCATCATCAGGCAGTCGACCGTTTTACAATTCAAGCTAAGGGTATAGATAAAATTATTTTAGTTTCTGATAGCATGGAGGCAGCAGGTCTGGAAGATGGAGAATACGAGTTAGGAGGTCAGAAGGTAATTGTAGAAGCGGGTGCAGCGAGATTAGAATCGGGTGTGCTGGCCGGTAGTGTTTTAACTTTAGATCAGGCAGTTCGTAATTTAATGGAAATAACTGAGATATCGATTCCTGAAATATTTAAAATGGTGTCTTTAAATCCGGCCCAGAAATTAGGATTGGATCATAAATTAGGAAAGATTAAAGCTGGTTATCAAGCTGATTTAGTAATTTTTGATAGTAATTTTAAAGTTCAAAAAATCTTTATTAAAGGGAAGAGATTTATGACTTAAAACTAAGAATAAAAGAGATTAAAAGAGCTAAATTAATTTAAACAAAATTATTTAACAAAAATAGCGTTTTTAGTTTTTTGACCTTCTCTGACTTTAGGCTTATAATAATAATAGAGAATAAAGGTAAAAAAATACTATTAATCAAATTCGGAGGTGGTTTTATGTTTGATTTAGTACCATTTAGAAACCGCAGTCGGAGAGATGTTGCTGAAAGAGAAGAAGATCCATTTAACAGCTTGGTCTCTGGTTTCTTTGGTGATGTGATGGACTTTGCAGGACGCAGTTTTAGAGTTGATATTAAAGAAAGTGATGACGAATATACTATTGAAGCTGAAATGCCTGGTATGAAAAGGGAAGATATTAAGCTTGAGCTCAATGATGATTATCTAACTATTTCGGCTGAGCATCAGGAAGAAAAAGAAGAAAAGAAAGAAAATTATATTCGTCGTGAAAGAAGACAGGGTAAATATACCCGCAGTTTCTACCTGGAAAATGTAGATCAGGATGAAATTAAGGCAGAATATGATGAAGGTATTTTAAAAGTTCATCTACCAAAATTAGAACAGACACCCGTCAAAAAACGTACAATCGATATCGAATAAATCTTGAATAAATCTTAATAATATCTAGCTAGTATTTAAGCCCGGCCTTTTGGTCGGGTTTTTTATTAGCCAGGAAATTATACCTAATGGTTTGTTGTGGATAATATTTATAGTTTCATAATTTCCGCTATCAACAAAATTTAACCTTACTGTATTATACAGATTGTCCGAAGGACATTTTGTTCAATTAAAAGCTGATAATTGAAGAATTGTCAATTGTAGAGTATAATATAATTATAAATTATAAACATCTTAAATTAATTTTATGGGGAGGATTTTAATTGAATTATCCACAGCTTGATATTTATGTAAATAAAATTGAAGAGAATGCAGCAAAATTAAAAGAAAAGCTAGAAGCAAAAAATATAAAATTAACAGCAGTTGTCAAAGGCTTAGCTGGTGACACAAATGTATTTAAAGCTTATCAGCAGGCGGAAGTAGGGAGTATAGCCGACTCTCGAATTGAAAATATAATTAAGTTTAGAGAAGTTGGTTATCAGGGAGAAGCCTTAATGCTCAGAATTCCTATGGCTTCTGAGGTGGAAGAAATTGTCCGTTATACAGATGTCTCTTTAGTTACAGAACTTAAAATTGCTGAGCTGATTTCAAAAGAGGCACAGCGGGTTGATAAAAAAATTGATTTAATAGTTATGGTTGACATTGGTGATAGAAGAGAGGGAATTTTGGCAGCTGATTTAGCAGATCTGGCTCTAAAAATTGAAGAGATGCCAAATGTTATTATGAAAGGTATAGGTACCAATTTAGGTTGTTTTGCTGGAATTATTCCAGATGAAAATAATACAAAAAAGTTAATAAATATAAAAAAAGAGCTTGAAACTAAACTAGGAAGAAGCCTAGAAATTTTATCTGCTGGTAATACTGCTGCTTTAAGACTTTTAGAAAACGATTACTTAGCAGCTGAAATAAGCAATTTAAGGGTGGGGGAGGCAGTTCTGCTTGGTACAGATATTATAAATGAATCTTTAATTGAAGGTTTTAATCATTATAATTTTCATCTTAAGGCAGAAATAATTGAATTAAAAGAAAAACCTTCAAATCCTGAAGGAGAGATGGCTTTTGGAGGCCAGGGAAGAGGTCAAATTATAGCCGATAAAGGTCTGCGTCAGCGGGCTATTTTAGCAGTTGGCAAACAGGATATAGATTATCATGGTCTTTATCCAGAACTAGAAGGTGTAGAAGTTTTAGGATGCAGCAGTGATCATTTAATAACTGATGTAACTGAGGCAGCTGGCAAACTAGAAGTGGGAGATATTTTAAATTTTAAAATTAATTATAGTGCAATGTTAAGAGCAATGACTTCTCAATATGTTACTAAAAATTATATAGAATAATGGTGGAGGGGTAGAGTTGGATTTTTATTTAATAATTTTATTTTTATTTACAGGAATATTATTAGGTTTTCACTTAGACGAAAAAAATTACTTTGTAAAATTTGCAGACCTAATAACAAAAATTGGGCTTGTTATTTTACTGCTGGCAATGGGAGCTAACCTGGGAAGTAATGAGAAGATTTTTCTTCAGCTTGGAGAAATTGGTTTTCAGGCTCTAGTTTTTGCAGCAGTCAGCATTATTTTTAGTGTTTTAGCAGTGATAATTTTTGTTAAGATTTTAGACTTAAATAATCTGCTTTTGGGAGCTGATCCTGATACAGAGTCAGAGATTGAAGAACAAAATGCGGATAATACAATGACAATTTTAATTTTTTCATCAGTTGTGCTCGGTATTCTAACCGGATATTTTTTCTTAAACGGTGGAGAAGCAGTATTCTTGGATTTAATAACCAATTATGCTTTAGCTGTGCTGCTCTTTGGAGTTGGAATTGACATTGGTGCAAGCCGTGAAATTATTGAAGATTTAAAGCTGATGGGCTGGAAATTGATTGTAATCCCACTTCTGATTGCTGCAGCCTCTGTGTTGGGAACTGTTATAATTGGTTTTGTATTTAACTTTTCGCTTGGAGAATCAGCTGCAGTTGGAGCGGGTTTTGGCTGGTACAGTTTATCTGGAGTTTTAATTTCTAAGTTACATAGTGCAGAATTGGGATCACTGGCATTTTTGACAAATGTTTTTAGAGAACTATTGACTGTTATGATTTTGCCCTTTGTTGCTAAATATTTTGGCAGCCTGGCAGCAATTGCTCCGGGTGGTGCAACAACAATGGATGTTACCTTACCACTTGTTAAGGAAGCAGGGGGAGAAGCAGTTGTGATTCCGGCTTTTATTAGTGGAGCAGTACTTTCAACACTGGTGCCAATTTTAGTCCCATTATTTTTAAGCATTTAACTTATTTTTAAAATAGAGAAAGGAATGATTATAGTGATTAAGAAAGAAGAAAAGCTGCAGGAGATGAACCAGGCTTTGAAGGCTTTAATTCAGCCTGAAGGAGATTGGCTGGCTAATTTAGCAAATAGCTCTGCCCTTTTATTTGAATTTATGGATGATATTAATTGGGCTGGCTATTATATTTGGAAAAATGACCAGCTTGTTTTGGGACCATTTCAGGGGAAAACAGCCTGTGTCCGGATTGAGGAAGACAAAGGGGTTTGTGGTACAGCTTATTCTCAGCGCAAAATAATGGTGGTAGAAGATGTACATCAGTTTCCCGGCCATATTGCCTGTGATTCAAATTCTAAATCAGAAATTGTGCTGCCGATAATAGTTGCCGGAGAAGTTATAGCTGTTCTAGATATTGACAGTCCTCAGAAATCTCGTTTTGATGAGCTTGATCGAAAATATTTACAGGAATTTGTAGATATTTTAGTTGATGAAACAGATTTTCTACCACTGATGGAAAAATTTTAAGAAAAATTCTCAGTTAATTAATAAATTTAGATTGGAATCTATAGGAGGTTAAATTTTGTTTAAAGATAAAGATGTTTTTCTTTTTGATTTAGATGGAACACTCTTAACAATTGAAACAGAAGAGTTTTTAAAGCACTATTTTAGAGCTCTTTCTTTGGAATTTAAAGATTTGTTTGAAGAGCAAAGTGATTTTATTAATCTTTTAATGGCTTCTACCCAGAAGATGATAAAGAATGATGGTAGTTCAAGCAATCAGCAGGCTTTTATGGAAGAGTTTATGAAAAAAATAGATATTAATAAGCAGACTGAGGTTGAGCAGATAAAAGAACGATTTGATCAATTTTATCAAAATAAATTTGAGGCTTTAGGTAAATATTTTGAAATTGATAAGGAAACTCCTTTAGAAATTATTAAGTATCTAAAAAAACAGGGAAAAAAGCTTGTTTTAGCAACAAATCCTCTTTTTCCCAAAAAGGCAGTTGAAAAAAGACTAAGCTGGACAGGTATTGATCCCGCTGATTTTGAGCTTTTAACCCATTATGAAAATATGAGTTATTCTAAACCAAACCCCAATTATTATCAGGAAATATTAGAAAAAATTAATGTAGATCCTGAAAACTGTTTAATGATTGGTAATGATTTAAAAGAAGATGCTGCAGCTGCAGAGTTAGGAATCAAAACTTTTATTATTGAAGATAAATTAATTAAAAGAAAAGGCAGTGATTACCCGATAGAATGGCGGGGTAGTTTAAAAGAATTTAAAGATTTAATTAAAAGAGAGATATAAGAAAAACTCCAGCGAGATTAATTTTAGCCTGCTGGAGTTTTTACTTTTTCATTATTTTTTAGTTTCATTTTTAAGCAATTTTCTTTACTTTTCAACTACAAGTTCTTCTTTCTGGTTTAGCAGATAGTCCTGACCATAAACTTTAATTTTTAAATCAGCCCCAGCTTCTAGATAAAAAGTAGTTTCTTCCTGTTCAACATTAACTTTAATTCTGCGGCCCCTAAATATAATCATAAAGTTAAATCCATCCCAGGCTTCTGGTAAAAATGGTCTAAATTCTACCTGATCATTTTGCACTTTAAAACCGGCAAAGCCTTTAACAATTGACATCCAGGTTCCGGCCATGCTTGTAATATGCAGACCATCATCTGTATCAGTATTGTAGTTATCAAGATCGAGGCGGGCAGTTCTTAAATACAGCTGATATGCTTTTTCTTCCCGCTCAAGGTCAGCTGCCAGAAGCGAATAAATACAGGGAGAAAGTGAAGACTCATGGACAGTACGCGGTTCATAAAAATCATAGTGGCGGGCGATACTGGCACGATCAAAGTCCTCTTTAAAGTAATAGATTCCCTGCAGCACATCTGCCTGTTTAATATAAGGTGAGCGTAAAATTTTGTCCCAAGACCAGTTTTTATGCAGTGGAATATCTTCTTCCTCCAGATCGGAAACTAATTTTTGTTCTTTGTCAAGATAGCCGTCCTGCTGAGAATAAACATCAAATTCTTCAAGATAAGGATAATACATTTTTTCGGTCATATCTTGCCATAATTCAAGCTCAGAATCTTCAAGTTCAAGTTCAGAAATCCATTCTTCATATTTAGCAGGATCATTTTTTTTGATCTGTTCTAAATTTTCAAGTGTATAATTTAGTGTCCAGACTGCTATTCGATTAGTATACCAGTTATTGTTGACATTATTTTCATACTCATTTGGGCCTGTTACTCCCAGAATCATATACTTATCTTTGTGGGAATTAAAATGAGCTCTGTCAGCCCAAAATCGTGAAATCTGTGCTAAGACTGGGATTCCATATTCTTTAATATATTCTTCATCACCTGTATAATCCACATAATCTTTAACTGCATGAGCTATGGCTCCATTACGGTGAATTTCCTCAAAGGTTATTTCCCATTCATTGTGGCATTCTTCACCATTGATTGTCACCATTGGGTAAAGAGCACCATCTAAACCTAATTTATCAGCATTTTCAACTGCTTTTTCTAAGTGATTATATCTATATAATAATAAATTTCGAGAAACATCTTCACTGTGGGTAGCGAGATAAAAGGGAAGACAGTAAGCCTCTGTATCCCAGTAAGTTAAGCCACCATATTTTTCTCCTGTAAATCCTTTAGGTCCAATATTTAAACGGGGATCATGGCCGGTATAAGTTTGATTGAGATGAAAAATGTTGAAGCGAATTCCCTGCTGTGCTTCTGGATCACCTTTAATTTTAATATCACTTTCCTGCCAAATTTTGGCCCAGGCCTCTTTATGTTCTGTAAAAAGATCTTCGTAGCCTCTGAATTCTGCTGCAGCAGCTTTTTTTTCTGCTTTTTTGCTGACTAAATTTTCTTCATAGTCTCTGCTGGTGCAGACAGCAATATATTTATTTAGCTCAATTTTTTCTCCAGCTGCAGCTTTAAGTGTTATTTTATTACCAACATAATTTTCATCTCCTGGTCCTGTTAACAGCTCAACTTTGCGTTCTTTTTTATTTAAATCCCAATTCATAGCAGTAGCTACAACAAAATCAGACTTTCTGGTTTTCATTGAAAGCAGAGCTTTACCTTTATTATTTTTCTTTTTTAGTCCTTCCCAGAAAAATTCATTATAATTTGCATCTTCATTTTTGACATCACCATCAAGATGAGGAATTAAAACTATTTCAGCATCTTGAGCAAGAGGACGGACTTGATACTTAACAGCAGCTAGTTCTTTATTTTTTTGATTTAAAAATCTTTTTTCTATAATTTCAACCCGATTGTTTTCCAGCTCAACAGTAAAAGATCTTTCCAAAAAAGCCTTTTTCATATTTAATACCCGTTTAAAATTACTGAAGTCAACTTTATTTAAATCAATTTCTGTACCATCTATTTGTAAATTTATACCGATAAAGTTGGCAGCATTAGCAATTTTAGCAAAATATTCCGGATACCCGTTTTTCCACCAACCAACGATAGTCTTATCCGGATAATAGACACCAGCAATATATGTACCCTGCAGGCTGTCTCCAGTGTAATTTTCAGCAAAATTCCCTCGAAGGCCCATATGACCGTTACCTAGACTCATAACACTCTCGGTAACTCGGTTGTAATTTTTATCAAAATCATTTTCAATAACTTGCCATTCATCAACTTCAAAATATTTTTTCAAAATGTTCACCTACCTTTCGACTAAATTATATCAGAGAAACTTGATTAATGAAAGTGCTTCCATTTTAAAATTATTTGTAAATTATTAAGACTATCAGGCTGCATTAATAGTATAAGCAGTAACAGTATAATGTGAATTTAATAATGGATATAATTTCAAGTTGAACCCTTAAAGACTTTAATTCTTTAACTCATTTTTTAGTTCGTGATATTCCTCAGTTGATATTTCTCCTTTTGCATATCTTAATTTAATAATTTCTAGAACTTTTTTATTTTCGAGCAGATTATCCTGATTTAAATTAGAATGTTGTTTTTGATTATTAAATTGTTCAAAAATAAAATTAAAGAATTTTTTTTTATAGAGAAAGAAGATCATTAAAAAGGCCATTATTGGCATAATAAACATTGGCAGCATCCAGAATCCGCTAAAGAAAAAGGGCATACTAAAACCTCCTTGCCTAAAATTTTACTTTATTTTTAATTTTACTACTTCAACTTTTTTATCTTTAATTAATCTGCTTAAAAAGAAAAGAACTGTATTTTCACTAACTTTTAGCTTATCAGCAATTTCAGCAGCATCAAAATTTTGATTATCAGTCTGACAATTATCTTCTAAAATTACTAATAATTCTTTTTCAACTTCTCCTGCCCACTCTTCAAATAACATTTGGACTTCATCGTTTGCCTGACCAGCTAATTTTGCTGTTTTTTCAATTGAAGCAGTCATATTTTCACACATTTTTTGAGGGCTAAAGCTGCTATTCTGCATTTTG
>Ga0163219_100391_pt1 | contig 11778 bp, 8 predicted proteins | sample MSEWel2016_04_06_FD_113150 | JGI IMG/M metagenome (GOLD analysis project Ga0163219, IMG submission 113150) | Subsurface microbial communities from deep shales in West Virginia, USA - MSEEL Well Study Marcellus 3H_2016_04_06 ...
GCCGGAAGCCAGCAGCATCCAGGCGATGGCGACGCCGCCAGCCTCCACGGGGGGCCTCGTCATCGACTCCGTCGAGATGGACAACCGGCTCGATCCGGCGCGGCCGCTGCGGTGCTTCGTCGCCGGCCAGTTCGTGGGCGAATTCACCCTGGCCGAATGCGCCCGCCGCAACGGCGTGGCCACAGACGCCCTGGACGTGGGCGTCGACGAAACCGGCGCGCTGGCCGCCGCCGAACAGGCCGGCATGGTGCTGACGCCGCTGCCCCCGGAGGAAGGCGCCTCGGAGGCCGAAGCCGACCCCGGGGTCGAGGCCGAAACGGAGTTCGCGCCGGCGCCGGACGAACCCCTGGCCGCCTGCTGGCGCTACGCCGGCGGCCGCTGGCGCAGGCTGCCGGGCGACATGCCGCGCGGGGCCTGCGCGCTCACCCTGTTCGCCGGCCGCTGCGAACAGCCCGGCGCGGCCACCTACGGCCGCTGGGGCCAGCAGACCCTGCGCCTGGTGCCCGGCCGGGTTGAGGTCTCGGACGACAACCGCAGCTTCCGCACCCTGGGCGAGCAGGGGCCGGGCTGCTCGCTTCCCGGGCTCGGGTGACGGCCCGGCGCCGGCCGTGTAGGCTCGCGGGCATGCAGCGTATCGCCCTGATCCTCGCCCTGGCCGCCACGGCCGCCGTCGCCGCCTGCGCCAAGCGGACCCGTCCGCCTGGCGACCCCGGCGTCTGCTTCCACGTGGTGCCGCAGAAGGACGGGTCGCTGAAGTACAACAAGCTGGTCACCGCCCCGAACCTCGAAACCTGCGCGGCCAACCTCGAGGCCATGCGGATCAAGTTCCTGCGGCTGGGCGGCACCCAGCAGGAGATCTACGGCGCCTACCAGTCGAACTTCCTGTTCCTGGAGAAGGCTGGCGTGCTGACCTCCACCTCGCTTGAGGGCCCGCGCTTCGTGGCCTTGGTCCGCACCGGCGACGGGCGGCTCGCGATCCCGGGCGCGATGCCGCAGGAGCCCCAGCAATAAGGCTGTGGACGAAGCGGAACATAAACGGAACATTCTATTGATGCGCCGTTAACGGTGGGCTAGCCTGCCGGCTTCGGCCCGCGCTTGGCGGGCCCGCAACCACGGAAGCTCAGGACATCCCATGGCGGGCAGCGTCAACAAGGTCATTCTAGTCGGCAACCTCGGGGCGGACCCCGAGATCCGCAGCCTCAACTCCGGCGACCGCGTCGCCAATCTCCGCGTCGCCACCTCCGAGACCTGGCGCGACCGCTCGAGCGGCGAGCGCAAGGAAAAGACCGAGTGGCACCGGGTCGTGATCTTCAACGACAACCTGGTGAAGGTCGCCGAGCAGTACCTGCGCAAGGGCTCGAAGGTCTACATCGAGGGCTCGCTGCAGACCCGCAAGTGGCAGGACCAGTCGGGCCAGGAGAAGTTCTCCACCGAGGTCGTGCTGCAGAAGTTCCGCGGGGAGCTGACCATGCTCGACGGACGCGGCGAAGGCGGCGGCGCGGGCGACCGCGACGAAGGCGGCTACTCCGGCGGCTTCTCCTCGGGCCCGCGCGCCCAGTCGTCCGGCCCGCGCGAGGACTTCTCCGCGGACCTGGACGACGAGATCCCGTTCTGAGACCGGGCTGATCCGTTGGCGTCAGGACGTGGCCGGTTCCGCGTGGAATCGGCCGCTCCTTCTGCGGCGTACGGACTCGGGCGCGGCTAGCGTCGCCGCCAGACGTCGAGCTGGTCGAGGACGTCGGTGACGAGCTGGTCGCTCGAGAAGCCTGTGACGTCCCGCCGCCCGCCGGGGCCGGCGCGCGCGATCAGCCGCCACTCGCGGCTGCGGCGGCCCTCCGGCGCCTCCCGGTTGCTGAAGGCCGGCAGGGGGCGCGCCTCGGCGCGCAGGCGGTAGCGGAACGCTTCCCGCTCGGGCGTCTCGACGGTGAGCCCGACCTCCTCCGGCGTGACCTCGAGGTTGGGCGAGAAGAGGCCCTCGTCGCTCAGCGCCCGGCAGACGGATCGGAGGGCCGGCTCTCCGTGCGCCTCGAGCTGGCGCCGCACGTCCGCCTCGCGCGGGGGCGCGAACATCTGCCGGACGCGCTCCTGCAGCCGCGGCGTCTGGCGGCCGAGGGTCACGCCGGCCACGTCAGCGCCGACCTGCCGCACCAGGCCCATCGCCAGCAGGATCATGATCACGGCGAAGGGGAGGGCCGCCACCAGGGTGGCGGCCTGCAGGGCGCCCAGGCCGCCCGCCAGGAGCAGCAGGGCCGCGGCGGCGCCTTCCAGCGTGCACCAGTAGACGCGCTGCCATCGCGGGGTCTCGTCGGCCCCGCCCGAGGCGATGGTGTCGATCACCAGGGAGCCGGAGTCGGCCGAAGTCACGAAGAAGACCGCCACCAGCAGCACCGCCAGGGTGGAGGTTATCTCCGCGCCCGGGAGGAACTCGAGGAAGCGGAAGATCGCCGTCGACAGATCCGTGGTCACGGCGTGGGAGATCGCGCCGGCTGCGGAGCCCATGTCGAGGCTGATGGCGGTGTTCCCGAAGACCGTCATCCAGAGGAAGGTGAAGCCGGTGGGGACCAGCAGCACCCCGATCACGAACTCGCGGATCGTCCGTCCGCGGGAGATCCGGGCGATGAACATGCCCACGAACGGAGACCAGGCGATCCACCAGGCCCAGTAGAACAGGGTCCAGTTGGCCATCCAGCCGCGCGGTTCGTACGCGTAGAGGTTGAAGGTCCGCACGAAGAAGTGGTCGAGGTAGAGGCCAAAGTTCTGGATCAGGGCCTTCAGCAGGAATCCGGTCGGGCCCACGACCAGCACGAAGGTCATCAGGCAGACGGCCAGGAAGAGGTTGAGCTCCGACAGCCGGCGCACGCCGCGGTCGAGCCCCGTGAGGACGGAGATCGTCGCCGCGCCCATCACCAGGGCGATGAGGCCGACCTGTACGGCCCGGGTCGACGGGATGCCGATGAGGTAGGCCAGGCCGCTGTTGATCTGGGCGACCCCCAGTCCGAGCGAGGTGGCGATGCCGAACAGGGTCCCGCAGATGGCGAAGATGTCCACGGCGTCGCCGATCGGGCCGCGGATCCGGTCGCCGAGAAGCGGGTAGAGCCCGGAGCGAAGGGTGAGCGGCAGGCCCTTGCGATGGGCGAAGAAGGCGAGGCTGAGCCCGACGACGGCGTAGATCGCCCAGGCGTGGACGCCCCAGTGGACGAAGGTGATGACCATCGCCTCGCGCGCGGCGCCGAAGGTCCCCGGCTGCGCCTCGGGCGGGGCGGCGTAGTGCTGCACGGGCTCGGCCACCGCGAAGTACATCAGGCCGATGCCCATGCCGGCGGCGAACAGCATCGCCAGCCACGAGGGGTAGGGGAAATCCGGCTCGGCGTCGTCGGGGCCCAGCTTCAGCCGTCCGCCGGGCCCGAGGGCGAGCGCGACCACGGTGACCAGGAAGCCCGCGACCACGGCGACGTAGAACCAGCCGAACGAGCCGATGACCCAGGCCTGCGCAGCCTGGAAGACCACGTCGGAGGTTCCGGGGGCGATGGCGGCGAGCGCCAGCAGGAGCGCCACGACCAGGCTCGCGCCCCAGAACACCCGCGGGTTCATGTTCGACTTCGGCATCCGGCTTAAGCGTTCGCGCCGCCGCGCCTGTTCCGGGACGGCGGCGCCGCCTGCACGGGGGCGCCTCGGCGATCCCCAGCGGGGGCGGGTCTCCTGAGGGACTCCGACGCCTAGAAGAGGTCCACGGTCACCCGCAGGGCGCCCACCACGGCGGTGTCGCGCCCGCGGTCGCCGCCGGGATGGCGGATCAGCTGCAGGTCCGGCTGCACCGTCACGCGCGGGTGGATGCGGTCGGAATAGGTGATCTCCAGGCTGCTCTCGGCGCCGGCCGCATCGATCCCCGCGTCGCGGAGGTTGGCGCGTCCCTTCGAGGACAGGATCCCCTGCTCGACGCCGACGGAGAAGGCGCTGTCGGGCCGGCCCGGGAACACCCGCTCCACCAGCACGCCGGCCTGCCAGCCGCCGCGGAAATCGGTCGTGTCGCCATCGGAAACCCCGATGCGCAGGAAGGCGCTGGCGGACAGGGCCGCGTCGCCGCCGTCGGCGAGCGGGTGCTCGGCGAGGAGATAGGCGCCGCGGGCGTCGCTCTGGGCGGGCGAACCGTCGGCCCGCAGCTCGCGGATGTCGTCCTGCGCCTCGGTGTAGGTCCAGGCGCCCAGCGCCAGGCGGCGGCCTTCGCCGACGCCCGCCTCGCCGATGACCAGGGCGCCGTTGTCCAGGTTGGTGTCGGGGCCGTCGGGATCGCCGATCGTCCCGGCCCGGGCGTTGACCACTGCGAGCTGGGCGTAGCGTCCGTTCTCACCGGAGAACCGCAGGCGGGCCGCCAGGGAGGTGGACGGGAAGATCGAAGGCCCGTTCGGCCCGGTGGCGGCGATCTCCGAGCCGATGCCGAACGGCGGCGCGATCAGCAGGCCCGAGGCCTCGGTGGAATAGAACTCGCTGTTGAGATCGTAGAGCCCGGCCAGCAGCGAGGCGCGGCCGTCGGCGAAGCTCTGCTCAATCCACAGTTCGTAGAGGCGGGCGCGCTGGCGCGACACCTCGATGTTGTCCACGCCCTGCAGCGTGCCGACGAGGTCGTTCGGCTGCCCGCCCGAGTTGTTCAGCAGGTAGAGGTGGAGCTTGGCGCCCCGCCAGCCGGCCGCGGCCTCGAGGTCGCCGTCCACGATGATGTCGAGGTTGTCCAGGAACCGTCCCGCGCGGCTGTCCGCGCCGTCCAGGGCGCCGGTCACGTCGGCGGTGTAGGTCCCTTCCACGGTCCAGGCGGCGGCGTCCTGCGCCTGGGCCGCGGTCGCCCCCAGGAGCACGCAGGCCGCGGCGCCCGCGATGAGGCGTGTCTTGGTTGATCCGAGCATACTGCTCCCCTTCGTTCTCGGCGGGAGTGATAAGCTCAGGACTTGAACAAGTATTTAAATCGGCAGAACGTTGGTATTGTATAAGCTTATCCAGATAAGCAAGATCCCAAAAGTATAGTACAGCAATTATTAAGCCCCTCGGTCGGATACCATCGGTACCGACGAACTTGGGGATTCGGCGTGCGAACGATCAATCAGAAGGTAATGGCCGCGGGGGCCGCCGTGTTTCTGCTTTGCGCCGCGAGCGCGGGGGCGGGGATGTGGGTGGCCGTTCACCTGACGGCGGCGCTCGAGGACGGCACCGTTTCGGCCCGGGTGCTGCGCAACCACATGGAAGCCGACATGATGCACGACGCCCTGCGTTCGGACGTGCTCTCGGCCCTGCTCGCCCGCCAGCCGGGGGCGGGCGTCGCGATGGACGAGGTGCGGGCGGACCTGGCGGAGCATACGGCCACCTTCCAGAAGGCGCTGAAGGAGAACCGAACCATCGTCCGGGACCCGGCGTCCCGCGCGGCGCTCGCCAAGGTGGAGGCGCCGCTGGGCGAGTACATCCGGGCCGCCGAGCAGATGGTCCAGCTCGCCGCCGCCGATCCAATGGCGGCCGACGCCGCCCTGCCGGACTTCAAGGCGGGCTTCACGGCGCTCGAAGGGGCCATGGAGCAGGCCACGGAGCAGATCGAGGCCGCCGCCACGCGCGAGGCCGAGGCCGGGGCCGAGAGCGCCCGTCTGGCGCGCCTGCTGATGGGGCTGGCCATGGCCATGGGCGTGGTTCTCGCCGCGCTCCTGGTGGTCTTCGCCCGCCGCGCCGTCGTGCGGCCGGTCCAGACGCTCACGGCCGGCATGCGCGAGCTGGCCGCCGGAAACCTCGACATCGAGCTCGCGGGGGCCGGCCGGCGCGACGAGGTCGGCGACATCGCGCGGGCGGTGAAGGAGTTCCAGGAGGTCATCCAGACCAAGGCCCAGCAGGAGGCGGGCGAGGCGCTCCGCCGCCGCGAGGCGGAGGCTGAAGCCCAGACGCGCGAGCAGGCCGAACGGGCCGCCCGCGCGCGGGAGCAGGCGCAGGTGGTGGAGGCCCTGGCCGAGGGGCTGGACCGGCTCTCCGCGGGCGACCTGACCCACAGGATCGAGACGGCCTTCGCGCCGGAGTACGAGCGGCTGCGGGCGGACTTCAACGGCGCCATGGAGCGGCTGCACGCCACCGTCGCCGAGATCTCCGGCAACACCGGCGAACTGCTGCGGGGCGCCGACGAGATCAGCTCCGCGGCCGGCGACCTCTCGACCCGCACCGAGCGCCAGGCGGCGAGCCTGGAGGAGACCGCCGCGGCCATGGAGGAGATCACGGCCACGGTGAAGAAGACCGCCGAGGGCGCGCGCGAGGCCCAGGCCCTGGTCGGTCAGTCGAAGGCGGACGCCGAGCGTTCCGGCGAGGTGGTCGGAGCCGCGGTCGCCGCCATGAGCGAGATCGAGAAGTCGGCCCAGCAGATCAGCCAGATCATCGGCGTGATCGACGAGATCGCCTTCCAGACCAACCTGCTGGCGCTCAACGCCGGGGTCGAGGCGGCCCGCGCCGGCGACGCTGGCAAAGGCTTCGCGGTCGTGGCCTCGGAGGTGCGCGGCCTGGCCCAGCGCTCCGCCGACGCCGCCAAGGAGATCAAGAGCCTGATCTCGGCCTCCACGGCCCAGGTCGATCAGGGGGTGGAACTGGTCGGCGGCGCCGGCGAGGCGCTGCACCGGATCCTCGGCCAGGTGGCGCAGATCGACACCGTGATCACCGCCATCGCGGCGTCCGCCGGCGAGCAGTCCACCGGCCTCAGCGAAGTGAACGTGGCCGTCGCCCAGATGGACCAGGTGACCCAGCAGAACGCCGCCATGGTCGAGCAGACCTCGGCGGCCTCGGAGAGCCTGCGGCGCGAGACCCTGCGGCTGGCGGAGATGATCGCCCACTTCCGCACCGATGGCGCACGCCCGGCAGGGGTGGCGGCCGCCGAACCGGAGGCGCGGGCCCAGGCGGCCTGAGGCTACTTGCCGTCGGCGGTGGTCGCCGGGCAGGCGTCGCCGATACGCTTGGCGGTGGTGCGGGCGTGGACGGGGACCGTGAGCCCGCCCAGCTTGGCCCGCACGCGGGCGTCCAGCCGCAGGCTGTCGCGGGTGTAGACGCCTTCGCCGCTGATCGGCACCGGCGCGCTGTTCTTGGTCTTGCAGCTGCCGACCAGCCGGATCTTGCCGCCGGAGATCTCCCGCGTCGGATAGGTGCAGGTGTAGTGCCGGTTGGGCGCGCCGCCGATGAACTTCTCGACGTCCTCCTCGCGGATGCAGCGCTTCTCCGTCTTCTTGGTCGGCAGCGGCGAGATGATCTGGCTGGTGGTCTCCCAATAGCCGGGCGCGATCGGGGTCTGGGCGGCGGCGGGCAGGGCCACGGCGGCCGCCAGCAGTGCGGAGGTCATGAGTCTCATCGTGGAGCCCTGTAGCACGTCATTCGGGCGCAAAACTGGCCGGGTTCGCCTGAACCGCCGATGAGCCGGCAGGCTCGGTGGCGAGATGGGCCCGGTTGGCGTCGCGCAGGCGTTCTCCGGCCTCGTCGTAGAGGAACGGTAGGAAGGCGTAGCGCCGGCCCGCCGTCACCGGCGTCGCCTCGTGCAGCAGGCCGCAGGCGAAGACCACCGCCCCGCCGGTCGGCGGCCGGTAGGTGCGCGGCCCGAACTCCGGGAAGCGCAGGTCGCCGCCCTCGAAGTCCTCCGCATTCAGGTTGATCGACACCGCGAACTTCCGGTGCACCGTGCCGAGCGTGGTGTTGTCCCGGTGCGGGCGGAAGTAGCCCCCGTCGGTCGCATCGTAGCAGGCGATCAGATAGCGCTCGAGGCGCGTGGCGCGGAAGTTGTAGGCCTTGAGGATCTCGGGCGAGAGCCGGCGGTGGAGCCTGAGCATCAGTTCGCGGCGCAGGGCCGCGTCCTCGACGTAGACGTCGCGTCGGCGCTTCATCTCGTCCAGCACGCCGACGGTGCGGCCGTCCACGTCGCGCATCACCCCCGACAGCTCGCCGCCTCGGGCGTCGTAGTACTCGATCAGGTGGCGGCAGAGCTCGGGCTCGAACACCCGCGGCACGATCAGCACCGGGGCCACCAGCGGGACCCCCGCGTGCTCGGCGAGCGGGGGCAGGGCGGCGAGCTGGCGGAAGAGCGCCTCGGTCTCGGCCATGGTCGCCGCCGCCATCACCCGCAGCGCCGGGTCGAGGATAAACCACAGGCCGTGCTCGCGTCCGTCGGCGTCGAGCGCGCCGTAGAGACGGCTCACCGCCCCGTCGGCGTCGAGGAACCAGCGCAGGCCCGGCAGGCGGTTCTTCGCCCGGGCGATCGAGGGGGCGTCGCGGATCACCAGGAAGGCGGCCAGCGTCACGTCGTCGAAGCGGGCCCGCTCGGCCTCGATCGCGCGCGCGGCGGCGTCGCGCACCGCCGGATCCTCCGGCAGGAATCCCAAGAGCACATAGCGCCCGGCCACCGCGCCGAAGCCGTAGGCGGGATTGCCCGGCGCGGGGCAGACGAAGTGCGGGGCGGTGTCGCCGACCGTCAGGCCCGCAGGCAGGGACGCGATCATCCGATCGGCTCCAGCCGCTGGCTGGTGCGGGCCTCGTAGGCCGCCAGCACCTCGGCCCCGGCCTCGTCGTAGTAGAAAGGCAGGAAGGCGTAGCGCCGGCCCTTGGTGACCCGCATCACCTCGTGCAGCAGGCCGCAGGCGAAGACCACGGCTCCGCCCAGCGGCGGCCGGTAGGTCGCCGGGCCAAACTCGGGGAAGCGCACGTCGCCGCCCTCGAAGTCGTCGTTCAGGTTCACCGAGCAGGCGAAGGCCCGGTGCGCCGTGCCGAAGGTGGTGTTGTCCCGGTGGGCGTGGAAGACGCCCTCGTCGCCGGCGTCGTAGCAGCTGACCAGGTAGCGCTCGATGCGGGTGCACCGGAAGCCCATGGCCCGCTCGATCTGGGGGAAGACGCGGCGCTCGATGCGCTCGCGGATCGGCGCCTGCAGCGCCGGGTCGCGCAGGAAGATGTCCCGGCGCTTCTTCAGCTCGTCCATGACCATGACGGTCCGGTCGCCCTGGTCCCGCATGACCCCGGTGAACTCGCCGCCCTGGGCCTCGTGCAGGGCGATCAGTTGGCGGCAGAGCTCGGGCTCGAAGACCCGCGGCAGGACCAGCACCGGAGCATGGAGGGGAACGCCGGCGTGTTCGCCCGGGGAGGGCAGGCGGGCGATGTAGTCCAGGGCGGCCTCGATCTTGGCGGCCGGGGTGACGCCCATCACCCGCAGGGTGGGATCCAGGATCACGCAGCGCGGCCGCTCGGCCCCGTCCGGCTCCACCGCCTCGTAGAGCCGGGCGACCTCGCCGTCGCGGTCGAGCACCCAGCGCAGGCCCCGCAGGTCCTGCGCCCCCGGCGGCGGCGCATCCCCGCGCACCACCACGAAGGCCGAGGCCCGCACGTCGTCGAACAGGCGCTGGCGCGCCGCCACCGCCTTCAGCACCGGGGCGGCCCCGTCCGGGTCCGCGGGCAGGAAGACCAGCAGCACGTAGCGGCCCGCCACCGTGTCGAACACGTATTCGAGGTTCGACAGCGTCGGCGCCGTGAACCAGGGGGCGGGCTCTCCGGGGGAAAGAGACATGGGCGGGAACCTAGTGGCTGGCGCCGCCTAGGTCACGGCGGCTGTTGGGCGCGGCTCTATGGCCTCGCGTGCGCGCCCGCGCGAGAGTTGGCTTCGCCCGCTCGCAAATGCTAACAACAATCCCTACGTAACTGTCCGATTCTCACGGCGAATTCCCTCCCTTGACCGACCAGAACACCACCCCACCGGACGACCGGCGCGGGGGCGTCGCCCCTATCGCCATCGAAGACGAGCTGAAGCGCAGCTACCTCGACTACGCCATGAGCGTGATCGTCAGCCGCGCACTACCCGAGGTCCGCGACGGCCTGAAGCCCGTTCACCGCCGCATCCTGTTCTCGATGAACGAGCAGGGGCACACGCCGGACCGGGGCTATGTTAAGTCCGCCCGCGTGGTCGGTGACGTGATGGGTAAGTATCACCCGCACGGCGACGTCGCGATCTACGACACCATGGTCCGCCTGGCGCAGCCGTTCTCGATGAACCTGCTGCTGATCGACGGCCAGGGGAACTTCGGCTCGGTGGACAACGATCCGCCGGCCGCCATGCGCTACACCGAGAGCCGCATGACCCGGGCCGCCATGGCCATCCTGGCGGACCTCGACAAGGACACGGTCGACTTCAAGGACAACTACGACGGCTCCGAGCAGGAGCCGGTGGTCCTGCCGTCGCGCATCCCCAACCTGCTGGTCAACGGCGCCGGCGGCATCGCCGTCGGCATGGCCACGAACATCCCGCCGCACAACCTCGGCGAGGTCGTCGACGCCTGCCTGGCCTATATCGACAACCCGGAGATCGGGCTGGACGACCTGCTGGACATCGTCCCGGGGCCGGACTTCCCGACCGGCGGCGAGATCATCGGCCGCACCGGCGCGCGCAACGCCCTGATGTCGGGCCGCGGCTCGGTGATCATGCGCGGCAAGGCCTCCATCGAGGAGCTCCGCAAGGAGCGCGAGGCGATCGTCATCCACTCCATCCCCTATCAGGTCAACAAGGCCGCGCTCGTGGAGCGCATCGCCGAGCTGGTGCGGGAGAAGCGGATCGAGGGCGTCGCCGACCTGCGCGACGAATCCGACCGCGACGGCATGCGCGTCGTCATCGAGATGAAGCGCGACGCCTCGGCCGAGGTGATCCTCAACCAGCTCTACCGCTACACGCCGCTGCAGACCTCGTTCGGGGTCAACATGCTGGCCCTGAACCGCGGCCGGCCCGAGCAGATGGGCCTGCGCGAGATGATCACCGCCTTCGTGGACTTCCGCGAAGAGGTGGTGGTCCGCCGCACCAAGTTCGAGCTCTCCAAGGCTCGCGACCGCGGCCACGTCTTGGTGGGCCTGGCGATCGCCGTCGCCAACATCGACGAGTTCATCCACATCATCCGCTCGTCGAAGGACCCGACCGAGGCCCGCGAGCGGCTGGTGGCCCGCGACTGGCCGGCAGGCGACATGCTGCCGCTGGTCGAGCTGATCGCCGATCCGCGGACCGTGGTCGTGGACGGCAGCCGCATCCGGCTGACGGACGAACAGGCGCGCGCCATCCTGGCGCTGACCCTGTCGCGCCTCACCGGCCTCGGCCGCGACGAGATCTTCGGCGAGGCGACCGAGCTCGCCGGGACGATCCGTGGCCACCTGGAGATCCTGGCCAGCCGCGAGCGGGTCATGGGCATCGTGCGCGAGGAGCTGGTGGCGGTCCGCGACCAGTTCGCCGTGCCGCGCCGCACCGAGATCGTGGAAGGCGACGCCGACGTCGAGGACGAGGACCTCATCGCCCGCGAGGAGATGGTGATCACCGTCACCCACGGCGGCTACGTCAAGCGTACCCCGCTCACCACCTACCGGACCCAGCACCGGGGCGGGAAGGGCCGCTCGGGCATGGCCACCAAGGACGAGGACGCCGTCACCCGCGTGTTCTCGGCCAACACCCACACCCCGATGCTGTTCTTCTCCTCGGGCGGCAAGGCCTACAAGCTGAAGGTCTGGCGCCTGCCGCTCGGCACGCCCACCAGCCGCGGCAAGGCGTTCGTCAACCTGCTGCCCATCGAGCCCGGCGAGAGCATCACCTCCATCCTGGCGCTGCCGGAGGACGAGGCGAGCTGGGACCAGTACGACGTCATGTTCGCCACCCGCTCGGGCAACGTGCGGCGCAACAAGCTGTCGGACTTCGTGGACATCCGCCGCAACGGCAAGATCGCCATGAAGCTCGACGAGGGCGACGCCATCATCGGCGTGGGCGTGTGCAAC
>Ga0163219_100392_pt1 | contig 11777 bp, 6 predicted proteins | sample MSEWel2016_04_06_FD_113150 | JGI IMG/M metagenome (GOLD analysis project Ga0163219, IMG submission 113150) | Subsurface microbial communities from deep shales in West Virginia, USA - MSEEL Well Study Marcellus 3H_2016_04_06 ...
ATATGGAAGAGAGCATCAACATACTAATCTCATTGAAAAAACCAATATTGATGAAGGGAACAGAAGAAGAATGCGGTATCTCCGGACTGAGGTACAATGGAAATCTGGAAAAGGGAGCCTGAACCGAATAAACAGGAAGAGGCAGACGCGTATGTCCGAGATGGCACATCTCTCTTAGCCAGAGGTGACGTGGCCGATGCAATCCATGAATTTGATAAAGCCCTTGCAATAGATTCAGGCTACTATGAGGCCTGGAAAGGAAAAGGGGATGGGTATCTCCGGATGAAAAATTACCCGGATGCCATATCCTCCTATAAGGAAGCCCTTGCAATTGTTGCTGATGATCCGGAGGTTCGCCGGGCGTATGCATCTGCGCTCCTTGTTATTGGAAGAACAGATGATGCTATCAGAGTGCTGAATCTGACATTTCACCTGGATGCACTACCTGATCTTATGAAGCTTGCAGAGGATCTCCTGTCTGTAGGGCGGTATTCTGAAGCCCTCGATCTTGTTGACAGGCTGATCGCTATTGATACGGGTGACGCAGGTATCTGGTGTCTGAGGGGAATGATCCTCTGCCGGTTATCCCGATCTGAACAGGGTGAAGATACCCGGGGAATGAAGCAGGGTTATCCCGATGATACGGGTGTCTGGTATCTCCGGGGTGCTATACGGTCTTTTTCAAACGCACTCCAGATACATCCTGATAATTTTCTCGCATGGAAGGGGAAAGGGATCGCTTCACTCTCTTTGCATGAATTTCATGATGCAGCAGATTCATTTGAAAAAGCACTTGAACTTAAATCAGGCGACCGTGATACCAGACGAAGATATGCCTTTGCCCTTCTCGGACTTGGAAAAACCGAACGGGCCATTGGGATTCTGAACCGGTCCAGCCATACCGATGATCTCCCGGATCTTATCTCGATGGGGGAATATCTCCTTTCAGAAAAACACTATGAAGAGGCACTCACGCTCTTTAGTCGTGCCCTTGGAATTGATCCTGCCTCAGGAAAAGCCCTTTTTTTACAGGGTGTCTGTCTCTACCGGCTCTCACGTTTCGATGATGCCTTACACTCATTTGACGAGGCACTCAGCCTGAACAAAGATGATGTATCTGATTCAGCGTTCAGTGTTTCTGAGATCTGGTGCATGAAAGGTGCCATTCAATGCCGCCTTTCGCTTTTTAATGAGGCGATTGTCTCATATGAGAGAGCAATCACCATTAACCAAAAAGATCCAATTGCCTGGTTTCTCCGTGGGATAGCACTTGATAAACTCTGGCAATATGATGACGCGATCGAAAGTTATGAACAGGCACTCCAGTTCTTTCCTCAGGAGGGGGATGAAGAGTCTGCTGATACCCTGCATCCTGAAATCGGAAATGTCTGGAGAAGACATGGAATATGTCTCTGGAATCTGGGCAGATATGAAGAAGCTCTCCAGTCACTTGATACTGCACTCAGACGGAACCCACATGATATAGAATCCTGGTTTTCAAAGGCGACACTTCTCCAGATTCAGGGACGTAATGATGAAGCACTTGATGCATATGCGAAGGTTCTGCAAGACCGGCCGGATTATTATGAAGCATGGGTGAACAGCGGATCAGCTGCCCTTGCCCTCGGCAGGCACCAGGATGCTCTTACCTTTCTGGATCATGCAATTGCCATTCGTGAGGATGATCCCGACGTATGGTCACTTCGTGCACTGGCACTCAATCATCTTGGCCACACCGATGGATCGCTTGTGTCTCTTGAGCAGACGCTCTCACTCAATCCATCCGATCTGAAAGCAAATCTCGGCAAGGGAAAGCTGCTCATGGAATCAGAGCGGTATGAAGAGGCTCTGCAGTCTTTTGAGAAGATACTGGATACTCATCCTGATAGTACGACTGTCCTGCTCTACCATGGATCCGCTCTTGAGGCCCTTGGCCGTTATGATGAGGCTTTCTCTTCATATGAACGGGTTCTTGCTCTTCGCCCGGAGGATTCTACAGCGCGTCTGCGGCTTGCTCCCCTTCTCATCCACCTCAAACGATACCGGGAAGCCCTTATTGCTTATGATGAGATCATCGAAGCAGGTATCACCGATCCGGATGTCTGGCTGAACCGGTCCTGTGCCCAGATGGCACTCCACCAGAATGAAGGTGCAATTCAATCCCTTGATGAATTACTGAAGATTGATCCGGGTAATGTCAGGGGACTTATCAGGTACGGAGCGCTCCTTCACCGGCTTTGCAGATATGAAGAATCTCTCTCTGTACTTGACAGAATCAATGGAGATGAGTTGAATGATCCACTATACTGGCAGATTCGGGGTTCTTCTCTCCTTTCACTTGGCCGTTATGAAGAGGCTGTCTCCTTGTTCGATCGTTTTCTCTCTCTGGATGAGAGCGACTCATCTGTCTGGCGTGATCATGGCCGTGTTCTCTTTTCACTTGGCCGTTATGAAGAGGCTGTCTCCTCGTTTGATCGTTCTCTCTCTCTGGATGAGAGCGACTCATCTGTCTGGCGTGATTATGGCCGTGCTCTCTTTTCACTTGGCCGTTATGAAGAGGCTGTCTCCTCGTTCGATCATTTTCTCTCTCCGGATGAGGGCGACTCGTCTGTCTGGCGTGATCAAGGCCATGCCCTCCTCTCGCTTAGGCGTTATGAGGACGCCCTCACCTCATTTGATCAATCCCTCAATCTGAATCCGGATCAGCCATCAGTCTGGTCCGATCATGCCTCAGCTCTTCTTCAACTGAACCGTGCTGAAGATGCAGTCGAATCATATGAGCATTCGATCGCGCTTGATCCGGAAAATGCCGTTTTGCTCTTTCAGTGCGGGATGATCCTCTCCCGCCTGAAACGGTATGATGAGGCACTCGGCTATCTTGATCGTGCATTGTCACTCACTCCTGATGATTCCGATCTGATCGGGGAGCGTGCCTGTCTGCTCACGCTTCTTGAGCGATATGAGGAGGCGCTGGAAACATTCGATCAGCTCGATACCCTTGCACCGGATCAACGTCTGCTCCATGCCGATGCGCTCTTCCGGACAGGCAGATATGATCGTGCAGAAGAGGTATTCCTTGCCTCTCTTAACAGTAAGGATAACGATGCTGCGATCTGGAAAAAGATCGGTGACTGCCGGTTCTCCATGAGCAGGTATAAGGAGGCAATCTCTGCGTATGAGAGAGCCATTCACTTTTCACCTGAAGATTCAGGCTTGCTTGAATCATACGGGGATGCACTCCTTAAGGTTTTGAGAAGAGATGAGGCCTATGCTGTATTCGAGCGTGCACTTCTCACATCCCCGAATGATCCCACTCTCCTCTTAAAAGCTGCCGATACTCTTGCCCTTCTGAACAGGGAGGCAGAAGCCCTCGCTCTCTATGACCGGCTTACCGGGGGAGCAGCGGATGGCCCACTCTGGAGGAGAAAAGGTGATCTTCTCGTACAGCTTGAGCGGTATGATGAAGCTCTCACGTCCTTTGAAGAAGCGCTCCGTCAGGATCCCTCCGATACTGCCTCCATGCTTGGAAGTGCACGCTGCCTGATTGCCCTCTCGCGTTTTGAAGAGGCTCATGGACTCCTCTCAAAGCTTGTTTCCGGGATTCCGGGCGATCCGAAGGTCTGGCAGATGCTGGGTACTGTCCTTGAACTGCTTCATCGTCCTGAGGAGGCGCTTCTTGCCTATGAGCATATACCTGAAGAGACCACTATCCAGCGGGGTGTCCTGCTCTCTGAATCGGATCGCTATGATGAGGCATTCTCTCTCCTCTCCTCCACCCCTGACAGGCTCTCCTCCCATCCGGCAGCGTATAAAGCCTTCTCAAAATCCTCAATAGCAATTGGAATGGAGGATGAGGCTCTTGCTATTGTCAGACAGCAGATCGATGAAATGCCAGACGATACCGGGATTCTTCTCCTCTATGCTGATCTTTTGGCAGTAGCCGGTCATCCTGAGGATGCTCTCGCTGCCTATCGGAGGGTGGTTTCACCTGATACACTGGATGGATGGAGAGAGATGGGGGATCTCCTCTGTCAGCTCGGTCGTTTTGATGAAGCAGAAGCAGCATTTCAGCAGGCACTTCAACTGACGCCTCGTGATCCCACTCTCTTCTGCAGGTGCGGTATCGTTCTTTCCCATCTTGGACGCGAGGAGGATGCACTCTCCACTTTTGATCGTGGGCTTGAAATCAGTCCTGATGATCCCGGTTTGATGAGCGAACGAGCCCGTCTGCTCTCTCATCTTGGCTGTTATGAGGAGGCAGTCTCTGCTTTTGATCTGCTCGATACACTTTCGCCGGATCTGCACCTGCCCTATGCAGATTCCCTCTTCCGGACAGGCAGATTTGATGAAGCAGAAAAGGAATACCTGGCTTCATCTGCCAATGTCCCCGATGGAGACCCGGTTATCTGGAAAAAGATTGGTGACTGCCGGTCCCGTTCCGGTCGATTTCAGGATGCAGTTGATGCATATAAGCAGGCATTGCCGCTTGCTCCGGATGATATCTCTCTTCTGGAACTCTATGCTGATGCACTATTCAACGTTGACAGGGCAAATGAAGCCTATGATCTATACCAGCGTGCCCTTCAGGCACACCCCGATGACCTAATCCTGCTTGGGAAGGCTGCCGATATGCTTATCCTCCTTGAGAGGGGCAGTGAGGCACTTGGCCTCTATGACCAGCTGGTCGGGGCCGGTGATCCTGCCCCCTCTATTCTTCGAAAACGGAGTGCGATCCTCCAATCGCTTGGCCGTCATGAAGAAGCAGTACTCTCCTTTGAAGAAACACTTCATCAGGACCCCTCCGATACTGAATCACTACTGGGAATGGTCCGATCCCACATTGCCCTCAATCGTTTTCCTGAGGCATATGAAATCATCTCCGGACTGGTTTCAGAAAACCCCCCTGATCCGGATATATGGTATCTGTATGGGTCGGTACTTGAGCAGCTTGATCGTCCTGAAGAGGCCCTCCTCGCCTATGAGCATATCCCAGATGAGACTACGATAGAGCGGGGTATTCTTCTCTCCCGCCTTGGCAGACATGATGATGCAATCCTCCTTCTCTCTCCTCCAACTGAAGATCCCTCTCACAGGACAGCTGTTCTCCAGGCTCTCTCCACTTCCCTTATTGCAGTTGGAAGAGAAGAAGACGCACTTGATCTGCTTCATCAGCTGATCGGGGAGGTACCTGACGATTCTGAAATCCGCCTCCTCTATGCAGATCTTCTGGCAGCGGCTGATCATCCTGAGGCTGCCCTCTCAGCATATGACAGGGCTGTTTCAACAGGGAAACCCGAGGGGTGGAGAGAAATGGGGGATCTCCTCTGCCGTCTGGGCAGGTATGATGAAGCATTATCAGCATTCAGACAGGCACTTCACTTCTCCCAGGATGATCCTGCGCTTATCAAACAGTTTGGTACCGCACTTTCATATCTTGGAAGATACACGGAGGCGGTATCCTGTTATGAGAAGGCAATACATCAAAATTTACGCGATCCCGAGCTCTTTCGTCGATATGCCTCAGCTCTCTACCATGTTGAACGCTATGATGAGGCACTCCGGTACTGTACCCGTTGGCTTGAGGAGCATCCTGAAGATCCTGATGGGTGGTATGGGCATACCCGCCTGCTTGTAAAGATGGGGCGATATGTGGATGCATCCTTCTCAATTGAGCGGGCTCTCTCAGGGCTGAAGGATGATCCCAGGGTATGGTACCTTCGGGGTGTTATCCACGGGAGGCTTGGCAGGTTTCCGACTGCACTTTCTTCATCAGATAAGGCACTTGCTCTGGATGAGGGGTATGCAGATGCCTGGGTGCTCCGCGGGACAGTACTTCATCGCCTTCTGAAATACCATGAAGCATTGAGATCCATCGACAGGGCTCTTGATCTTATACCCGAGGATGGGGGTGCATGGTATATCCGGGGTACCATTCTCGGCAGTCTTGGCAGGTTTGAAGATGCAGTCTTCTCAATTGATCGATCCATTGCGATTCATCCGGCATCTGCACAGGTGTGGAATGCCCGTGCTGTTCTGCTCCACCAGCTTGGCAGATTTGATGAGGCTTTGGAATCCAGTGAGGAAGCTTTACGGGTGGATCGAGGATTTCATACTGCATGGCAGTCACATGCCAATGCCCTCCTACGACTGGGCAGAAACGAAGAGGCGCTCTCTTCCCTTGAACATGCACTGGATGCGGCACCTGATCGCCACCGGCTCTGGTATGCAATGGGAAGGGCTCTTGTTGCGCTTGAACGATTCGAGGAGGGGCTCCGTTCATTTGAAAAAGCCTATGATATACAGCCAGAGCAGGTGTATATGGAGGAGATAAAGCGCTGCCGGCAAAAAATCGAATAAATTTCCCAACACATCATATCAGAAATTCCGGATCATCACTTTTTCCAGAGATCGCGGCCTTTTATCTCTTGTTTGCAATGTGGGCAGAGGTACTCCTGATCCTCGTGGTTCTCTTTTTCAAGAGCTTTTGAGAAACCTGAAGCAAGTATGCCTGCGGGAAGTGCGAAGATGGCTATTCCGATGAGTGCAATTACGGTTCCAAGCATCTTTCCAAGTGGCGTGATCGGGACGATATCACCATATCCTGTTGTCGTAAGGGTAATGACACCCCACCACATCGCCGCCGGGATATTCGAGAACGCTTCAGGCTGTGCAGGGAATTCAACCTCATACATAAGTGTGGCAGCGGCGATCAGGACGATGAAGAGGACAAGGTACGTGGTAAGGAGTGTATTCTTTTCCCCTTTGACCACCCTGATGATGAGGTTGATCGAATCAGAATAGCGTACCAGTTTAAAGAGCCGAAATACCCTCAGGATCACAAGCCCGGTGAGGTTAATACCGGTAAATGGCAGGAGAATATAGGGAAGTATTACCAGCAGATCGATGAGGGCAAAGGGTGTTTTCGCCCATTTAAGTCTTCCAATGATTGGTTTTGCATAGTCCTGATCTGCTGTACATGTCCAGAGTCTGAGAAGATATTCGATAATAAATATAATGAGTGTCGATCCGGAGATCAGAAGAAGGATGGTCCATATGATCGGATAATTGATTTGAATCTCCCGGATACTCGAGAGAATCATTGCAGTGATATTGAGGAGAATTACGCCTGTAATGAAGATTCCAAAGACATAACTCTCACGGCTTCCTTTATCTGCTGGTTCAATAACCGACCATATATATTTTTGTATGGCTTTATACTTCATTGGTATCTGCTACTCTCCTCATTCCGGGATTGGTATGGTTTTTATTCGTTTTGAAGCTGGATCAATGCTGCTTCAAGCTCTTTTACCCGCTCTTCTGATACCATGGGGTACCTGAGGTCAAGGCTGCTGATGGTACTGACGATAATGTCTGCAACCAGTGTTCTTGCAACCCATTTGTAATCTGCCGGGATTATGTACCACGGTGCATATTCTGTACTTGTCTGGAACATTGCATCTTCATATGCTGCCTGATAATGGCTCCAGTACTGTCGTTCTGTCAGATCAGAGAGGGAGAATTTCCACTGTTTCCTCTCTATCTTCAGCCTGGAAAGCAGTCGTTCTTTCTGTTCTGTCTTTGAGATATTGAGGAAGAATTTCAGTATAATTGTGCCGTTTTCATGATGGTGCCGTTCAAATGCCCTGATATCTTCATATCGTGTCTCCCAGAATGCATCAGATCCATATCCCGGAGGCAACTGCTGGCTCTCCAGTATGCTCGGATGAACTTTGGGGACGAGCACATCCTCATAATAAGAACGGTTAAAGATTCCAATCTCCCCCCGACGGGGCCTGGCTTTCCTGAAACGCCAGAGAAAGGGATGGTCGAGATCATCCTTCGTCGGCACGCCGAAACTTGTTACCTGGCAGCCCTGTGGGTTCACACCCGACATCACATGCTTGATTGTTCCGTCTTTTCCTGCGGTATCCATTCCCTGGAGAATCACCAGGATTGAGTATCGTTTATCTGCCCAGAGAAGTTCCTGCGCTTCTGCAAGCGCTGCCCTGTTATCTTCAAATATTGTGGCAGCCCGTTGTTTCACCGCATCTTTCCCTTCCTCCCGGAGTGACTTGTTCTGATCCCATCCCGTGTAAAAGTCTGCGAGCGTGAGTTTCATCCCAGGCTGAACACGCATCTTCTGCAGATATTTTTCTTTAAGCATCTTCTTTCCTCATCCCCGTTCGTATTCAGACTCTACGTCAGAGAAAATAAAGAATCGTTATTATGATGAGTGAAATGTTGATTCTTCCACATGTCCGGATAGAGAATCATTGAGAGATCCACACCTTTATATGGTTAATCTTCCTTCTTGTCTCCATGGATTTCAACCATCTGCATTGTCCGGAATGTGGTGAACAAACAGTGATTGTCGAGCAGCCTTCGGATAATGAGATCTGGATCAAGTGCAGTACCTGTGACCTTTTCATCGGACTCTCTGAAGAGGAATGGCATCATATTCACAACTCACCCCATCTGGAAAAGAAGATCCGCGCCCTCTATGAGAAAGATCATCCCGATATACAGTACGGCCAGCCCTGCAGGCTGTGCCAAAAGCGCCATGAAGGCGGTATTGCTCGCATCTGTAGCGGATGCTTCTATAAGGCCCTCATTATCATTCTTGTCATCATGGTGGTCAGTTCATTCATTGTCTGGTTTGGTATCTTCTGAAATACCACGCCCCGATCAGAAGTCGCCATCCTGTTCAAAGCTTCTGTTGAAACGGATGGCGAGTTCTGCTTTATAGAGTTCCTTGCCCAGATATGCAGCGTGATCGAGGAGCGATACCCATCCTTTCTCCTCGATCATTGAAAAGATTGAATTCCAGTCCTCTGACTTTATTGCAATACCACTTCTTTCTGCAATGATCTCCTTTCCTTCAATTCCAATCCTGAAGTTTCCGCATGGGTCATAATTGAGTGCTTTTTCTGATGTCCCGGCCTCATGTACCGTTTCGTACAGTACAGGTGGTTCCTGTCGGCGACGTTTCTCTTTAATCACGAAGAGGTCAAGACCGAGATCTTTTGGATATGGCCGGCCTTCCATCAATGTCATCATCATCGTCGCTCTTCTCATCTCTGTAACTGACCCAAGCGTTTTATTCGAATGTTCGCTGGTGAAGATCAGTGCTGCTCCGATCTCGGTTGCCATAGCCGCAAGAAGGGCATTGGCACCTGGAGAGTCGGCATCAAGGAGTTCTACTACGTTTCCTGCGCCAAAAAAAAGTGGATAGGATGTTTTGGTTTCTGCCATTTGTGCAAGTGCCCTCACCAGTCCCGAACCGGCAGGAGGGAGGAGGGGATCTGCAATTATGCACTCAATTCCGCAGGCTTTGGCAGCTGTACAGTTTGCAGCAAGCCCTGCTTCTCCGGGAACCACCACTGCAGCACTACCCGCCTCTGCGATCGCAGATCCAATCAAAGGAATATTCTCTTCCTGGAGCGAGAGGATCAGATCAGCTCTCTCAAGTGCTGCTCTGATCAGCCCGGGATCCTGGGTGTCTGCTGCAAGTGGTCTCTCAATTCCTTCCAGAAGAGAAAAGGTGGCAGTTACATCCTCCGGTGTGGCATCGAATCCAAAACCGAGATCGACGATATCTGCTCCTGAAGAGAAGAAGTGGAGGACTGCTGATCGTATATCCGGATGACGGTGCGCATCCATGATCTCGGCAACCACCTTCATCCTGCTCCCGCCGCCGATTTTCACCCCCCTGATATAGAACTCCGGATCGACAGCAGCTTCTTTCCCTTCCAGTATTTGAAGTGCCCTATCGCGCTTCATCGCCACAATAAGGTCATCTGCGGGAATAGTCCGGGAGAGCTGGATCTGGCCGACACCGGGAAGGATCATAGCGAGATCTGCTGCGTGGCGGGGGCCACGGAATACAAAGACTCCTGTCTCCTTTTCGACAGATGAGAAGTCTGCGGTACACATCCCGGAGACGATGACAAAGTCATAGCGGTCTTTTTGGATCAGTTCAGTGAGGTGCTTTGGTGAAATGAACGATGCCACCTCACCGATAACTGCGATATCACAGTCATGGCCGGATTCTTCGGCAGCTTCCCTGACAATCGCTTCTGTCTGGGTGCCGGTTACAAGCAGGATCCGCATGGCGGTATGGTTGACGTGAAGTTACTTGAAGATGGCGAAATCTTCATCCGCATTTTCTCCGGATGATGAGATGGCTGGTGTGGTGGCAAAAAAAGGAATGGTGTCTTTGATCTATTCAGAAGAGATCTTCTTTGCCATTGTGAGTCCTGCTTCATATGCAGAATCCAGTTCGCTTTCATCAGGCACGAACTGGATCTCAAAGGATCCGGTTTGGGTAAATCCGGCGGTCTTTAGTTCCTCAGCGACGAATGCCGGAGCTCCACCACGCCCTCCCATGGATCCGAAGGTGAGGGCATACCGTTCCCCGGTTCTGTCGAATCTGAGTCCTTTGAGGTAGTAGAGGAGATCCCCAATACTTGGATATGGTATATCATTGATTGTGGGAACACCGACCATGATCGCCTTTGACTCAAGAATATGCTTCACGATCTCGGATCGCTCATCTTCATGAAGGTTAAAGATCTTTACATCAGCTCCACCTGCCATACAGCCTTCTGCAAGGGCATGTGCGAGTTTCTGTGTTGAGCCATGCATCGTATCATAGATGATTGTTACCTTCTTCTTCATTGAGCTCCCGGTTGCCCATCCGATATATGCATTGATCACCCGCGATGGATCGGTCCATATCTGGCCGTGTGAGGGTGCTATCATCTTTACCCTGGAGAGGAGATCAAGATCTGTCAGTTCCTTTGCTTTTTTCAGGAAGAGGGGTGTCAGGGGTACGATCAGGTTGGCATAGAACTTCTGTGTTGCATCCATGAGGATCGTCTCCGGAATGTCAGTATCGTACCTGCCGGTGAAACAGAGGTGCTGGCCGAAGGCATCATTTGGGAAGAGTATTCCTTCTTCTGCATAGAGCGTGAACATTGAGTCAGGCCAGTGCAGGAGAGGAGCCTGTACAAATGCCAGTGTCTTTCCCCCGATATCGAGTGTATCCCCCGTCTTCACATACCGGAATTCTGCATCCTCAAGGGTGCCGTAGTGGCGCACAAGTCCTTTTTTACACACCTCGGTACAGTAAATTGGTGCATCTGGGAACCTCCTGTGAATTTCGGGAAGTGCCCCGGAGTGATCTTTTTCAGCATGATTCTGGATGATAATGTCTATTGTTTCCGGTCTTCCTTCTGCAGCACATGCGTCTCTGATCCGTCCCCACATCTGTGCAGACTGTCCCGGATAGACATTGTCAATCAGCACCGTCTTCTCACCGAAGATCAGGTATGCATTGTATGATGTTCCATTAAGGGTATACCCATGGTATGATCGGATATCCCAGTCAAGGGTGCCTACCCAGTAGAGGCCCTCTGCAATCTTCTCGGCTTTTGCTTTCATAGGTATCAACTCATTCGTATTATTGCGAATGTTCTTTTAGTTACGAACATTTATAAGGGTTTCTCAATTGATCTAAATCTCAAAAAACGCCAAACATATGATTTTTCCATTAACTCTACAATGTCACATTAGCCCAGCATAATCCTATCCCCACCCCTTGAAATCACCCTATGAATCAGAGACAAGCAATGTGATTGTTTGAATGAGCTTTCATTTCCCCACAGAGTGGTTAAACCCCCTCAATGCCACCCTCTCGAAAAGGCTATCCGCTCCAAAAACCTACAATAGATCGGAGCCCGGAGCTAACATTATATGTTGACACACACAATCCTGGC
>Ga0163219_100393_pt1 | contig 11771 bp, 14 predicted proteins | sample MSEWel2016_04_06_FD_113150 | JGI IMG/M metagenome (GOLD analysis project Ga0163219, IMG submission 113150) | Subsurface microbial communities from deep shales in West Virginia, USA - MSEEL Well Study Marcellus 3H_2016_04_06 ...
ATTATGCATATGCAACGTAAGCAGCGGCTCCGGCAGCGCCTCCAACACCCGCTCCTGCTAAGCCCCATTTTCCTACTAGGTTCCAGTTAATCTTAAACAACATCATCCCACCATCAACAAGATTCATTTCTTTTGCATCCATTTCCTGAACATCAAATTCATTCAAATTTTTCATAATTTCTAATCTTTAAATCCCTCAACCTTTTCCGGGCGTTGACCACTTCCCAATCTCAGAAACATTCTATTAGCCGGCATCTTAAATGTCTCTAATCATAGTACTAAAATAGTCCTGCTCCGTGCACAAAAAAAGCACGGAAGAATTAAACTTCAGAAAAAACAGGAGGCATTTGTTTTTGCCACATCTGAAAGTATTTCCCCTGTTTTTCATACAAATCAAAGTGGGTGCCCTCTTCAATCAATGTTCCATTCTCGAGTACCACAATTTTGTCCGCCTCCATAACTGTACTTAATCTGTGAGCAATAACAATAATGGTCTTGTCTTCCGATTTTAATTGATCGATGGTGCTTTGAACATAACTTTCCGATTCCGGATCAAGAGAAGAAGTAGCCTCATCAAGCAACAGAATTTCCGGGTTCTTGTAAAGTGCTCTGGCTATCGCCAGGCGCTGTTTTTGACCGCCGGAGACTGAAGCTCCGTTTTCTCCCAAATAAGTTTCAAACCCTGCCGGAAGTTTTTCAATAAAATCCAGTATTCCCCCCTGCCCCTCGATTCCGATCGAGGGGCATAAAACTCGTCGTCTCTCACGACAAAGTATAACAATAGAATATCCAGGTAATTCTAATTCTTTAAACAGGTAAACTTTTTTATCCTTATCGGAGACGAGTGGTAAAATCCCCTCATGCGGAAACGAGTAAGAAATAAATTTCCTGCATTAGTTATGAGATTAGCCTCATATTCCCTGTCTCATCGAAAAACACAAACATAAAATCCTTATATGCCTCAAATGGTTCCAAAACTACCAGTTATCATCCGGATCGGGCGTATAAGATTTGTACCACTCATTTTCGCCTCCCTGAGCATAATCGTAAGAACGCTCAAGCAAATCATTCATCTCGTCCTCCGAAAGAGGTTTAAAACGCCGGGCAGTTTCTAAGTTTTCTTTCAACATTTTCAGAGAGTCCATACCTGAACAAAGAGTTGAAATAGGCATACTCATGGCAAAGCGCAGACATTCCTCCACGGTGGCGACCCCTTTATTTACCAGCACTCCGTTGCCGGCCATTGATTTCATCCCTATTACGCCTATATCTTTCTCCACAGCTACCGGCAAAACGTTTTGGGTAAAACTCAAATATTGGTAATCCATAGGATTGACAGGCATTTGGATGGTTTCCCAATCGAATCCCCGGTTTATCATTTCCAGATGAATCTCGGGACGATAATGTCCCGTAAAGCCAATATGTTTAATTTTTCCCTGCTCCTTCATTTTCAAAGCAAAATCCAATACACCGGAAGAATAAATTTCTTCCACTTCCTTCATTTCATCCAGTTCGTGAAACTGCCACACATCAATAACGTCCGTTTTAAGTCTTCTCAGACTATCTTCGAGATGCTGCTGCGCCCTCTTCGGTTCCCGTCCGTGATGCTTGGTCATCAAAATCACTTTGTCGCGATAGCCATTCATCAAGGCTTTTCCCATTCTCTCCTCACTTCGTCCATCATGATAATCCCAGGCATTGTCCAGGAAGTTCACGCCCTCATCTATAGCAGTACGAATAAGAGTAATAGATTCCTTTTCTGTGAGGATGTCCTTACCAATATTGTGTCCTCCCACAGTAAGCAATGAAACATCCAGATCGGTTTTACCCAGTCTTCGATAAGGAAGGCCGTTCTTTAGGGTTATACCTGCAGTCTTCATTCCAATGGACAGCCCTGCAGCGGTTGCAGCTGTTCTCTTAATGAATTCACGCCGATTGAGTACCATAATGACAAATTTTTGGTTCACCCCTAAATTTAATTATTTTCAAAGGCTTCTGCATAAAAATTTGTCATCGTTTTTGAAAAGGCAAAACTCCTTATCGTTAAATCCTTTTTACTTAAACAATTCTTTTACAATAGACCGTTAGATTTTCAGATATAAGATTTAAGATAAATCCTATAAGCTTAGCAATCAGGCTATTGAAGTCAATGCCTCGCAATCTCTAAATAATTAAAGGTTAGACTATTGCAATCCCGAGGCATTCGGGATAACGGACTATTGCTTTTAGAAACTGTTCAAAAGCATCCCAATTTGAAAACCAATAGGAAAGCAATATAAAACTAACAATAAACGTGACCAATGCTTTTCTGTCTTTTGGCCTTTCCCTCATAACAATACACCGTTCATAGATAACCAACTCAATAATTTGTATTAAGCCCTGTGGATTCTGAATTCTAAAAAGACGAACCCTTTAAAAAACCATTAAGAAACTTCCAAAAAAGGCTAATTGACCCAATAATACAACAAAATTCAGCACAAGAGCAATAATCAAAATTATTTTTAAACATTCATATTGTTTAAAACCAGTACCCCAAAGCCAGCCTTAATCCCAAAACAACACCACTATCTGTAGTGCTGATTCTCTCCCCGGTATAAAGAGTATATTCATCGAAAGACCAGCCATACCCGAGTCCGATGGAGGTTTCAAAAGAAAAGCTGTTGCCAATTCCCCGCCTGATCCCCCACATTGGAATTACATGAAATTCTTTATCAAGATCCACATTATCGGACGTAAAACCAAAATCGGGTTGAATTCCCACACTTAGTGCCAAAAAATTACCACTATTTCCTTCTATCCGTCTTCCCTTGTTCAATCGTCTATTCAAGTTGTAATAGTAGCGAGGCTCAACAATCACAACAGGCATCACAGCCCATGCTGTCGAATTATCAAACAGCCCACCTGAAGAGCTCCAGGCGAAACCAAAACCAAGTTCACTGCGCAACACAATGCTTTCAGTAAGTCCGGTTTCATTATAAATACCCAATGGATGAAGACCTGCCTGAATCCCCCAGATACTTTTCTCCACGCTCGCCTCCTGCGCATTACCGCTGAAAATAAAAACACACAATGTTAAAACCGTCAATAATAAAGTTTTCATCTTATAATGATTTAATATGTATTTCATTTTTATTACCTGAACACAAAGGCCAAACTAACCACATGGTTATATTTGCCTCCTTTCTCCAGATCTTCCACCAGTTTGCCTATGGACTCCAGATTATCAATGTTATTGCATTCGTATTTAAGCACTACAAATATTTTCCATGAACCATAAAGAATCCCGCCACCAATACCATGTGCAAACTGCGTGGAATAAGGAGCTTTGATTTTTTCACCCCCCTCAGTTTCAAACTCCCGGTAAACCCAAGGGTTGTAGTATCCCCTTATCTCCGGATATATCCCAATTCGTTTATAATCCCAGGGATCCCGATCCTTTGTAAAAGTCTTTAACGTTAAAGAATAACTTATACCTCCCTGCAACAAGAGAGAAGTAAAAGATTCTTTCCCCTCACCTCGCCACTCTTCCTCTTCCCCCAACTCAAATTTGAAAAGATAACTATCCTGTGAGAAAAGATTCAATCCTCCATGAAATGTCAACTCCTCAAAAAAGGTATATCCAATTCCCCCATTAATGGTTTTGGCAACTGAATAATCCGAATAAGGACTTCCACCAATACCGGCCCCAAAATGATAAGTAATCTGTGACCATGCCCACTGGGACAGCAAAAGACAATAGAACGAAAACAAATAAATTGCTTTTCTCATAAAGATTGTTCAGAATTTATAAAGATAGAAACACAAATAGAACAAGCGGGGGATACAGAAAAACAGAAGAATCTGATCAGAAGAACAAAAAGGCTCATGGGTTAGGGTTTAAATAATTTTCGAGAGCAAAAATATAAAAACTGAAGATAAAACGAGCAGGCGTAAATGAAAATAAACCATTTCTGATGCTTACACCACAAAACATATAAAAGAAAAACAACACTTACAAAAAACGGTAATTTAAAACTACCTTTAGAAAATAAATTATTTCCCATTATGAAAGTAAGCATCAACAGAAAAAATTTAGTTTTCAATCCTGATCCAAGCAGAGTGATAGCCCGTTTTCTGTTTATAGGAGAACAGAGGGCAATAGATACGATTCGTTTTATTCTGGAAATGTCAAAGGAAGACGCTTCATTGGCCCTAAATCAAACACTCAGGGACTATTCCATGCGCCATCGGAATATTTCCAAAATTTTTGAAAAGCACTTTAACAACATAGCACATTTACTCCCTGCATTGGAAACCAGCCCGGATGAAGTAGATTATTCTAAAAAAATTCTAATAGGCTCCTATTTTACCATGGAGTACTCCATCGAATCGGCTGCCTTTTTTAATCCATCAATGGTGGAACATCCCGACCAAACTGAACTAAAACCCGGCTCAAAAAGGGTTATAATTAGTTTCCGGGCAACCGGTGAAGGGCACATCTCGTCCATTGTTTTCAGAACTGGTATTCTTGATAAATCAAATAAACTTTCCATTGAGTCTATTGGCGACATGCTGGAAGAGGCAGAGCATATCCGCCGTCATGTTTACGATAAAAAATCGTTTGGTCTTAAACTAAATGAAATGCAGGATATCCACACCATTATTCCGCCTGCCTTAATATTGGATAAGTTACCGGATAAATTCACTTATGGAGAACTGCGCAATTGCATTGACGAGTCCAGGAAATCCCTTCATTTAACAATTGACAAAGAATACCTTTTTAACCAAATCACCTGGTTAGCCTCATCGCATTACGAATTACAATTCTCGCTGGATACGAATATTTCTGAAAGGGTTATCTTTCCGGTTTCGGCTAATGAAAAAAATGGTCTTGAAGATGCCCGTTTTGTGAAGTTCACAGACGACGACAACAAAACCAAATACTATGCCACCTACACTGCCTACGATGGAACCACCATCCTCCCAAAATTGCTGGAAACAGAAGATTTCTATCACTTCAAAATAAGACCCTTGCATGGCGAAATTGCCAAAACGAAAGGAATGGCGCTATTCCCAAGAAAAGTGAATGGGAAATACGCCATGCTTTGCCGGTTGGATGGATTTAACAACTACATTGCCTTTTCAGATAATATTACCGTGTGGCGTGAGGCCAAAATACTGCAACAGCCCAAATACCCATGGGAACTTATTCAAATCGGAAACTGTGGCTCACCCATCGAGACAGAAGAAGGTTGGTTGGTCATCACCCATGGCGTTGGTCCCATGCGCGAATACGCGTTGGGAGCTGCATTGTTTGAAATTGATAATCCGGAAAAAGAAATTGGCCGGTCAAAAACACCACTTTTAGTCCCCAATACCGAAGAAAGAGAAGGTTATGTGCCCAACGTAGTATATTCCTGTGGTTCTATGACACACAACAATGAATTAATCATTCCTTATGCGATGTCCGATTATTCATCCACCTATGCCTCTGTTAATTTAAAGGAGCTGATTAACGAACTTAAAGAATCGAAATAGAAGTGGCAGTTTTCCTGCGAATGAATTATCGTCTGAAACCGTTTACACTGCAACCATAACAACCGGAGCAAAAGACCTGGCAGGAAACACCCTTGCTGCTGACATGGAATGGATCTTTTCAACAGGCGTTAGCTCATCAAACCTGTCAGCTGTAGATTTGGGAAATGCCGGCAATTATGTGATTCTGGCCAAGACGGCTATCAACAACAATCCAACTTCTGCTATTACTGGAGATCTGGGATTAAGTCCGGCAGCTACATCTTATATAACTGGTTTTGCAGTCACTGCAGCAACCGGGTATGCAACTTCCGACCAGGTAACCGGACAAATATTTGCAGCCGATATGGCAGCACCAACCGCAATAAACCTTACCACAGCTGTTGAAAACATGATTACAGCTTACAACGATGCGGCCGGACGTCCAACGCCTTTATTTCTTGAACTGGGAACCGGAAACATTGGTGGCCAAACACTTGAATCGGGCTTATATAAATGGACAAGCACCGTTACAATCCCATCTGATGTTACCCTTTCGGGTGGAGCAGACGCTGTATGGATTTTCCAGATTTCAGGCGACCTAAAAATGAGTTCTGCTACAAATGTAATTCTCACAGGAGGCGCTCAAGCTAAAAATATTTTCTGGCAGGTAGCCGGGGAGGCAACTTATGGTGCAACATCTCATTTTGAAGGAATTATTTTGTCGATGACCGGCATTACTTTTCAAACAGGTGCATCATTAAACGGAAGAGCTTTGGCACAAACTGCTGTTACTCTTGATGGGAATATTATTGTAGAACCATAATCTTAATTTATAGACGGCAAATGACGCGGGTGAAAGAGATAAACACGGATTAAATCTGCGTATATCTGTTAAACCCCGGTCATCTGTCTTCTATTTTTATTAAAAGCATTCCCATCCGTGACTTCCCGGAAACTTAATTAACTTTTTCAGTTCGTTTAAACTTCAATAAAAAAACGAATCTGAAAACAAATTATCCCGACTCTATAGACAAGCATTACCGTCACAAAAAACATGAGTCCCCTGTCACGCTCGTGTTTTAAAACAAAGAGGTGAAACTCAAAAAACAAGGGGAGTAACAAACAAACCAAAACACACAAAAATGAAAAAAATTGGATTAACCATTTTATTGTCAGCATTTTTACTCTCGTTCAGTTATGCTCAGGATTACAATACAGGTATTGGAATACGGGCAGGCTATGCCAATGGGTTAACTATTAAGCATTTTATCAGCTCCAATTCTGCACTGGAAGGAATTATTTCCAGTCGCTGGAAGGGATTTCAAATAACAGGTCTTTACGAAATTCATAACAGAGCCTTTAACACGGAACGTTTGAATTGGTATTACGGTTTTGGAGGCCACATTGGCTTCTGGGATGGTGACAACACGAATAAATATTGGGGAGACCCCGGAGAATCCTATACGGTTATAGGGATTGATGGAATATTGGGATTAGAGTACAACTTTTCTGAGATCCCATTTAATCTTAGTGTGGACTGGAAACCTGCTTTCAACCTATATGGTCATAGTGGCTTTTGGGGCGATGGCGGAGCATTATCATTTCGATATATATTTTAATTCACTGTTGTCCGGGAAAAACTATTATTTTGAAAGAAGATTGCTTCGCTCTGCTCGCAATGACTCCGTCTTAAAGGCATTAGCAGGGCTGGTAGGGGTTGATTTTCGGCTTTGCCGAAAATCAACCCCTACCAGCCCTCAATATCCTGCAAAGGCCCGTCATTGCGAACGTAGTGAAGCAATCTCTATTTTTTAACCCGACACCAATGATTTTAATTAAAAAAGGGGATATCCAAAAAAACAGCCCCTTTTTCACGACTTAATTATATCTTATGAAACTCTTCATACGCCTGCAAAACAGTTAAATGAGAAATTAAATAGGCCAGTGAGCTTTCGGCTCCCTGGTTACGGTTTACCCCGTAGCTTTCAAAACCGTCACAGCACCCTTTTGTTTCGAAATCGTACAAACTCAACCTAAGGTCGTTTTCACCCAGGAACCACAAAAATGAGGTGTATAATTTATTCAGGTATTCTTTGTCTTTGGTTACATGAAAAGCCTGGTGATACATCAAAACCATTGCCATGGCATCAATCGGTTGCTGGGCAAAAACAGAGCGCTCGCCATCTTTTTCATACCATTTTTCATTGCCAATAATAGACAGGTAATTTTCGTTAAGCGTATGTTCGGTAAGAAATTGCATGGTTTTAAGCGCAACTTCCAGCACTTTATCTTCATTCAGAATTTCTGCCGAATGCAAAAGGGCCAAAGGCAACATTCCGTTATCATAGGCAAGAAGAGACTCAAACCATTGCCAGTCGGGAGATTGGTTTTCTTCGAATTGATGAATCAGTTTATGAGCCATATTCCGAAGCCTTTCGGTCATGGAATCGTCTCCGGGATTGGTTTTAAGATAATAACAAATCCCAATCATGGTATTTGCAATGCTGCGGATGGACTTCAAGTTTTCGAAATGAGGGGCGGCATTGAAAAATACCAGGCGGCCTGTCTGGTAATAAGCATCGTTTGGAGCGTTGCCCAATAAATATCCAAGGGCCCAAATGGTACGTCCAAAAGAATCTTCAGACCCCACCTCATCCAGATAATTCCGGCTGAAACTCAGAAAATTCCTGAAAGTACCATCCTTATTTTGCATATAATGGATATAGCTCAAATAAACGGGGGATAATTCCAGAGCACGTACATCTTTCATCTGTCGGTATGTCATCAGAACCATAAGCAAAGCCCGTGCATTATCATCCAGACAATAGCCTTCTTTCAGGTTTGGAATACCAAACTTGGCATGCTGAATAATACCGGTATCGTCGGTCAGTCGGTTTATGTGTGCTAAGGAGAAAGGTGGAAGAATGAGTAAATCTAAAATAGTGTCCTTCTTTTCCAACTCATCCGTCCCTTGCTCAATTGCTTCCTGAGCAATGGCGAAGTATTTTTCACCCGTTTTGGGCCAGGTAATATTTTTGCCGTATTCTGCAGCTCTATTTTTTAGTTCGTTAAGTTCAGCAGGATTGTCCAGCAACTCCGTCACAACTGAACTCAGTTCATTCGAATCACCAAAGTTAAAAAGTCTTCCCCTGCCATCGGCCAGCAATTCAGCAGCATGCCAGTATGGGGTTGAAACCACCGCCGAACCCACACCTATTGCATAGGCAAGTGTTCCACTGGTAATTTGAGCTTCGTTTAAATAGGGTGTAATGTATATATCGGTGGCCGACAAGTATTTAAACAAATCCTTAACATCTAAAAATTCATTTAGAAAAACCACGTTTTTTTCAACCTGAAGATTTTTTACCAGGCGCATTAAGTAAATCCGGTATTCCTCACCCGAATGTCTCAACACGTTGGGATGGGTTTTGCCCAAAATCATATAAACCACATTGGGATGCTTTTCAATAACCTTTGGCAATGCTTTTATTACCGTTTCAATGCCCTTATTGCGCCCAATAAATCCAAAAGTTGTCAGAACCTTTTTATGCTCAAGTTTAAATTCTTTCTTTGATTTTTCGGCATTAAAATGCAGATCGGGAACACCATGGTCGATAATTGAAATACGCTCTTTGGGAACATCATAAATATCAACCAAAAATTCAATGGCTTTATGATTCATCACCACAATTTTGTTGGCCATTTTACATATTTCCTGCAGAACGGCCTTTTCATTATAAGAAGGCGTTTTTAGTATTGTATGCAAGGTAACAATAAGAGGTATTTCAAGCCGATGTAGCAGAGGAAGAATATAAACACCGTTCTGACCGCCAAATATACCGAACTCATGTTCAAGAACGCAAACCTCCGCTCCACTATGGTTGATAAACTTTACTGCCTGTATATAATCTTCCTGATGCTCCTGCCTGATGGTTAGCTTTACTTCTTCCGGATAATCATAACTATCTGTTAAGTCATTTAATGCCACCACAAACCCCTCATTCGGCACTTCCTGCCCGGGAGTGTCAAAAATAACGGAATTAAATAAATCATGAGTAAACGCTCCGATTCCACATTCTCGTGGTGGGTATGTTCCAATAAAAGCAATCTTCATAAGTTCAAGATTAAGTAAAGTAACTGATTGTTGATATATCCGGAGCTCACACTATCGCTCCATGCAAGCATGATTTTAAATATTGATGAGTGTAGTATAAAAAGGTATATTTTTGCCAAAATCAAGGCTTTAAAAATTTTTGCGCCGAAGTTAACCTTCTGTTAATGAGAATTCAAAAATTTACATTAACAAAGAGATTGGCAATAAAGATGCTTTTTAGACCGGTCTCATTGCCTCTTTCTGCAAATAAGCCATGAACATACGCGTCCTTCAGTTTCCATCTTTTGCCCCCAATCGCTAAAGCCCCAAAATCAGGACAGCACCGACGAGTGTCCCAACTAAGCAACAATCGCCTTCTCAGCAGGTCGTATTTCTGCCGAACATTTCTGATAGTTCTAAAAAACATCAGAGAAAATGTGGCCATTTCTGACTATCGAATTATTAAGAAAAGACGCATTTGGAGGAAGGACACAAAATAAATAAGTACTATTCCCAATAATAAAAATTCATATTGGAAATATTAGATGCCTATATCAAGTCCGAAAGGACTATAACTCGCTCTTCTTATTTTTTTCTGCACGTTTGGCTTCCTTGGCAGCCCGTTTTTCCTTAAGGTTTTTTGCAGGTGCTTTCTTATTGTTTTTCTGGCTTTCTTTTTCTTTCGACATGATGTTGTATTTTACTTAAACAATATTAATTTCAGAAATAATTTTCTCCAGACTTCCTAATACCTACAGCGAAACGGTTTCATAACCACTTTTAATAATGGTTGAAATCATTTTAAACTGGCCGTTGGCTTTCAAAAAATGGCAGGTATGTGCTGGAACAATAACCCCCTCTCCCGTCTTAACCAGAGTAGATTTTTCATCAATTACCACTTCAGCGGTTCCCTCAATAATCTGCAGAAAACTATCGAACGGTAAAATTTTCTCGGGCAGTGTCTCACCTGAATCAATAGCCACAACACTAATATTGCCGGTGTTTTTTCGAATAATTGTTTTGGTTACCACAGAATTTTTCACATACTCAATAACCTCAACCAAAATATGTGCTTTTGATTTTTCTAATTCGGTGCTTTTCATCATCAGCTTTTTAATATGTAGCAAAGCTATCGACAGCGACCGAACAATGTGTTATACTTTTGATGAATTTACTTACATCATTCACACATTTTCAAGAGTATCACGCCTTTTGATTTTCAGCTTTCTGAAGTGAGAGGGGGTTAAACCGGTGATTTTCTTAAACTGATTGGACAGATGTGCAACACTGCTGTAATGCATCTTATAGGCAATCTCTGAAAAATTCAGTTCATCATAGATAATCAGTTCCTTAACTTTCTCAATCTTATGCTTTATATAAAATTTCTCAATGGTAGTGCCCTTCACTTCAGCAAAAAGATTGGCCAGATAGGTGTAATCGTAATTCAGTTTATCGCTCAGGTAGTCTGAAAGGTTTACTTTTATTTGGTCATCGGTGTAATGTACCAATTCAATAATAGCTAAGGAAATTTTTTCCACAAGGACACTTTTCTTACTATTCATCAGTTCAAGCCCGGCCTTTTTCAATGAGACATCCAACTTTTCCAAAGTCTCTGCCGACACCGAGCCCTTAATATTTGCTTCGCCAATTTTTACATCAGAATAATCCAGCCCGAGCTTCTCAAGTTCGCTCTTAACTATCATTTGACAGCGTATGCAGACCATATTCTTGATGTAAATCTTCATAAAAAAAATCTATCTTAATCACTAACCGAAAAGGACTGGAATAAAAATACATGACCAATATCTTTCTAATGCTTTTAGTCATACCCGTTTTTCTTAAAATATTTCCGGTTCAAAAACAGGGTCATATTCACAACAATGAAGCATAAATTAATCTGGAACTAAATCTCACAAACAGATGAAGTTTAATCCTGCGTTTTTTTCACATAAACCACCTGTTGTTCTTTCACTGGGGTATAAAACAAGAAAACGGCAACCCTTCGGCTACATTAATTTTCTCCTAGCAATTTACGCCAATAATCCTGGCATTCAAAATTTAAGGGTTTGTAACGAAATAAATTGACAGATTTAACGAAGTTATTTTGTTCTTTACCTACTTGAAAATACTGCGAATAGCGAGCTATTTAAAGGATTTTCAAGGAAGTTAAAGGGCAAAAGAA
>Ga0163219_100396_pt1 | contig 11716 bp, 11 predicted proteins | sample MSEWel2016_04_06_FD_113150 | JGI IMG/M metagenome (GOLD analysis project Ga0163219, IMG submission 113150) | Subsurface microbial communities from deep shales in West Virginia, USA - MSEEL Well Study Marcellus 3H_2016_04_06 ...
ACCTAATGGACGCCCTTCTTTAAAGAAAGAGGCAAAAGGATCATCACCATAAGGAAACTTCACATGTATCTCAGTTTCTTCAGAAAAACATGCATGGACAGTTACTTCTTCCTCTGCATAATTGTACCTCAGATTTGTCTCTGCAAAAGGAATATCTCTATCTTCAACTTTACCTTTTCTACGGGAAGCATAGCGTTTTACATTTGAGATTAGTCTCAAGGCGTCAACAATAGTTGACTTACCTACATCATTTTTGCCAACAATTACATTGAATTTATCAAACTCTATTGTATACTTCTCAAAACAGCGAAAACGATCCAATTCTACTTTTTCTAACATAAATAATCACGTTAGTTGAAAACGGTACATTCTAAATAACCTGAAAGAAGAAATTCATAATATAAATAGATTTCAAAATCACTTTTAAATATCGAATATTTTCATCGTGTTGAATATATAAAACTATATAAAATCATAATGTTGTTTTGATACAAAAAAATATTTATGGGCTATCCACAAGTTCATCACATGTGGAATAAAATTTACTATATGATTTCTACTTAGGAATCAAACTATTATTCTAAGCATAAGAACCTTATTTAGATAGAAGATAGCCTTTTAGTTGAGGAATCTATTCTGATTCAAAGGGTCAGAACGTCAGAAGAAAAGAGTACCAAACTAATCACAGAACAAAAAGCAATCCATCATCGATAAACTTCAGGCTCAACATTCAGATACAGATTAGCATGAAAGTCCTGAACTTCTTCCGAGGTATCTTTAAACAACTCTCTTCCCGGTAAATGAACCGGCTATTGCTATAAAAAAATCGTGATGTAAGTAATAAGAACCCGGTGGTTACCGGACATATGGAAGATGGCTACTAATATTAGTGCGGTCCTGAAATCAAAGAAGAACAGTGCTATTGGAAGAAAGACTGTGGATGACCCGAAACCTGCCATGGTTCCTAGCACTTCCGAGAAGAATGCAGCAACAAAAAAGATAATATCCGGCTCTGGCATTGAGATGATATTTGTGAATTAAAACTTAAAAGAGTTGTGAAACAAGAAAGTAGCATCATAATCGATAACTATAAAACCAAAGAGTAATGTGCAATATCACTATACTATATAATAAAGACTCTTAAGAATCCCATATCCCTCTTTTAAGAAACCCAAGGTGGTTCATTTCATGGCTCAGGAAATTGAAGAAAAGGTCATTGAGGCTAAAAAAGCATCCATCATTCTTGCAAGTGTCAATACCGGGACAAAGAATAGTGCTCTTGAAGCAATGGCACAGGCACTTGATAATAATCGTGATCAGATTCTGGCAGCAAACCAGAAGGACGTGGAAACTGCAGAAAAGCTCAAACGAAAAGGTGAGCTTTCACAGGCACTTGTGGACAGGCTCAAGGTCAGTGACAGCAAGATAAGCGGAATGATAGACGGCATCCGTGATGTCATTGAACTGAAAGACCCGGTCGGTGAGACCATCGCTGCCCTTGAACTGGATCAGGGACTGGAGCTATTTCAGGTAAGCAGTCCGATAGGACTCATAGGCGTTATATTTGAGTCCCGGCCCGATGTCGTTCCACAGGTTATGTCACTCTGTCTTAAAAGCGGGAATGCCACTATTTTCAAGGGTGGCAGCGAGGCACTCAATTCCAACCGCGTGATATTCGATCTGTTAAAAGAAGCCGCAGAATCCGTAAAAGGTATGCCTGCAGGGGCATTCCAGCTCATGGAAACAAGAGAGGAGGTAAACGATATCCTGGATATGGATGCATACATCGACCTGCTCATCCCCAGGGGATCCAATGCCTTTGTAAAATACATGCAGGACAATACCAAAATACCTGTCCTCGGTCATGCGGATGGTATATGCCATGTATATGTTGATGAAGATGCAGACCTTACAAAAGCATATGATGTCTGTTTTGATTCCAAGGTCCAGTATCCCGCAGTATGTAATGCAATGGAGACCCTGCTTGTCCATGAGAAGGTAGCTGAGAAGTTCCTCCCAACAATGGCGAAAAGGTTTGATGAAGCAGGTGTGGAGATGCGCTGTGACGAGCAGTCTTATTCGATTCTTGAAATGATCGATTTCCTGAAGAGTATTCTCAGGGCAACTGAGGAGGACTGGAGTACAGAGTATAATGACCTGATACTTTCCATTAAGATCGTGGAGTCCATGGAAGAGGCCATCGAGCATATCAATACCTACGGCTCACATCACACAGACGCAATCATCACGGAAAACAAGTTCAAGAAGAAGGATTTCACAGATCTTGTGGACTCATCCAGCGTTATGATCAATGCATCCACAAGATTTGCAGACGGTTTCAGATACGGAAAAGGTGCTGAGGTAGGAATAAGTACCAATAAGATTCATGCCAGGGGACCTGTTGGCATGGAAGGTCTGCTCATCTACAAGTATATCCTTGTTGGTGATGGTGACAGGGTTGCAGATTACGCAGGACCCGAGGCCCGTAAGTTTACCCACAGGAGGATCAACAGGAAGGCCTCGGACGTACTTGACACTACACTGGAATAAATGGCTATCAGAAACAACTTCAGAACAGAGGCGTATCTTTGATCGACCGGAAGGATATCTTCGACGATATCGATAAAATAGTAATTAAGATCGGTACATCTTCCATCAATACCGAGGAGGGAAAGCTGAATCACCCTTTCATGGACAATATCGCTTCCCAGATTGCCGCCCTGCATGAGATGGGTAAGAAAGTTATCCTTGTAAGCTCGGGTGCCATAGGGATTGGCATCGATATGCTCAGCTTTGAGAAAAGACCGCGGGAAATTCCGGTAAGACAGGCCTGTGCAGCAGTGGGACAGAGCGTACTGATGCAGGAATGGAGCAATTCTTTCTCCAGACATAACCTCAAGGTCGCACAGATCCTTATTACATACGAATCATTTTCCAGCAGACTCACATACCTGAACCTGAGAAACAGCATATCCACACTGCTCAGCTATGGTGTGATTCCTATAATCAACGAGAACGACCCGATCTGTGTCAATGAGATCGAGGCTACCTTCGGTGACAACGATAAGCTCTCTGCCATGGTGGCAAGCAAGATCGAAGGCGACCTTCTGATAATACTTTCAGATATCGATGGCCTCTATGACAAGAACCCAAAACGCAACCATGATGCAAATTTCATAAGTCTTATAGAGGAGATCACACCCGAAGTGGAAAGCTATGGAGGCAGTCCGACCAGTATGAAAGGGGTCGGAGGAATGAGAACAAAGATCGAAGCTGCCAAGATCTGCCATATGTCCGGCTGCAACATGGTAATCGCTAACAGTAATGTGGAAAACGTTGTCAGAAAGGTCCTGGATGCAGAAGAGATAGGCACTCTGTTCGTTGCCAATGAGGAAATCCATAAGAACAGGATAAGATGGATACTCCTTTCAAAAACATGCGGATCGGTTGAAGTGGATACAGGTGCGAGGGATGCTATTCTTAACAGCATGAGCTTGCTGCCCTCAGGTATCGTTAATGTGGAAGGTGTTTTTGACCGGGGAGATATTATAGAGATTAAATGTGATGGAGAAACCTTTGCCAAGGGAATTACAGACTATACTTCCGGGGAACTGGAAAAGATAAAGGGCAAGCACACAAACATGATAGCCGATATTCTTGGTTATAAGAACTACAACCATGTTATCAAAAAAGAGAATATCGGGCTTTTTAATGGGGAAAATAGTCAGGAAAAGTCCCAGTCCTGATTTCACAGAGAATTATACACTTAGCAGCAGCCCGGCTTATCTTTATTCACACATAACCTGGTATCTGAAAAACAATATCAACTGGGAGAACAATGACCGCAGCAGATAAACCTGGAGAGGATATCCAAAAGGAAGTTCTGAAGAAGATAAAGCCTTCCGATGAGGAGAAAAGGAAACTTTTCATGGTAGTGGATGAACTGCTCGAAAAAGCTACTGATACTGCCCGAAAAATGGATATCGAAATCGGCAGAGCAATGCTTGTAGGTTCTGCCGCCAGAGGAACGTGGATATCAGGCACCCATGATCTTGATATTTTTATCTCATTTCCTGAGGAGACCAGCAGAGAGGAACTTGAAGAATCCGGCCTTCTGATTTCAAGGGAGATCGCAAAAGATGCGGAGACTTTTGAAGAGAGATATGCCGAGCATCCGTATCTTAATATGAGATACAGGGGATTCGACGTGGATCTGGTACCATGCTTTGCGGTTGACTCGGCATCCTGTATCAAATCGGCAGTTGACAGGACACCCTTCCATAACAGTTTCGTAAAAGAGCATATCGACGAACTCCAGGATGAGGTACTGCTGTTAAAACAGTTCATGAAAGGCACAGGTGTTTATGGTTCCGAACTTCGCACCCAGGGATTTTCCGGCTACCTTACTGAGTTGTTGATAATTCATTATGGTTCCTTCAAAAACGTTGTCTCCAGCGCATGTGATTGGAAACCGGGAATGGTCATCGATCTGCTGGGACATGGGACCGCTAAGCATGAAGAACCTCTTGTGGTCGTTGACCCCACGGACCCCGGAAGAAATGTTGCTGCTGCACTCTCAATTGACAAGTTTGCCAGCTTCATTGAAATATGCAGATCCTATATGAACAGGCCTTCACAGGATTTCTTTTTCCCAAAACCGCAAAAGCCCCTGAATGACGATGAAATATCCGGAATTATAGAAGAGCGTGGTAGCTCCTTTCTGGCGATTGTCTTTAAGACTCCGGACCTTGTCGAAGATGTTCTTTATCCCCAGCTTGATAAAATGGAAGCAAGTGTGAAGGCACTTCTTGAGCAATATGAGTTTACCGTAATAAATAGCGGCACATGGTCAGGTGAAGATTCTGTCGTCGTTATAGAATTACTCTCATCAACCCTCCCTCATGTTAAAAAGCATCAGGGTCCTCCAATATGGGTTAGTAGTCACGCACAGGGTTTCAGGTCCAAATATGAAGGAGCGGATGAAACTTTTGCACTTTACATAGAAGATGGAAAGTATGTTGCAGATATAAGAAGGAAGTTCCCCACTGCAAGAAAGCTCCTTGAAAACAGGCTGACGGACTGTTCCATGGGTAAGCAGCTTACAGAGGCTGTGAAAAAGCAACACATGATACTTGAGAATAAGCAGCTATGCAATATCAGAGATGATGGTTTCAGAGTGTTTATGAGAAAATGGAAAAAGATCGGGATACCATAAAATCAGAGGAGTCCTTCCTGTCTTTTCTGGTAGAAGAAGTACTGCTGTGCATATCCACAGTATCTTCCAAAATACATACGACCCCAGTTACCGATCTTGCTTTTTGTGACAACACCGTTGAAGTAATCCTGATTTCCATATATGGTCCTTACAACCTTTTCCACATGAGTATCCACCGGGAAAGCCTCCATTTTCTCAAACGCAAAAAGGAGTATGCAGTCCGCAACCTTTTCTCCGATGCCTTCAAGGAACATCAGCCTCTGTTTTGCAGCATCATAATCCATTTTAAAAATGTCATCGAGCACAAGGTTGCCTTCCTCCACATGCCTTGCTGCCTTTATAACACGTCCGCCCCTGAAGCCAAGCTTACAGGCCCTCATGTCCTCATCACATGCATGTACCAGTGAAGCGGGATCTGGAAAACTATAGTAGCCGTCCTCTATTTCCTCCCCGTAATTTTTGCACAGCATGGAAATACCGCGTTTGATATTGGGAATACTCCAGGCGGTTGCGAGTATATAGGATATAAGACACTCCCATGGGTCCTGCCTTATCAGACGCAGGCCCCTGTATTTCCTTATGGCCTCATCCATGAACTCATCCTTATTGACCTCCCGCAGGATTGCATCGAGGTCATCGTCAAAGCGGAAATAATTCTCAAAAAAAGACTCTGGTAATCCAGAATCCACCAGAACCTCACCGCTTTTTGGATCCTGCTGAAGGCGTGCCACATCACCATTGACTACCCCTGTCCACCAGCCATCAATGTAGTCCCATCTGAAGACCTGGCCGCAGTCAAGCGTATATTCCAGGTTGAAATTCTCACGGAAAAGTGTGTACATTGTCATGATCTAAGTTCAAGTTCTCTTAAGAATATAGCGGAAGAGATTGTGTCTCCAAGTCCTACGGTTGCTACCGGCTCAGCGCAGATGCGTGTCGGAACGGCACATATGGAATATCCCCGGTATTTCCTGAAAACAGAGTATCTTCTTGTAATGTCATGCTCACCGGGAGGAATGTAGTCTATAATCTTCTGCATCTGCTTTTTACCGGTCCTACTCTCACTTATACCGGAAGCGATCTGCAAAAGTTCTTCCCGGCTGTAAAGTTTACCGTAGCATGCAAAGGTTGCAGCACAGTCCACCCCGAAGTGCAGTGACTCAAGTACCTGCTCCGGTTCTGAGCGTGTATCCGATGACACCGACAAAACGAACTCGTGTGTATGAACCTGTAGCCTTTTCTGACCCGAGGTTTCGCACAGAGACACTGCAGTTTCAATTATGGCCCTTGAATCCATTTCAAGAATACCCGCAGTATCCAGTTTATTCATACGGGCCAGTGTCGCAAGCTCATCCTCATTCAATCCGATATTATCAACAACCGTAACCAGACTGTTGAACACATCATTTGCCATTTCTTCCGATTCAAAATGGCCCAGCTCAGCATGAATATGCAGGCCCTTGTTTTGCTTTTTCCACTCACTCAGCTGTTTTATCGATCTGTTAAGTTTTTCCTTATAGCTGCTCCCGTCAGGATACTCTTCTCTGAGCAGATGGTAGCCCGAGATAAGCGCCCCGTCCATTTCATTTATGTGTTCGAGAGCATATTTTCTGAACTGTTCATCGATATGAAGTTCCAGATTCAGCGGATCATAGCTTGCAATGAACCTATTCTCCCTGGGCACTGATATCCCATTCCCGTAAAAAACAAAGCTGTCACCCTGTTTGAAATCAAAGACAAAATGTATCAGCTCACCTTCATCGCCTATATGTTCTGCCAACTTTTCCTGATCCCTGCTGCTTACTGCTTCTCCTCCATCTGGAATGTATATCGCCCTCTCTGAAAAAAAAGACATCTGCAGCTTAGATGGATTTGCAACATTGGGAACCACCCTGGATGCACCGAGTTCAGAGAGGACATTTGCCATAATACCCATATTACCGCCCATCCTCATGAACGAGCCTTCCAGAAAAGTATCCCTTAGCCATAAGAATACCTCTTTGTTCCTGACCATCCACTCGGCACCGGTACCATGCTGCATACAGATAAAAAGCCCTGCAAAGAAATCAGATCTCGAGGATATATGGCCGGGAGGATTTTCCATCTTCTCAGCTATTTCTTCCTTATATTCTTCAGCAATTTCGGCCATCTTCTGACCGTCCACCTTATAGATGGCATCGATATTGGCATTATAACCGCAGAGAATATTCATGCATCTACTCCGGGCATTTCGTTCTGTCCCTGTTCTTGATCCTGGCAAGCATTGCCACAAAAGTACCTGCCGAGATGGCATCACCTATTCCTACGGTTCCCACAGGATCTTCAACGACCTTCGTAGGTACTATTACCAGACTGTGACCAAGGGCGTTAACACATCCTTTCTCGAAATCCTCCATAGTGCATATGCCCTGCCTGATAAGATACGATGCAAGGCTGTTCAGATTCTCATATCCTTTTTCATACACCGGCACCTTCAGACCTATTTCCGCATCGTCTATACTGCTGATCCCACCTGTCGATGCCTGGGTAGCGGCAAGTATGGAAGCAAACAAAAGTGCTTCCCTGTAATCATTTACTTCAATTGAGCTGTTTTCAGAGACAAGTGATATGAAGTGACCAAGAGAGTGGATATTGACTACCTGTAATTCAAGCTTTTCCAGAAGAATGACAGCACCTTTGTAGAGGGCGACAATACTTTCCTCGTCCTTACCCATAACATCGTAAGCAAGCTGCTCATAGCCCAATACATTGAGTGCATTGGCAACTTCCACGGTATCAAGACCAAGGGAAGTCACATGCTTTTTCACTATGTCGGTTAATATTGCTTTTCGGATAACCTTGTTCTGTATGGATGTAAATTCAACATGGATGGGCATATCCGGATTGCACTCTTTGAGAGATTCGATGACATTGACAGCCCTCTCAACATAGTGATGATAGCTCAGGCCATCTCCGTAATCTTCCCTGATGATCTGGTAGCCTGCAAGTATTGCTCCGTCGATCTGCTCTCTGATCTGCGGGAGCTGTTCATATATATTACTATCCATATCAATCCTCAGCCAGTCAGGCCTGGATGAGATGATAAGACGGTTATCCCTTGGTACTTTAAAGCATTCTCCTGCACAGCAGACTTTGGTTCCCTTTGAGTACTCTATTATCCAGTTCACCTTGGGCTTTTGCTCACGGTCCCGGATATGCATGGGGTGTCTTAGAATTAGTTTTCCGTCCTCGATGAAAGGATATTTGAGATTGGGCGAATCCACGAAATATTCGGCCTGCTCCCTGGATAACCAAGGCACATAGGTGATTACATTATTCAGACCCAGGTTTGCCAGCAGGTTGGACATGATACCCGCCTGTCCTCCCATCCTGGCATAATCGAAGACAAGGTTGTCCATGAGCCAGTCATTGATATCGGTAGTATGGGTGGGCACTTCCGCAGCCTTCCCGTCACGCATGGAGATTACCAGCCTTGCCATGAAATCAACCGGATCATCGATCACACGGGGATACTCCACAACCCTCTTCTGGATGGAACCGCAACCAATGATGCCCACAAGCTTCTTCATTTCCTCTTCTTTTATGTGCTTGATAGCATCGATGTTACTGTTATAGGCTACGAAAACTCCCCTGATATCGCCCAATGAAGCTTTGATATTCTCGAATGCTTTTGCGTATTTCTTCTCCCAATCTTCTATTTCCATAACTCACACCCGGTGAATATAGGATATGACTGGAATTTATATATAAAGATTGGATGTTGACGACATCTGATTTTGTTATCCATCAGACCGTATTAGCAAAATAAAAACTCAAGCTAAAAAAGAAATGAACCAGTCTTACAAAAGACCGGTAGTCTCATCCATGCCAAGCATAATGTTCATATTCTGTATAGCTGCACCTGATGCACCTTTACCCAGATTGTCCAGACGGGAGATCACCTGAATCTGCTCCTCGTTGCCGTAAATGTAAAGGTCCAGATAGTTGGTATCATTGCTTCCCTGCACATCAAAGGCATTATCCACCAGATCATCTGTCTCATCAGCTACGTGAACACGAATAAATGTGGAATCTCCATAATATTTCCGGTAGAGCTCATACAGGTCCTGCTTTGTCACGGACTTTTCCAGATCCTTCACGGACAGGGGTAATGTGACAGCCAGTCCCCTCGGGAAATTGGAGACCACCGGCATAAGAATCGGTTTTATATTGAGACCTGAACGGACCATGATCTCAGGCACATGCTTGTGGGTTAGTCCCAGCGCATACTGCCTTGGTGCCTTGTATGCACGCTCTTCTGTGGTTTCATAGGTCTCGATCATTTTCTTTCCGCCGCCAGTGTAGCCGGTGATGGAGAACAGCGGGACAGCCGTTTCCTTTGAAATGATACCTGCTTCTACAAGTGGATAAAGAGCGACAACGGATGCTGTTGCATGGCAGCCAGGGTTGGAAACCCTGCTTGCATCAAACACCTTTTCCCTGTGTGCGGCGGAGAGTTCGGGCAGTCCGTAAGCCCATGAATCATTGATACGATTAGCTGTTGATGCGTCGATGATTTTCGTGTTCGGATTTGTGACCAGACCAACCGTATCTTCAACCGCTTCATCCGGAAGGCATAGGAACACCAGGTCAGCCTCGTTGAGCAACTTGGTTCTCAGTTCTCTGTCATGGCGCTTTTCGTAGGGGATTTCCAGAATCTCCACCTCTGGATGGTTCGCCAGACGTTCATTTACCAGTAAGCCTGTAGTTCCATGCTGTCCGTCCACGTATATCTTGTACATTGTTTTCCTCAGATACTCAGATTGATCATAAATTAGGCATTAGGTCGTATACTCAGCATTGATCCTGACATAATCATAGGTCAGATCACAGCCCCATGCAGTCGCACTCTTATGTCCCATACCAAGGTCGGTTATGATGCATATCTCTTCCTGAGCCATGATGGATTTGAGCTGTGACAGACTTTCCTTGTCGTTCCTGACAACCTGACCATTTTTTACAAGTTCAACTACCTCGGTTCCGGCTGAAAAGGAGAGGGATATCTTCGTCTGGTCCATATCGGCACCCGAGTAGCCTGCTGCCACAACTACACGCCCCCAGTTCGGATCCTCGCCGAAGATGGCGGATTTTACCAGGGGGGAACGGACTATCGACTTTGCGACCAGGCGGGCATCTTCTTCTGTGGCTGCTCCTGTGACCTTGGATTCTATGAGCTTGGTGGCTCCTTCCCCATCTATGGCTATCATCTTTGCAAGCTCTGTGAGTACGAGGTCAAGACCTGCCTGAAGGTCGGCTTGTTCTGGAGTGATACCTGACTTGCCTGTGGCTGTCAGCAGTACCATGTCGTTGGTACTTGTGTCACCGTCAACCACTATCATGTTAAAGCTCTTGTCCACTGCAGCTTTAAGGCATGATTGCAACACATCGGATGATACGTCTGCATCCGTGTAGACGAAGGCGAGCATGGTACCCATATTCGGCTCGATCATACCTGAACCCTTGGCAATACCTCCGATGCGGACACCGGACTCCATCTCAATGGCTATTTCCTTGGGAACGGTGTCGGTGGTCATAATCGCACTGGCTGCCTTCATGCTTGCATCTGCATCCTCGCCCATGGAAGCCATGACCTCATCCAGATGTGTACTGATCCAGTTTGTGTCGAGCTTGCGCCCGACAACTCCCGTGGAAGCCACGCCTATGAGCTCTTCATCGACACCCAGTTTTGATGCAAGTATGGACTCCATAGTTCTGGCATCTTCAAGACCCTGGACACCTGTGAAAGCATTTGCATTGCCGCTGTTGACTATCAGTCCGGCAAGCCTGCCGGTCTTTGAGATATTCTCCCTGGTTACCACCAGCGGAGCTGCAATTACTTTGTTCCTGGTATACACACCGGCAGCATTTCCCTCTGCCTGAATGACCGCCATTCCCATCTTTGCGGGTTTTATACCGCCAGCACGTACGCCTTTTACTGCACAGATACCGCCTTCAATGAAATTCATATAATCCCTTTACAATTTACCAAGTCCACGGATAATATCTCCACGTGTGACAATTCCGACAAGTTTCTCATTCTCGACCACAGGCAACCTGTTGATCTTATGTCTTGTTATGCTCTCGGAAGCCTTCTCAATGGAATCTTCAGGAGAGACAGTGTACACCTTTTCCTTCATGATATCCGCCACAGGCTGTGAACCTACATCATCAAGCATGCGTTTTGTGTCCTCCCAGTTGATAAGTTCCCTGATTGGCACCTCGATTACCTCAAAAGGGCTGGGTAGCCAGAGTCCGCCGTGATCAGGCACTTCGAGCAGCCTTAGCAGGTCACCTTCTGACACGATACCAACTACCTTGTCATCATCCACAACAGGAAGTCCGCTTATATTGTTTTGTTTAAGCAGACGTGCAACATCCCCGATAGTATCCTCAGGGCTGCACATCACAACATCCGGATTCATAACATCTCTAACTTTCATGGATATACCTATTGTTTAATTC
>Ga0163219_100397_pt1 | contig 11714 bp, 11 predicted proteins | sample MSEWel2016_04_06_FD_113150 | JGI IMG/M metagenome (GOLD analysis project Ga0163219, IMG submission 113150) | Subsurface microbial communities from deep shales in West Virginia, USA - MSEEL Well Study Marcellus 3H_2016_04_06 ...
CGACGATGTCCACGCCCACGCCGCCGGTGATGACGTCGTTGCCGCCGCCGGAGCTCAGGGTGTTGGCCCCGGCGCCCAGGTCGATGGTGTCGTTGCCGGAGCCCGCGTCGACATTGTCGTTGCCGTTGCCGCCGTTGAGCGTGTTCTCGCCGTCGCCGCCGGAGATCGAGTCATTGCCGTCGGCGCCGGTGATGTCGTCGTCGCCTTCCTGGCCCTGCAGCGTGTCGGAGCCGTTGCCGCCGGCGAGCGTATCGTTGCCCAGGTTGCCCAGCAGGTAGTCGTCGCCGTCGCTGGCGCTGATGTTGTCGTTGCCCTGGCCGCCGAGCAGCAGGTCGAACGCGGCGCCGCCGGTGATGGTGTCGTCGCCCTTGTTGCCCTGGGCGAAGTTGTCGTTCGTCCCGAGGTCGATGGTGTCGTTGCCCTGACCGCCATAGACCACGTCGTTGCCGGCGTCGCCGGTGATGGTGTCGTTGCCCTGGTTGCCCTGCAGCACGTCGGCCCCGCCGTCGCCCACCAGGCTGTCGTTGCCGTCGCCGCCGTAGATGCCGTCGGACGCGGCGGTGCCGGCCTGGCTGTCGTTGCCGGTGGTGCCGGCGTAGAGCTTCGTCCCGTCGGGGAAGATCACGGCGTTGGGCTGGTTGCGCAGCACCGCGTCGTCGAACGTCAGCGACTTGCCCGGCGCGACCAGCGTCACGCTGGCGGGGGTGTCGATGGTGAAGGCGTTGTACACCACGGCGACCTGAGCGGCCGTGCCGGACGTGAAGACGATGCGGTCAGACGAGGTGAAGGCCTGGGCCTGCGCCGTCGTCATTTCATCCCAGAAGTAGATCGCCACGTGATGGCCCCCGACTCAGAATCCAGAAAGAGAGTGCTGCACCCTAGGAACAGGATGTTGCGATTTTCTTGCCAAGGTTGAAGGACGTTAACCCCTTGGGCAAGCTCGCCTTCGAGGCGAACGCAGCTATTTCCGCGCGTCAAAGCGGCGCAGCACTTCCGCGGCGGCCCGATCGGTCTCCGCCAGGGGAGGGTAGCGCCAGTCCGCGAACGCGCCGTCGAACGGCCGCGTGATGCCGCGCCGGGCGAGTTCTGCGTGGAATTTCCGGAACTTGTCGTTTCCCGGCCCCACCATGGGCAGGACGTGCACGGGCCTGCCGGTGGCCGCGGCGTCGGTGGCGAGGTTGGTGGAATCCTCGGTGATCAGGATCGCGTCGGCCGCCGCCAGAAAGGCGAAATAGGGGTTCTCCCCCTGGTCGTCCCAGATGATGCCGGGCAGGCGCGCCAGCCGCGCCCGCATCGTGTCGCGGGCGGGCGCAGGCGTGCGGCGGGTGAAGCTGAGCAGCAGGGAGCCGCCCGCCCGCTCCACGGCCGCGGCGATGCGGTCGGCCAGCGCCGCGGCGTGGTCCTCCGGCAGGTCGAACGCCTTGGACCGGCCGCCGACGATCACCGCCACGCGCGGATGGGGGAGGGGCCCAATGCGGTCGCGCCAGCGGGCGAGCTCCTCGCTCAAGCGTCCCGGCGTCAGGCGGTTAGGCGAGCCCAGGATCGGGAACACGTTGGGCGCCGCGAGCTCGTCATGGGCCGGCGGGACCACCAGGTCGAACGGCGCCAGGCCGACGCGCGGATCCTGGGTCTGCACGACGAAGGTCCGGCCGCCGGAGCGTGCGCGCATCCGTACGGACAGCGGCAGGGTGGCGCGGCCGGCGGCGATCCAGATGTCAGGCCAGGGCGGCGCGACCGGGCTGTCGGCCCTGAGCGTCGAGGACAGGGCGGGATTCAGCGGCGAGGGCAGGCGGCCGAGGCCCCACCGCCAGCCGATCCGCTTCACGGCGATCTCCGCCGGCCGCAGGCGCGCGACCGCCTGCGCCAGGCCGACGGCCTGGGCTTCGATACCGGCGCGGCCGTCGGAGACGGCCCAGATCGTCAGGGGAGGCTTGGCGGCCCGGCCCATGCGGAGTGGGTCAGACCCACTCCACCTTGAGGATCTCGTAGGCCTTCACGCCGCCGGGGGTGTTCACCTCGACCACGTCGCCCGTCTCCTTGCCGATCATCGCGCGCGCGATCGGAGAGGTGATGGAGACCTTGCCCTGCTTCACGTCGGCCTCGTGCTCGCCGACGATCTGGTAGCGGGCTTCCTCCTCGGTGTCCTCGTCGACCACCGACACGGTGGCCCCGAACTTCACCTGGGTGCCCGAAAGCTTGGAGACGTCGATCACCTGGGCGCGGGCCATCTTGTCTTCGATCTCGGCGATCTGGCCTTCGATCCAGCCCTGGCGCTCCTTGGCGGCGTGGTACTCGGCGTTCTCGGAGAGATCGCCGTGCGACCGCGCTTCGGCGATGGCGGCGATCACCGCCGGCCGTTCCACCGTCTTCAAACGCTTCAGCTCTTCGTCGAGGGCCTGATAGCCCTCGGCGGTCATCGGGACTTTTTCCATAGAGGTGATGACTCGGGTTCGCCCTAAGTGAGAGTTCCGTCCAAACCGGCCGCGGGCGCAGGCGTCCGGGGGGAAAGAGACTAGGATTGTGCGCCGCAAAACTCAAGAGCGGCGGTACGCAGGCGGATCGGAGCGCCGCCGTCAGGCGGGAGGCCGCATCTGCGCGGGGTCGTAGAAGAACTGCTCCTCGACGATCCGGTCGCCCTCCCAGCGCTGGAGCGCCAGCTCTTCCAGGGTGAGGGTGGGGCCGCCTTCGTGTGACGTGAAGTCGAACCGCCAGCGCACCGCCGAGCGGTCGCCGTCCACCAGGACGATGTCGGCGGGATGGGTGTGGACCCGGTTGCGGGCGAGCATCCGCCGCTCGCCCTCCATCAGCGCCTCGCGGCCCACCCGCGGCGGCTGCTGGTTCTCCTGCATCGAGGCATGCGGGTGGTAGAAGGCCTCGATCGCCTCCACGTGCCGGTTGGACTCGACCATGGCCACGAAGGCCGCCACGCGCTCCCGGCTGGGCATCGGCTCCTCCTCAGGCGCTCTCGCTGACGATCGCGCCTTCGAGCTCGGCGGAGTCCGGCGTCTCGAAGACGCCTTCCACGAACTCGAACATCTCGGGCGTGACCTCGATGGCGAAGTTCTCGCCGCGCACCACGTTGCGTTCGGCCACCCGGGCGCGGCGCACCTCGGCCGAGGCCGTGACGTAGTGGAACTGCAGCGGGAGCCCCGCGGCCTCGGCGATCTCGCGCACCCGGTCGCGATCGGCCCTGCGCATCAAGCCGATGTCGAGGATGACGGGCGTGCCGGTGGCGAGCACGCCGGCGGCGACCGACCAGATCTGCGCCTCGCAGCGGGCGACCCTCTGGATCATCCACTCGTACTCGATGGGCTCGGGCATGTCGGGGGCGAAGAGCCGGGCCATCCATTCATCGAGGATGAAGGCGACGGCCTTCTCGCGCCGGGCGAAGGCGTTGGCGTAGGTCGTCTTGCCGGCGCCGGAAGGGCCGAAGATCACGTGCAGGGTGGCGGGCATGGCCGCGGTCTAGCGGACCGAGAGCCCTCCGTCGATGACCAGCTCCGCGCCGGTCACGTAGCGGCTCTCGTCGGAGGCGAGCCAGAGCACCCCGTTGGCGATGTCCACCGGGACGCCCTTCACGCCGAGCGGCACCGCCAGCTCGGAGAGCGCGTCGAGATCCGGCGGCGCGTTGGTCCCGAACTCGCCGCCCAACACCGTGCTCCAGATCGGCGTCTCGATGATGCCCGGATGCACGGAGTTCACGCGGATCCCGTCCTTCGCCTGGGCGCATTCCAGGGCCACGGCCTTGGTGAACAGCCGCACGCCGCCCTTGGTGGCGCAGTAGCCGGCAAGGCTCGGCGCGCCCTTGAGGCCGGCAACGGAGGACATGTTGACGATCGAGCCGCCGCCGCCCGCCCGCATCAGCGGGATCGCGTGCTTCACGCCCAGGAAGACCCCGTCGAGGTTCACGGCCGTCTGCTTGCGCCAGGTCTCCAGCGTCATCTCCAGGATGGAGCCGCCCAGCCCGATGCCGGCGTTGTTCACCAGGATGTCGAGCCGGCCGTGCCGGGCGCGGATCTGGCCGATCACGTCGATCCAGGCCTGCTCGTCGGCGACGTCGTGGTGGATGTAGTCGGCCACGCCGCCGGCCTGGCGGATCGCGGCTGCCGTCTCGTCGCCCTTGAGGTCCTGGAGGTCGGTCACCACGACCGCGGCGCCCTCCTGCGCCAGGCGCTCGGCGCAGCTTCGCCCGATGCCGCTCGCGCCACCGGTGACCAGCGCCACCTTGCCCGCCACGCGTCCCGCCATGATCTCCTCCCGACTTTTCCCCTGGCTTACGGCGCCCGGCGGCGGTCGGCCAGAGCGACGCCACGGAAGCATCCGTGCTAAGCGGCGCGCGGGAGGCGTAGCCATGGAAGTCACCGTCCGGCCCTGTAACGCGAACGATGCGGCGGCGCTCGCCCTGGTGGGGCAGGCGACGTTCCTGGAGACCTATGCGGGGGCGCTGCCCCAGACCGACATCCTGGCGCACTGCCGCGTCGAGCACGGCGAGGCGCGCTACGCCGAGTGGCTGGCCGATCCTCGCTACGCCCTCTGGATCGCCGAGGCCGACGAGGGGCGCGCGCCGCTGGGGTACGCCGTGCTTTCGCCGCCGGACCTGCCGGTGCCGCTGGCCGGCGACGACATCGAGCTGAAGCGAATCTACCTGCTGCACCGCTTCCACGGCGTGGGCATCGGCGCCCGGCTGATGGAGGCCGCGGCGGACGGGGCGCGAGCCAGGGGCGCGCGCCGCCTGCTGCTGGGGGTGTTCGGGGGCAATGTGCTCGCCATGGCCTTCTACGCCCGCCAAGGCTTCGTCCAGGCCGGGGAGCGCAAGTTCAAGGTGGGCGCGAACGAGTACGACGACCTCGTGCTCGCCCGCACCCTGCCCGCCTAGCGGCCGACAGGCGCGGCCGCACGCCCTCGCCGGACCGGAAGAGGCCTTCCGCCCGGTTGGGACAGGCGCCGCCCAGGAGCGCGCGTCCGGCGTCTCGCCGGCGCGCCCATGCGCCTGTGGCAGCCCGGCGCCGTCCCTGGAGACGGCGCGGGAGCTACTGCAGGTAGCTGGGCGTGCTGCCGTTCATCAGGCCCCAGATGAGCACCACCGCCAGGATGGCGACGGCGATCAGCATCAGGACCGGGATCACCCCTTCCATCTTCTCGGGAAGGTGGCTGTTCTTGTGGTGGTGGCGAGCGTCGCCGTGGTGTTCAGTCGACATGCCGTAATCCTCACAATCTGCAGGGGATTCCTCCCCTGTGAGCCAGACTGCGGCAGGCGCCACGGGCGCGCCTTGGCTGGTCGATCTCGCGGCCGCCGGAGCGCGCCATATGCCGCCTGTGTCAGTCAGGCGATGACGCGACTCTGCGCCCCGGAAGAACAACGGTCAATTAACAGATCGGTCATGCGTAGCTCTGGAGCGGACGCACCTCCAGCGGGGCCTCGGCGGTCGTCACGATGGCCTGCGCGGCGGCCAGCGCGCCGGCGGCGGTCGTGAAGTAGGGGATCTTCATCATCAGCGCCGAGCGGCGGATCTCGAAGCTGTCGACCAGCGACTGCTTGCCCTCGGTGGTGTTGAAGACGAGCTGCACGTCGCCGTTCTTCATGGCGTCGACGATGTGCGGCCGGCCCTCCAGCACCTTCTTCACGTGCTCCACCTTCAGGCCCTGTTCCTCCAGGAACTTCGCCGTGCCGGCCGTGGCCAGCACCTTGAAGCCGTGGTCGAGCAGGAGGCGCGTGGGCTCCAGGATCCAGGCCTTGTCGGAATCCTTGACCGAGACGAAGACGCAGCCCTTCCGGGGCAGGGTCACGCCGCCGCCCAGCTGGCTCTTGGCGAAGGCGCGGGCGAAGGCCGGACCCAGGCCCTCGCCGGGGCGCACCCAGTCCAGGCCCATGACCTCGCCGGTCGAGCGCATCTCGGGGCCCAGCACCGTGTCGACGCCGGCGAAGCGGGCGAACGGGAAGACCGCTTCCTTGACCGCGATGTGGTCGTAAGGCGTCTCGGTCAGGTCGAAGTCGGCCAGCTTCTTGCCCGCCATCACCTTGGCGGCGATGGAGGCGAGCGGCCGGCCGATGGTCTTGGCGACGAACGGCACCGTGCGGCTGGCGCGGGGGTTCACCTCCAGCACATAGATCCGCGGGCTCTCGGAGTGCGGCTCCTCGATCGCGAACTGCACGTTCATCAGGCCGCGCACCTTCAGCGCCCGCGCCATGGCCTCGGTCTGGCGCTTCAGCTCGGCGATGGTCTCCGGCTTCAGCGAGAACGGCGGCAGGGAGCAGGCGCTGTCGCCCGAATGCACCCCGGCCTCCTCGATGTGCTCCATGACGCCCGCCACGAAGACCTGGCCGGTGTCGTCGCAGATCGCGTCCACGTCCACCTCGGTGGCGCGGGAGAGGTACTGGTCGATGAGCACCGGGCTGTCGCCCGAGACCTGCACGGCGGTGCGGATGTAGCGGTCGAGCTGCTCGTCGTCGCGGACGATCTCCATGGCCCGGCCGCCGAGCACGTAGGAGGGGCGGATCACCACGGGATAGCCGACCTTGTGGGCCGCGGCGAAGGCCTCGTCGCGGCTGCGGGCGATGGCGTTCACCGGCTGCTGAATCTCCAGCTTGTGCAGCAGCTGCTGGAAGCGCTCGCGGTCCTCCGCCAGGTCGATGGCGTCGGGGGACGTGCCGAGGATCGGAACGCCCGCGTCCTCGAGCGCCTGGGCCAGCTTCAGCGGCGTCTGCCCGCCGAACTGCACGATCACGCCCAGGAGCTCGCCCTTCGAGCGCTCGACGTCGATCAGCTCCAGCACGTCCTCGGCGGTGAGCGGCTCGAAGTAGAGGCGGTCGGAGGTGTCGTAGTCGGTGGACACCGTCTCCGGGTTGCAGTTGACCATGATCGACTCCACGCCGATCTCGTCGAGCGCGAAGGCCGCGTGGCAGCAGCAGTAGTCGAACTCGATGCCCTGGCCGATGCGGTTCGGCCCGCCGCCGAGGATGATCGCCTTCCTGCGGTCCGACGGCTCGCTCTCGCAGTCGGGGACCTGGCCCAAGGCGCCGGTCTCGTAGGTCGAGTACATGTATGGCGTCTCGGCGCGGAACTCGCCGGCGCAGGTGTCGATGCGCTTGAACACCGGACGCACGCCCAGGGCGTGGCGCGCCTGGCGCACCTCGCGCTCGCTCATCCCGGTGAGGGTGGCGATGCGGGCGTCGGAGAAGCCCGCCGCCTTCCAGCCGCGCAGGGTCTTCTGCCGCTTCAGCGCGTCGTCATGGCCGAGGCTCAGGGCGACGCCCTCGGCGTCGCCGCCGGAGCGCAGGTCGACGGACGAGAGGAGATGGCGGCCGTCGCGGGCGATCTGTCCCTCGGTGCGGACCAGGTCCTCGAGCTGGCGCAGGAACCAGGGCTCGTAGGAGCAGGCGGCGTGGATCTCGTCGCAGGTGAGACCCTGCCGGAAGGCCTGAGCGATCACCCGCAGCCGGTCCGGCGTGGGCGTGGCCAGCGCGCGCAGGACCGCGGCGTGGCCCATCTCCGGATCGCCGGCGTTCTCGATGGCCACCTCGTCGAGGCCGGTGAGGCCGGTCTCCAGCCCCCGCAGCGCCTTCTGCAGGCTCTCGGCGAAGGTGCGGCCGATGGCCATCACCTCGCCCACCGACTTCATGGAGGTGGTCAGGTAGGGCTCCGACCCCGGGTACTTCTCGAAGGCGAAGCGCGGGATCTTGGTGACCACATAGTCGATGGAGGGCTCGAACGAAGCGGGCGTCGCGCCCGTGATGTCGTTCATCAGCTCGTCGAGCGTGTAGCCGACGGCCAGGCGGGCGGCGACCTTGGCGATCGGGAAGCCGGTGGCCTTGGAGGCCAGGGCCGAGGACCGCGACACGCGCGGGTTCATCTCGATGACCACCATCCGGCCGTCGGCGGGGTTCACCGCGAACTGGACGTTGGAGCCGCCGGTCTCGACCCCGATCTCGCGCAGCACCGCGATCGAGGCGCGGCGCATCCACTGGTATTCCTTGTCGGTGAGCGTCAGGGCCGGGGCCACCGTGATCGAGTCGCCCGTGTGCACGCCCATCGGATCGATGTTCTCGATGGAGCAGACGATGATGCAGTTGTCCGCCTTGTCGCGGACGACCTCCATCTCGTACTCCTTCCAGCCCAGCACGCTCTCCTCGATGAGGACCTCGGTGGTGGGGGAGAGGTCGAGGCCGCGCTCCACGATCTCGCGGAACTCCTCGAGATTGTAGGCGATGCCGCCGCCGGTGCCGGCCAGGGTGAAGGACGGCCGGATGATCGCCGGCAGGCCCACCAAGTCGAGGCCGGCCATGGCCTCGTCCAGGGTGTGCGCGACCTGGGAGCGCGGGCTCTCCAGGCCGATGGCGTCCATGGCGTCGCGGAATTTCTGCCGGTCCTCGGCCTTGTCGATGACGTCGGCGCGCGCGCCGATCATCTCGACGCCGTACTTCTCCAGCACGCCCATCTTCTCGAGGGCGAGCGCGGTGTTCAGCGCCGTCTGCCCGCCCATGGTGGGCAGGAGCGCGTCGGGCCGCTCCTTGGCGATGATCTTCTCGACCATCTCCGGCGTGATCGGCTCGATGTAGGTGGCGTCGGCGATCTCCGGATCGGTCATGATCGTGGCCGGGTTGGAGTTCACCAGGACGATCCGGTAGCCCTCCGCGCGCAGCGCCTTGCAGGCCTGGACGCCGGAGTAGTCGAACTCGCACGCCTGGCCGATGACGATCGGGCCGGCGCCGATGATCAGGATCGAGGAGATGTCGGTGCGTTTGGGCATCTTTTCTCGCGCGCGACGGCGGCCGCGAGGTGAGCGCGCCCGACACCGGTCAGAACTGCAGGTTAAGCGGGCGATTTAGAGGGGCGGGCCCGCGCGCGCAAGCGTGGCGCGCGCCGGCGCCGCACCCATAAGAAAAAGGGCCGGCGCAGCGGCCGGCCCTTCCCGTCGTTCTGGAAGCGGTCCTCAGACCTGCAGCTGGCCCGCCGAGGACTTGCCGCTGCGCGCGTCGCGCTCGATTTCGTAGGTCACCTTCTGGCCGTCGCTGAGCGAGGTCAGGCCCGCCCGCTCGACCGCGGAGATGTGCACGAAGACGTCGGGGCCGCCCTCATCGGGTTGGATGAAGCCGTAGCCCTTGGCGCCGTTGAACCACTTGACCGTGCCGCTAGCCATGTATTTTCGAAGTCCCGTATTGGTTTAATCCCGCCCGGCGCAAGCATTTGCGCGTTCGATCAAGTTCGAGAGGGGTCGGGAGGCACGTCCGCGCCCGTTCGCAGCGGGCAGGAAGAGACGGCCGAACCATGACGAATTCGATGCGGCACCCTGCCGGATTTCCCCCGCCCCGGCAAGGCGACTCAAAAAAACTGCTGATTCGGCGAAACTATTTCGCGCCTTAGCCATATTGGAGAGGGAAGACGGCGGCGCGCACGCCCCGTCCTCCAGTATGGAGAGCCAGCGTCCATGTCCCTGATCGAGAAACTCCCCCTGATGAGCGACGAGGAGGTGATGAACCTGCTCGCGAACGCCCGTCGCCTGCAGACCCAGGGGGACGAAAAACAGCAAGCCGCCGCGGCCGAACTCCTGCCGGCCCTCGAGGAAGTCGCCGCCGAACGGCGCGCGGAGCGCCAGCAGGCGATCCAGGCCAAGCGCGCAGCCGCCCGCCGCCCGAAGAAGGCCGCGGCCTGACGGCCCCCGCCAGGGCGTGACGGAGGAGCCAAGCTGCGCCATCGTCGGCGCATGAAGCCCGCGCTCATCCTCGCCCTGGCCCTCGCGGCCGGCTCCGCCGCCGCCCAGCCCGCCGCCGTCTCCAAGCCCCTCTCGGTCCAGCAGAAGACCCTCTCCGGGCAGCCGATCGCCCTGCCTCAGGGGCCGGTGGAGGTGACCTTCTCCGAGACGGTCGTGCCGGCCGGCGGGGCGATCGCGCCGCACAAACATCCCTATCCGCGCTACGCCTATGTCGTCTCGGGCCGGCTGAAGGTCACCAACCTCGTCACCGGGACCGTGGCCGAGGTGAAGGCCGGCGAGCTGGCCATCGACGCCATCGACCAGTGGCACGAGGCCGCCGTGGTCGGCGAGGAACCGGTCCGCATGCTGGTCATCGACCAGGCGCCGCCCGGCATCGTGAACACCGTCCGGCGGGAATAGGCGTCACAACGCACGTTCTTTGGACGTGTGTGACTAAAAAGTTGCAGCCTTGCGTTGCGATTGTTGCAGAGATAGCCCCGTTCCCCGCGGACGCAGGGAATGGCCCTGTCGATGGTCGTGCGCTTCATGTCGCGGATCCCCCAGGGCGTCCTGTAACGCTTGGCGGGGGCCAGTATGTTCTCCAGATCCCGACTTCTCTGCTCGTCGTTGCTGACCGGCGCGGCCTTCCTGTCCACGCTCGCCGCCACGCCGGCGGCGGCCCAGACGGCGGAGTCTTCCGTCGCCGTCGACGAGATCGTGGTCACCGGGACCCGCCTGCGCCTGCAGGACTTCGAGGCCCCGAACCCCGTCACCACGCTGAGCTCGGACAACCTGGAGCTCTCCGGGACCACCAATGTCACCGACATCCTGACCGACATCCCGGCGCTCACCGGCTCCATGGATCTCTCGGACGGCGCCGACACCGGCTCTCCGGACTCCGCGGGTCTGAACCTCCTCAACCTGCGCAACCTCGGCACGGTGCGGACCCTGGTGCTGGTGGACGGCCGCCGCCACGTGGCCAGCGACCCGGGCACGGCGTCGGTCGACGTCAACGCCATCCCCGTGGCCATGATCGACCGGGTGGAGATCCTGACGGGCGGGGCCTCCGCGGTCTACGGCGCCGACGGCGTGTCCGGGGTGGTGAACTTCATCCTGAAGCGGAACTTCGAGGGCGTGGACGTCCGCGCCCAGACCGGCTGGACCGAGGACGGCGGCGCGGCCAGCCACTTCGTCAGCGCCCTCGTCGGCCAGAACTTCGCCGACGACCGCGCCAACATCATGATCGGGCTCGAGTGGGCCAAGGACGACCCGCTGAAGTTCAGCCAGCGCCGCTACACCCGGGCGGGCCAGCGCCAGATCCTGATCCCCAACCCCGAGGATCCGGGCACCTTCGACGCCGACGCCGACGATCCGAACATCGTCGACAACATCCTGGCCAGCAACGTCCGCTACATCGACACCTCGCCGGGCGGCTCGGTCTACACGAACTTCTACACCACGGGCACGACCTCGGGGGTCAGCTTCCTCGGCAACGGCCAGCCGTTCGTCGACGGGGAGTACGCGGGCGGCTTCTTCATGATCGGGGGCTCCGGCTCCCTGCTCGACGCCTTCAATGACGACCTGCTGCCCGGGCTCGACCGGCTGTCCCTCAGCACCCGCCTCAGCTACGAACTCGCGCCGCGCGCCCGGCTGTTCGGGGACCTCAAGTACACCCGCAGCGAGACCGCCTTCGAGGCGCAGCCGAGCTACGACTACGGCCTCTTCATCTCCGACGAAAACCCGTTCATCCCGGCCGCCATTCTCGCCGACGCCCGCACCCCCGGCGGGCTGGCCACGCCGGAAGGCGCGGGGGACTTCGGCCTGCCGCCTGGCGTGCTGGTGGCCCGGGACAACTTCGACCTCGGCAAGCAGCGCTACGACGTGACCCGCGAAACCTACCGGGCCGTGGTGGGCGTCGAGGGCGACCTGACGGACACCATCCGCTACGAGGCGTCCTACGTGTACGGGAAGGCCCAGCAGGAGTCCCTGGCCCAGAACGTGCGGATCAACGACCGCTTCTATGC
>Ga0163219_100400_pt1 | contig 11605 bp, 10 predicted proteins | sample MSEWel2016_04_06_FD_113150 | JGI IMG/M metagenome (GOLD analysis project Ga0163219, IMG submission 113150) | Subsurface microbial communities from deep shales in West Virginia, USA - MSEEL Well Study Marcellus 3H_2016_04_06 ...
AAATATTACTTATTAAAAAAACACCACTCATTAATATTAATAAGTGGTGTTTTTTAACTTTTGATTTTCCACATACTACCTCATTTTTCTACTCTATTCTATCTTACTTTTGCATTTTAGCTATAAACTAGATCTTGTGTTTGCTCCAAGTTTGCTTCCTACGAGTTCTTTCGAACTCTTCGTAATGAAAAAATTCGCGACCGAATTTTTCCTATTAACTACACTTTGAATGTCCACAGCTCATACAGAAGTTACATCCTTCTTGCATCCCCATAGAATACTCTCCACAGCTTGGACATTTAGCAAAACCATCCTTTGCATCTGGCTCTTCTTTATGTTTCATCTCGACTACCTTTTCATTCTTTACTTCTGTTTCTTCCTCTTCATTGACCAAGACACCACTTCTAGAACCATCTCTATAATAAGTAGTCCCTTTACAACCAAGATCATAGCCTTGCATGTACAAGGTCTTAACCTCTTCGATGGTATGGTTTTTGGGAGCATTAACGGTCTTACTGATACTAGAGTCAAGATAGTTCTGGATTCTAGCTTGTACCTTGATATGCTCTACAGGTGTCAGCTCAGGTGCAGTCACAAAATAACCAGGAAGCTCTTTACCTTCATTTCTATACTCTTGTGCTAGCCAATGATAGACTTTCCTTCTTCCCAGATTATCCTGTCTATAATATTCCCAATTGAAATTAGGCTCTATCCCTGATGACACTCCTGCCAACATCCCTGTTGTTCCTGTTGGAGCTTGGGTTAAGATTGATAGATTCCTAATTCCATACTCAGCAATCTTCTCTCTTATCTGAACAGGTAATTGCTTAATGAAGTAAGTATCTAGATATAGATCTTTGTCAAAGCCAGGTGCAGCTCCCTTCTCTTTTGCCAACTCTGCACTCATCTCATAAGCATTATCTCTGATAAAGGAGTATACCTTATCTATAAACTCTAAGGACTCTTTAGAACCATATCTAATCCCAGCCAATAGCATCGCATCAGCCAATCCCATAGTACCTAACCCAATTCTTCTAATCTTGCTCTGCTTCTCTTCAATTTCAGGATAGATATAATCATTCTCATCAATAATCTGGTCTAAGAACTTCACTCCTGTTCTGACAGTACTTCTTAATTCATCCCACTTTACCTCTCCAGCTTCATCTATAAAGTGAATTAGATTAATAGAACCTAAGTTACATACACTCCAGCCACCAAGCCCCTGTTCACCACAAGGATTGGTACCGATAATTCTCTCTACACCTCTGGTATTAGACCATTTATTATATCTTTCTAAGAAGATAACCCCTGGTTCAGCAGTATTTAAAGCTGATTTGCAGATTAAATCCCACATCTCTCTAGCTTTAATCCTCTTATACTCCTTTACTGGATATCCTTTACTCTCCCAATCTCTGATATCCCCTTCCCATTCTTGATTATACTTAGGATAGCTTGTATCAGGGAACTTCAAGACCCACTCTTCATCCTGCTTAACAGCCTCCATAAACTCATCAGAGATTCCTACTGAAAGATTAGCTCCATTTAACTCTTCTAAGTTTTCTTTAACAGTGATAAACTCCAATACATCGGGATGCCAATCCTCTAATAAATACATCTGAGCTCCGCGGCGACTGCCTCCTTGAATCACCTGTAAAATCACACCATTCATAGCCTTCATCCAACTTACAGTACCACTTGATTTTCCATTAACTCCTGCAACATAAGAGTCACGAGGTCGTAATACCGACCAGTTTAAGCCTACTCCACCTCCACGTGCTGAGATCTCTACACAAGAAGAGATAGTATCCATAATTGCTCCTCTACTATCTAAACCTTCCTCTGGATTCTTTCTATTATGAAAAGGGATCACATAACAATTATAAAAAGTTACATCACCTTGGTTCCCTATTCCTGCTAATTGCCTTCCTGCTGGAACAAATTTAAAATCCTCTAGAGCATGATAATACTCATTATGTAATTTATCATCACCTTCTGCTAATACTCTAGCTATTCTTCTCCACATATCTTGTGGACTAGCTTCTATCAAAGCCCCACTTTCATCTTTTAAAGCATACCTATCCTCAAATACTTTCTGTCTCTGTTCATCCCATCTTGGTAACATCTTAATTAGCCTCCTTAATGTAACAACCTTCAAATTCACTTTTATTTTCTGAGCTCAAATGATATAATAGATTAGAATAAATAATCTCAAAAACAATCCACACTACATCTAGTGTCTTCATATACAAAAGTATACTAGATGTAGTGTTTTCTGTCAAAAATAATTTTTATCTATCAATCTCTTAACTCTAATTTATCTTCTAAAATAAAATTTTTTAGACAAAATTAAGAGACAAGGTATTTAACCTTGTCTCTTAATAAATAGTTATATAATTTATTATTGTCGTGAATAAAACTCTACAACTAAATGGTCATCAATTTCAATTGGAACATCCTCTCGATTAGGCAGTGAGACCAACTTTCCACTGAAGTTTTCCATATCTCTTGTTAGGTATGGATACTCTGGTAAAGTCATCTCTAGGAAGTTCTCTTTGAACATATCTACCTTTCTAGATGCTTCCTTCAAGCTAATCTCATCACCAACCTGAACTTGATAAGATGGTCTATCAACTTTCTCTCCATTTACTAAGATATGACCATGGCTTACCAACTGTCTTGCTTGCCTTGTGGAACGGGCAAACCCAATTCGATATATCAAATTATCCAATCTAGTTTCTAATTTTTTAACTATATTCTCACCTGTAATTCCTTCTTCATTCATAGCTTGTTTGACATAACGTTTAAATTGCTTCTCCATTACTCCATAATAAGCTCTTAACCTTTGTTTTTCCAATAATTGCTTACCATAGTCTGATAACTTTCTTGCATCTCTTGATGTTCTACTGTTTGCACGATTCATAGCTTTAGGATGTCCATGAACATTAAGTCCTAATCTTCTAGCTTCCTTGAATCGTGGTCCCTTCATATTTGCCAATTTACCTTATCCCCCTTATATTTTTCTTTTATGTTTTTTTATTTAGCCGCGGTAAATCCCTTTTTGACATAACAATGTTTATTATAACATATTATCTTTGCTTTGAAAATGATTATTATTATCTTTTTTTGTTTTTTTTATTTCTCTCTTATCTTATTATGGAAAAAGCACTTAGAGAACTGAACTATACACTAAATTCTCTTTAGCTTTTACAGTATGTAAAACGGGATTGAAGATTTAATTATAAATCCTTTTCTTATAATACCTATTATTGAAATAATTATTCTCTTTCAGCAGATTAAATTTAAAATATCCCCTTTAGATTAAAAGTCAAAATTTAGCTTTTATTTAACTACTGGCGGTTAATGAGTATATTGCGACACTTTTTCTTTGGCGGTTAGGAGTTAAAAATTTAGGTAGTTAGGCAGTTCCTACCCACCTATCTACCTAATAAACAAAGTATCGCACTTTCTATCTATTATATCACTTGCATTACTATAAAAAGGATCAAAATTATAATATCAACCCTAATTAAGCCACCAAATAGCTAAGTTTAGTAGAGTTGCATAACTAACCCATAGGATATAGGGTATTAATAAACTTCCAGCTAATTTGGATATCTTATTAAATCTTTTGATTGTTAGTAAAATAGCCACCCACAATACTATTATAACTGCCAGACCTAACAAAGGTGATCTGCTTCCAAAAAAAAGCAAAAGACCAAAAGACATTAAGAAATAATTGTATTGAAAATATTTTAATAGCTGCTTTAACTTCCTTATTAGCAGTACCTTTACTCCAGATTAAATAAAGTGCTATTCCCATTAATAAATAGAGAATAGTCCACACAGGAGCAAATAACCAGCTTGGCGGAGTAAAAAAGCTTACTTAAAGTATCATACCACCTATCTATAGCAGGTCTAGTAACTAAAGAACCAATAACTCCTGCTAATTGGCAGATAACTATACTTATAATTAATTTTATGATCTTAGCTAATTTTATGATCTTAGCTAATTTCATTATCAAACCTCCTTTACTTATATTGTACCACAAATAGATAAAATAAAAGGTTGATGTACTAATTAGTACATCAACCTTTTATAAAAATTAAATCTTATATTTATCTATTATCCTCTTTAATTCTTCTGCCATCGTGGCCAACTCTTGTGAAGAATTAGTTATCTCTTCTGACATATCATTGATATTCTGGGATACCGCCAATATCTGATCACTATTATCTGCCAGATGATTAGTAGATCTTGCAGTATGTTGAATATTAATAGTTGTCTCTTCACTTGAATTCTGAATCCTTCTAAAGACCTCTCCTGTCTCTTCTACAATCCTTTCTCCCTCTTTAGCCTTCTTCTCCACCGCTCTAATAAACTCTAAACCAGCCTTTGACTTCTTTTGAGTCTCTCTTACTAAATTATTGATATCATCAGTGGCTTTAGCCGTCTCTTCTGCTAAGCTTTTAATCTCACCTGCAACTATTGCAAAGCCTTTGCCTGCTTCTCCTCTACTGTTTCCAGAACCTCCTGAGTTTGCCCTAGATGCCTCTATAGAAGCATTTAAAGCTAATAAATTAGTCTGCTTAGCTATATCAGTAATTAACTCTACCACTTGACTAATCTCTTGAGAATTATTAGCTAATTCATTAATAGCCTTGACTGTCTTTTCAACTGCTTGATTAATCTCCTTCATACTGCTAACTGTCTTCTCAATATTTTTATTACCAACTATAGTTTGATTATTAGCTTCTTCAGAGATGCTACTTACCTCTTGAGCACTTAAAGATATCTCTTGAATATTGGCTGTCATCTCCTCAATCAACTGATTAGTCATCTCTATCGTTGCATTTCCCTCTTCTGCACTAGCAGATAACTCTTCACTTTGAGCAGATAGATTCTCTACCTTACTTTGAATATCGATAATCATCGACCTTAACCCATCCTTCATTCTGTTTAAAGCCCTTGCAATCTGACCTAACTCATCCTGTGAAGTTTCATCAAGGTGACTAGTCAAATCATTATTTAATACAGCCTTTTTAAAATCATTAAGCGGTCTCACTAACATATTATTAATTGATAACTTTCCAAGTAAGATTGCTGAAAATAAGATAGCAATTAAGATAAAGATCATATTCTTTAATAGTAGATATGTTGGTCTCATTACCTCTTCTCTATCTATCTCAGCTAATAAGACCCAATTCTGATCTAATATATCAAGAGGTGTATAGGCACTTACCACCTTAATCCCTCGATAATCAGCAATAAGCTCTACCCCTCTATTACCTTCTAAAGCCAAATTAACTCCTTTGGTATCAACTACCTTCTTTAAGATACTACTCTCCTCTATAAAGCGAGAATCAGACCTCATCAGTTTATCTGCTCCAACTAGATATGTCTCTCCACTCTCACCCATTCCTGTCTTCTCTTGCATAATATCATTGATTTGAGTAATAGATAATTGTAAAGCTACAACTCCCATTAATTCTTTATTATCATCAAACACTGGGGCACTGATAAAAGCTGCAGGCTCTTGACTAGGTTCATAATAAGAGAAATCAATCATACTAACCCTCTTTAACCCTATTTTATAAACCTCTGCCAAGCCAGAGTCTTTATAAATACCCTTAGTTAGATTTGTTCCCAAATCATCCTCTTTAGCTACTGTATAGACCACATTACCTTCCAAATCTATTAAAAAGAGATCATAATATCCATAAGTATTAATATAATGGGATAAGTTATCTCCATAGATCTCTTCTAATAACTTATATCCATCACTATTTAATCCACTCTTAAATTCTTCAGTGAATAAGGATAAAGCCTCTTTAGACAAGGGGTTTTTAGCTAAGACTGTTATATCACCTATCCTTTCATTGAAATAACTCTCTATTCTCTCTTTTTTTAGCTCTCTGACAGCCTTTAACTGCTCCTTTTTCTCTGAAAGTAAAATTTCAGCCGATCTATTATAGGTTAAAAATGCTAAAGCACTTATTCCTACTACAATAATAGCAATAAAAATTATAGTCAGCTTAAAAGCAATACTCCTCTTAGTAAATACAGAAATCTTCATCAATTACATCACCTTTCTAATATTTTTGTAATTTATAAAATAAAATGACAACCCTGATATATTTCTGTATATTTATTCAAATCCCTTCATAAAATTAGAATTTAATAATATATCAATAAAAACTTCATTATACTTATTCAACTTTAGAGTGAATTTTAAATATAACGTTATTATCACAATTATCCTAAATTATTTTGCTCAACAGCCTATACTATGATATAATTTTTACTACTTAAGCTAACAGTATAAGAAACTATCTTAGGGATAAAATATAAATTGCTTTTAAAAAGTTTACAACTGGAGGTTATATAAATGGATAAGAGACCTGAAGATAAGAGACCTGAAGATACGAGAGTAGTAATTGGAATGTCAGGAGGTGTTGACTCCTCAGTAGCAGCTCTATTGTTAAAGGAGCAAGGCTATGATGTAATTGGAGTCTTTATGAAGAACTGGGATGAGGAAGATGAGAATGGTGTCTGCCCTGCTGAAGAGGATTATGAGGATGTCAGACGGGTCTGTGCTCAGATTGGAATCCCTTATTACATAGTTAACTTTGAAAAACAGTATTGGAATAGAGTCTTCACTTATTTTCTTGATGAATACAAGGCTGGACGCACCCCAAATCCCGATGTAATGTGTAACAAGGAAATTAAATTCAAAGAGTTTCTCAACCATGCCCTGAAATTAGATGCTGATTATCTAGCAACTGGACACTATGCCCAAGTAAAAGAATCAGAGGGAGAACATAAATTAATTAAAGGTATAGATAATAATAAAGATCAGAGTTACTTTCTCTGTATGCTCAACCAGCAGCAGTTATCTAAAACTATCTTTCCCTTAGGTCACCTAGAGAAATCCAAGGTTCGTGAAATTGCTAAAGAAGCTGGCTTAGCTACTGCTGAAAAGAAGGACAGTACAGGGGTCTGCTTTATCGGTGAACGGGACTTTAAAGAGTTCTTAACAAATTATATCCCTGCTCAACAGGGCGAGATTAGAAATAGAAAGGGAGAGGTCTTAGGCAAGCATGATGGGGTCATGTACTATACTATCGGGCAACGTCGTGGCTTAGGAATTAGTGGTCATGAACCTTACTTTGTAATCGATAAAGATGCTAAAAATAATATACTCTATGTTGGACAAGGTGCAGAGCATGAACTTCTATTCTCTCATGGCTTAATAGCATTAGAACCCCATTGGATTAGTGGTAAAGAACCTAACTTCCCTTTAAAGTGTAAAGCCAAATTTAGATATCGCCAACCTGACCAAGATATTATTGTTCATAAGACATCTACTGGTGAACTTTTAATTTCCTGTACTAAAAAACAGCGAGCAGTTACCCCTGGACAATTTGCAGTCTTTTATCAAGACGATATCTGCCTTGGTGGAGCTGTAATCGATAAACCGATTAAGGACAAGCAAGAAGTTGAAAAATTAGTTAATAATTTATAATTATTCTATTGAGGCTTAATGTCAGATTAAGTCTCTTTATTTTTTATCCTCTTACTAATTTTACCATGTTTTAATATATATAGATTACATAAACTAATAGCTGATATGAGAAAGCAGTACTCATACCAACAATTAGGAAAGGGGAGTTTAAGATGGGAGTTAAAGAAGAGTCACTAGAGCTAGCAATTAAGATGGAAAAAGAGAGCTATCACTACTATAATAATCATATAGAGGGAGCAGAAAACCCTTTATCTCGTAAAGTATTAGAAAGCCTAGCTGCCCAAGAGCTAGACCATGTAGATAAGGTCAAAAAGATAGCTGCTAATAAACCTATTGAAGAGAATGATTACCAACCAGAAGATATTGAAAATAAAGTCCAGCAATTATTTGAAAGTTTTTCAGATAGTGAACGTGATAATTGGAAAGAGAGTAATACCAATATCTATCGCCATGCTATGGAATTAGAACAGGATACTTATGAGATTTATGAGAGATTAGCCAAACAGACCGATGATGATATAGAAAGAAAGTTCTTTGAAGCTTTAATGCAAGAAGAAGAGTGGCACTATGAATCTTTACAGAATGTCTTTAACTATTTTGAAAATCCAGGCGACTTTTATGCCACTGAGGAGAGTAGTACATGGCCTTGGATGAATACCTAATGTCAAATTAAAAAGCCTAGCTTTTTAGCTAGGCTCTTTTGGGAAGAAGAGTATTTACTCCTCTGTTGGGACTATATATATTCTAGCAGTCCCAAATTACAATTGAATTAATACCATGTTAAATAAATGTAAACTTTGAATTTAATAAAAAAAGACCCTCTCTAAAGGGTCTTTATAAAATTAATAGCTCTCCCTATCAGCAGTAATCATATATATAACTCTTTCACAGATATTAGTTGCATGATCTGCTGCTCTCTCTAAATATCTACTAACAAATAATAAATAATTCCCCTGTCTAATAGACTTAGGATCTTCCATCATATAAGTTAACAGTTCACGGAAAATTTGCGAATCTAACATATCAACCTTATCATCCATTTGAGCAGTCTTTCTTGCCTTATCAACATCTGAATTAACAAAGGCATCTAAACACTCTCTAAGCATCTCTTGAGCAATTTCAGCCATACGAGGAACATCTACTAAAGGTTTAACGAATCTATCATTCTCTAATTCACAAGTAACTATAGCAACATTTTGTGCTAAGTCACCTATTCTTTCTAAGTCAGTAACAATTTTAGAGATCATATCAATTCTTCTTAAATCCTTAGCTACAGGCTGTTGTAAAGCAATCAGTTGAATACATTCTTGCTCTATTTTAGCTTCATAATCATCTAAAACATCATCATTATCAATAACCTCTTGTGCTAGCTCTTTATCTTGTTCCATTAAAGAAGTTACTGCTTTATGAATTGCCTCTTCAACCATACTTCCCATCTTTAAAAGGTCTTGATTTAAATGTTCTAATTTTTGGTGAAATGTATCTCTTACCATTGTAAGCCCCCTCTCTGAATAAAAACAAAGCATATCTTTTTATCTATAAATTGAATAAGTTCATATAGATAATAAAATTTATAATAATATTTTTATCTTATCCAAACCTACCAGTAATATAATCTTCAGTCTTTTGATTTTCTGGTTTTTCAAATATTTTCTCTGTTGCTCCATGCTCAATTAAATCACCCATATAAAAGAATGCTGTATAATCAGATATACGAGCAGCCTGTTGCATACTATGGGTTACAATTACAATGGTATAATCCTTCTTCAGGTCTTCAATCAGATCCTCAATCTTAGCTGTAGCAATTGGATCTAACGCTGAAGTAGGCTCATCCATCAATAATATCTCTGGGTTTACAGCCAAAGCTCTAGCAATACATAATCTCTGCTTCTGTCCACCTGAAATCCCCATAGCCGATGAATCTAACTTATCTTTAACTTCATCCCATAAAGCCGCTGATTTCAGACTCTCTTCTACAATTTGATCCAGTTTCTCTTTATCTTTTAAACCATGAGCTCTAGGCCCATAGGCTACATTGTCATAGATAGATTTAGGAAATGGATTAGGATGTTGGAATACCATTCCTACTCTTTTACGTAAATCAACGATATCAATACCTTCTCCGTAGATATTCTTACCATCAATTAGAACTGCTCCATCTACTCTTGTGCCTTCAATCAAATCATTCATTCTATTTAAAGTTCTAAGAAATGTTGATTTTCCACATCCAGATGGTCCAATAAAAGATGTAACTTTATTAGCAGGCATCTTTAATGAAATATTATGAAGTGCATGAAAATCTCCATAATAAAAATCTAAATCCTTTACTTCCATACTGTTTTTAGCCATAAAGTCTCCTCCTCATTATCTTTTTGCTTTCTTACGTAACCAATACCTTAATAAAATTGCAACCATATTCATAGATAGAACTAAAGCAATCAATACCAACGCTGTTCCGTAAGCTAATGGTCTAACTTTAGCTATATCATGATGCTGAGTTGACATAACATAAAGGTGATAAGGTAAAGCCATAAACTGACTAAAAGGTGAATCTGGCAAGAAGGGTAAGAAGAAAGCTGCCCCTGTAAAGAGAATAGGTGCTGTCTCTCCTGCCGCTCTTGATAGACCTAAGATAGTCCCTGTTAGCATCCCAGGAATAGCATAAGGCAATACATTTGTTCTAATTGCATACCATTTAGTCACTCCCAAAGCCAAAGAACCATTTCGATAGCTATTAGGTATAGTCTTTAGGGCCTCTTCACTAGCTGTGATAGTAACAGGTAAAGTCATCAAGCCCAAAGTCAAACCAGCAGATAGAATAGAAGTTCCAAAGCCTAAAATCTGTACAAATAAAGCCAATCCAAAGAGACCAAATACAATAGATGGTACCCCTGCTAAATTTCTGATAGACATTCTAATTAGTCTAGTAATTCTCCCCTGTTTAGCATACTCATTTAAATAAATAGCTGCAAACATACCTAAAGGTACAGCTAATAAAGCAGTAATAACTGTAACAGAAAAGGTTCCTACTATAGCAGGAAAGATACCCCCTTTGGTCATACCATGGCTAGGTGCTGTAGTTAAAAACTCCCAATTAATTACCCCAATACCTTTACTGATGATATCATAAAGAATGACTGCTAAGATAGACAATACACATAATGCTGATAATCTCAAAAAACCAAAACCTATTTTTTGTTGCATATCTCTAGAAAACATTATTCTGCCTCCTCATACTTGTTTAATACCCAATCAGATACTATATTAATCAAGAAGGTCATAACAAATAATACCAATCCCACGGCAAATAATGAATAGTAATGGGTTGTGTTATAAGCAACCTCTCCCAATTCTATACCAATTGTTGCAGTCAATGTTCTTACTGCAGAGAAGATACTCTTAGGAAATGCAGGAGCATTACCAGTAGCCATTAATACAGCCATAGTCTCTCCAATCGCTCTTCCCATCCCCAACATTACAGCTGCAATGATTCCAGATAAAGCAGCAGGGATAGTTACCTTGACTAATGTTTGCCACTCAGTAGCCCCTAAAGCCAAAGAAGCCTTCTTATAATCATCAGGAACTGCATTAATTGCATCTTCAGAGATACTAATAATAGTTGGTAAAGCCATAATCCCTAACAGTACAGACCCATTAATTGCATTTAAGCCATTAGGTAGATTAAAGATTTTAGCAATCATCGGTCCAATCAATACTATACCTAAAAATCCAATAACTACTGAAGGAATTCCAGCCAAAATTTCAATAGTTGGTTTTAATATCTCTCTAGCTTTAGCTGGTGCAATTTCTGATAAGTAGGCTGCACAGGCTATTCCTAGAGGTACTGCAAAGATCAAAGAACCAACTGTTACCATAATTGTACTGAATATTAATGAGACAATTCCATAACTTACCTTATGATAACCAGTAGGGTTCCAGGTAGTACTAGTAAAAAACTCAACTATACTTACCTCCTTAAAGGTTGGTAAACTCTCGTTTAACAATAAATAGAAGATACCAACTAAGATGAAAACAACTAATAAGCCATTTAGTAAGAAAAATTTCTCAACCATCTTCTCCTT
>Ga0163219_100401_pt1 | contig 11590 bp, 13 predicted proteins | sample MSEWel2016_04_06_FD_113150 | JGI IMG/M metagenome (GOLD analysis project Ga0163219, IMG submission 113150) | Subsurface microbial communities from deep shales in West Virginia, USA - MSEEL Well Study Marcellus 3H_2016_04_06 ...
CCGCTTATTAAAGTAAACATGAAGTAAATCAGGCAGAAAAAAGCAACAATAACACTGCCTGCAATCACCCGGCAAAAAAAGTAATGCTCTTTTTATTGACGTGGCTAGTTATATCTATGCAATAATACTAGTTTAATGATATAATATTATACTGAATAAATAATATTACCTGGTTTTACGCCATTTGCTAGTATGAGTTCAAATGGCTTAATAACCCTACCGGACGTTTTACTCAATAAATACGTACAGAACAGCTTATTTGCGGACAAGAAATTAATAGCCACCCTTCACCTGTTGAAAAGTTCCCTGCTTGTGTCAATTTCAGGGGCTCTCAGGATATATATAGCTTTTTTACTCATCCAGGCAACATCTGTTGCCCTCCACTGTATTGCAGGGGGACTGATCATATATTCAGTCTATACGCTTGACAGGGCAATGGGTGTTGAAGAAGATGCTGTTAACAGAACAGAATTAAGAGGTGCATCCGCCAAAACAGCTCTTTTCATATCGCTGATATGTTTTATAACCGGAGCACTCATCCTTGCCACCGGCGGACTGCTTGCTATTGCATTCTTACCTCTTGTTACAGGATACCTCTACACCAAGGGTCTGAAAATAGGTAGATTCAAATTAAGACTCAAGGGCAGTATGGGAGTTAAGAACACTGTTGTCGGGCTTTCCTGGGGAGCTTTCATTGCAGGGATTGCCGGTGCTTACTCAGCAAATCTACTCCCGACCATACTGGTCTTCCTCTTCTTCGGTACAAAACTTTTCATAAACTCTACTGTTTACGATTTCAGGGACATTAAAGGTGATTTCCTCGCAGGCATCAGAACACTGCCTGTAGCTCTCGGAGAACAGAAAACAAGAAGACTACTCTTTTGTATGCACCTGATTTCCCATGCAGCATTGTTGTTCTTCCTGCTAAACGGAGTTATCGGATTCGAGCCGATCATATTAATATACAGCCTGCTGGCCGGCATTATCACTATCAGGAACTTCACACATCAGGCAGAAGTAGAAAGTGCGTCTGAACAGACAAAGAGGCTATTTCTGGTAGACGGAGAATCAAGTTCAATTGTAGGTTTGAGGACGATAACAGGCCTGGTACTCTAAACAGATATCATATGGAAGTGATCTTTCGGGCCTTTTTCCTGTAATACTCAAAAAGGTCATTTCCCCATTTAATTGACGATTCATCGTGGCCGACAATATCATGACGGGGGTCATAGGAACCATTGGAAAAGAAGAGTGACATTGAAAAGAATTGATCTGTCACAACAAAGGCAAGCTTCACATCATCAATAACATAGAGTTCCGATTCAGGAGAGGAAAGGAAAGTCTCGATTTTATCCCTGTGCTCCAGTATCACCTTGACAAAAATATTCTCGGGGAGTATAAGGGAAGTGGGAACATTGTTGCTTACAAGCTCAATAAAGAAATCCGGATGGCTTGGTATGAAAATAGATGATATGCCCTTTAATGTGCTTGATCTGGCAATGTTTTCCTGGAATACCTTGTGAGATTCATAGATATTCTCAATACTATCCGCCATCACTTCACAGCCTTTAAGCTCTGAGAGTTTCTCAAGTGAGGACTGCGGGATATCATCCAGGATATGTTCTTTCCAGAAGTCTTCGTTCTTTTCTATTGTAGCCAGAATATCCAGGAAAGGCCTGAAGTGTTTTATTATCGCCCTGCCTATGGGCGTAATTGAGTAGACTTTGTCATCCTTGGATATCAGATTTGAACTTTCCATCTCTTTGAGTCTTGGAAATATCTCAGGTGAAGATACATTGAAATAATCCTTTATATCCGAAAGGGTTTTTGGTCCTTCTTCAAGTAAAAAAAGAATATCTTTACGTTTTTCCGAAAAAGTCAGTGTACTGAGTAACCCTTTTGATCTCACTGTATAACACCAGCCGACCTGAAATTAATAAACAATAATGTAAAATATACTTCCGTAGAATGGAAGTTCTGATAGTTTATATATTTAATCAATGCTAAAAACTGAAACCACCAGTAAAAGCCTTTTGAAGTGTGGATTTTAAACTGATATTCATATGAAACTGACCTCATGATAAAAAAATAAACTGAAACGGTAATCCTGCAAGGGAAGCCGTTCAGTGTAAGAAGTGTCTCATTCCGGTAAATACCATGGAAACACCAAGCCGGTTGGCAGTGGATATCACTTCTTCATCCCTGATGGAACCACCTGGCGAGAGTATGTACTGAATGTTATTTTCAGCCGCATGTACTATGCTGTCATCAAAGGGGAAGAAAGCATCCGAAGCCATGACACACTTTGAGAGGATATCCTTACAATAATCATCAAAGGACATGTCCGGTTTTTCACGATCGTATATTACCTGAAGATTCTCCTTTGCCTTGGTGGCTGCAAGCTTCCTGATGGAATCCACCCTGTTAGGCTGTCCGGCTCCCATTGAGAGCATCATGTAGCAGCCCTCATCATACTCGTATGCAAGAGTTACTGCATTGGATTTAACACATTTACATGCGTGAAGGCAGAACTCGGACAGAGGCCGCAGCTCATCAGGGTATGGTTTTTCGGTTACCGTTTCCCATTTATCATAGATACCTATGTTACGGGTCTGTTTCAGCATTCCGCCAAGCACATATTTGTATGTTTCCTGAACTTCGAATTCCTCATTCAGCTCAGGCAGCTCAAGCAGTCTCAGGTTTGCACTCTTGTTCTTCAGGTATTCAAGGGCATCCGGTTCAAAGCCCGGAGCAAGGATTATCTCTATGAACTTCCCGTTCAAAAACTCTGCGGATTCAAGGTCAAAAACTGTGTTGCTGCAGATAATACTACCATATGCCGATATGGGGTCGCCATCCCATGCAGAGCCAAGTGCCTGATAAAGTGTGTTGCCGGTTGCAAGGCCACATGGATTGTTATGCTTTACAATGGCAATTGCAGCTTTTTCCTGCCCCAGTTCCTTGACGGTCTGCAGAGCATTGTCAGCGTCTATATAATTATTATAGGACAGCTCCTTTCCGTGAAGCTGTTTTGCATTTGCAAGAATCGGACCGGATGCGCCTGCTTCCTTATAGAACTTGGCCTCCTGACGCCAGTTCTCACCATATCTGAGAGTAACGCCATCATTGAAGTTCATACGCAGGACTTCCTCATCCAGCAATGCCTTGCTCAGGTATGTATCAATTGTAGCGTCATAATCAGCAGTATGCCTGAACGCCTTGACAGCAAGAGCTTCCCGTGTTTCCGTGGAAACAATTCCACTTGAGCGCAGCTCCTTCAGAATGGAACCGTAGTCTCCTGGATCGCAGACAACTGTTACATATTTAAAGTTCTTTGCGGCCGAACGCAGCATGGTCGGTCCGCCGATATCTATATTCTCTATGGCTTCCTCGAGGAGAACGCCTTCTTTTGATACTGTTATTTCAAAGGGATAGAGGTTCACGGCTACAAGGTCGATAAGTTCTACATTCAGCTTCTCAGCCTCTCCCATATGGTCGTGGTCGTCACGAACACTGAGAATGCCACCGTGTATCATAGGATGAAGAGTCTTTACCCTACCACCCATCATTTCCGGGAAACCGGTGACTTCCGAGACATCTGTAACCGCTACACCAGCATCACGAAGTATGCGTGCAGTGCCACCGGTTGAGATGATCTGTATGTCAAGTTTTTCGAGTCCACGTGCGAAATCCACGATGCCGGTCTTGTCAGAAACGCTGAGCAGTGCTCTTTTTACCAAAAAATCACCGAGATAGAATGGGGACAATAATGTATAAGGTTTCTGGTTGCATATTTGTTAAAATAAAAAATCGGTTGAGAAGTTAGCATCTCCTTTCCGATATCATGAGTTGAACTTGATCACCGGACAGACCTCGATACACCTGCCACAGTGTGTACACTTATTACCAATAACGGCAACTCCTTTTTTCATGCGGATCCCGTTATCGGAGCATTTTCCGATACATACACCACAGCCGCTGCAAAGCAGTGCCCTGCGGACAGAGAATTCAACCTTGCGCATCAGAGATCTTGCCTTCTTATCGGTATCGCTGCGGGCAGTGACGGTCCCGGAAGCAAAAATCTGGGCACGGTTCTCTTCACCCTGAAGCAGGGAGATAACACCCTCCATATATGCGGGTTTTCCCACAGCTTTGAGCATTCCCGTGTTCTCCAGCTTTTCCAGATCAATGGCAGCATCAAAGCTGCCTTCGGCGGAAATACCTCCCTGTTTGCAGGGACGATAGCCCGATGTTACACTGAAGTTCAGTTTTCCTGAATCGCTGCATTTTGGAATCAGGTTTATTCCTTTCTTTTTAGCTATCTCACGAAGTTGTGGAGGAAGCTTTTTCCAGCGCCAAAAGCCATGTCGTACCCATTCCTCGGACAGCCCCATACGTTCAGCATAGGAAAGCAGGCAGTCGTTCAGCCTCTTTTCCATTTCAGGATGTGTTTCTTTTAGCCTTATCAGATCCGCCACCGAGGAAGATGGACACAGCCAGCAGCCTATGCGGTCAAAGCCTTCCTCATACATTGGATTGTAGGGAAGATCGTGCTTGAATATATAGAGCCATACGTGCATTGCAGTCCAGTTCTGGATAGGTGCTGCAGCCACCTGATTGCCCACCCAGGGATTCTTCCAGACACTCTCACTTTTTGCACGTGTATCGGATTCATATTTTCTCTGGCCTATGAAGGTAAGGCATCCGTTCTCGTAGTTATCATCAATTATCTGAGTTATCGGGCCCAGTTTGCACACCTTGCAGCACCAGCGCACCTCTACACTTGGAGGACCGAAATTGTCAACGGAATTCCAGAAGGCTTCCCCTGCACTGATAGACCTCAGAGGTTTGTCATAATATTCTGCAACATCAATTGCATTCTGCACCGTCTCCGGGAACTCGATACCGGTGTCTGCGAACAGGAGTTCGTAGTCGTCAAGGCATTCACTTACAAGGTGCAGCACGGCCAGACTGTCCTTACCACCCGAATATGATACCGTAACAGGGCGGTCGATCGAAGAAGAAACATTATTTATGAACTTATGGGAGCGTTCGACAAAGTCCATAAGGTAGTTTTCGTTGGCTTCTACAGTCATATCCCAGGTCTGACCACCTTCAGGAACTGTGATATCAGCCGGACTTTCCTTGAAACGCACCTTTACAGCAACGCCCTTGCCTCTTTCAAGCATACGGGAGCCGTCCATTCGTGCACGTCCTGCGGCCAGTACCTCTCCGTCATCGTTCAGAACGACTACCTCGTCCCATTCCGCAATATCAGGATCAGCATCGCTCACCCCCGGTGCCAGCACACTTGCACCGCCAAGGATGAATTTTTCCGCACCCGGATCAATGACAACCCAGCTTTTCAAAGAATTCCTGTCATTGCCATCAAATATCCTCCTGGCACCGTTTATCCTGAGCAGAAGTGTCCAGCGCAGGCGCTCGATCTCAAAACGAATATTTCCGAGAACCTCACCGTCAACGATTATCTCATCCATACGGTCATCATATGGGGATTTGTTCAGGACCACAACCCTGTCGTCAGTTATGAGAGGAGCATTGAACTGCTTTTGTGCAACCGAGTTAATCAGGTCGATCTCATACTGGAAAGCCGGACGTATATCTCCAGGAGGAGTTATGGTTACATGCTTTGTGTTTTCTCCACAGGAGCATTCTTTTCCAAGTACGGGAACATTACATGAAGGACACCAGTAAAGGAGTAATTCACCAAGATACAGAGGTTTTGACATTGTACGTCCTCAAGGGTCAATGATTAAATACCTTTTGGTGACGGTGGACGCAGATCAAAAGAATTTCGATGCCAGGGAAGACTTAACATTACACTTTTCCAGATGTGCACAATCCTCACATAAAGGACTTTCCTTCCTGTCCGGAAGAAAGCCGTCTTTTATCTTCCTCAGCCTGCCAAGGATCTGAAGCACCTGCCTTCTGTCATTTGAGCGGATATTTACATATCTGATACTACCCTGCCTGGAATAGATCACGATACCGGACCTAACAGGAATTTCAGCACTCTCTTCCATGAGAATTGCAAGGGAAGTGATATGCAGACGATCTTTGCTCCATACTCCCATTTCAGGACAATTCCCGGTTTTGACTATCACGGGAGACAGAGCGTCATCGATTTTGGCAATTAATCCGGGGATACCGCTAAGATTGAGTTTTTCCGAATGGAACAGGTTTCCCGGCTCCGCAGAGAGCAGTTGCTCATATAGTTTGCCTGTGTTCTCATCTTCAATGAAAAGAGTAAGGTTTTGTTCCATTTCAGGAAGGTATGACCTTGCTTCTGAGATAGCTTCTTCCAGCATATCCGAACTCAGATCTGCAAGCTCTTCGGGATATATAAAAGATAATTCATCTTTGACTTCTGAGAGCAGAAATTCCAGGTCATCCATAATACCATCGTCTTTTGACGAATATGTTTTCAACAGATCGGGAATTTTCAGACCCATCTCTTTAAGCAGCAGGTGCCTGATGTAAGAAACTGTGGCATCTGGGACGATCTCATGCCCGTGACAGGAGTAGTAGACCTTTCTGGGACATGTCAGATACAGTGCGATTTCAGAAACATTTACCCCTATTTTATGCCTTTTGAGAAACATATTTTTATAGTGGATACAGGACATACTATATATAACCGGATGATTTGTATCGAGGCCGTCAAAACCTAATCGGCAATCAACGAACTAGTATTCGTTAAATATATATGTGAATCTAGCCTTAGGAAAATAAAGCATGAAGGAAGACGAATCGCATAGTATGGTTCGCCAGCGTCTTGCAGAAAAGATGGCAGGCGAGATTACCCTGTCAGAGAAACCTGGTGAGGCATTAAAGAAATGGCGGTTGAACTTCGAGATCGCTCAGACAGATCTCTCGGGATATCTGAGTGTGTCGCCTTCGGTGATCAGCGACTATGAAAGCGGCAGGAGGAAATCTCCCGGTACGCTTATCGTCAGCCGAATCGTTGAGGCTCTCCTTGAAATCGACGCACAGCGAGGAGGTCAGAAAATTCATGCTTATGAGGGGATGCTTTTCACAGAGAAAACATCAAAGGCCATTTACGCTACATACGAATACACCTTTCCCATGCAGATGGCAAAGCTTGCAAGCCTTATAGAAGCCGATGTCGTTCATAAGGGCATTGAAAAACCACTGTACGGGTTCACGGTCGTCGACAGTAAAAAAGCTATTCTTGAACTTTCATCCCATGAGTTCCAGAAACTCTACGGGTGGAGCACAGAGAGAGCACTGATATTTACAAAAGTGACCACCGGAAAATCACCGATGGTAGCCATCAGGGTCACAAACCTGAAGCCCGGGGCCGTTGTAATGCACGGTCTGCGTGGAAGCGAGGTGCATCTTATGGCTAAAAAAATGGCGGAAATAGACAGGATCCCTCTTCTTGCAACAACGATGGACATCGACAAAATGGTGGAAGCGCTGAAAAAATACAGCGAATACCACATAATGGAATAATTCTAAAACCAAAACAGATCAGAACGGTGTTAATATGAGTGTAGGGATAGTCTCATACGGTGCCTATATCCCCAGATATAGGATAAAAATTGAAGATATTGCCCGCGTATGGGGAGACGATGCTGAGATTTTAAAAGCGGGATTAAGAGTTAATGAAAAGTCAGTTCCTGATGTTGACGAGGATGCAGCCACAATAGCTGTGGAAGCTGCCAGATCAGCAGTAAGCAGGAGCGCAATCGATGCACAGAGAGTAGGTGCAGTGTACACTGGATCGGAAAGTCATCCGTATGCAGTTAAACCCACAAGTACGATAGTTGCCGAAGCAGTAGGTGCCACACCTGTACTGACCGCTGCGGACTTTGAGTTCGCATGTAAGGCAGGTACAGCCGCAATCCAGACATGCATGGGACTGGTATCCTCCGGCATGATTGACCTGGGACTTGCCATCGGTTCCGATGTGGCCCAGGGAGCACCCGGGGACGCACTGGAATATACCGCTGCAGCAGGCGGTGTCGCGTATGTCATCGGTAACAAGGAATCAGAACTTACAGCTATTATAGAGGATACATATTCTTTTACAACGGATACTCCTGACTTCTGGAGGCGTGAGGGAATGCCATACCCGGAACATGGAGGACGTTTTACAGGTGAGCCCGGATACTTCAAGCATGTGACACATGCTGCAAAAGGACTCATGCAGAAAATCGGCACAAACCCAGAAGATTACGATTATGCGGTGTTCCACCAGCCAAACGGTAAGTTCCCGGCACGTGCAGCCTCCATGCTCGGATTCAGCAAGGAGCAGATACAACCGGGACTGGTGGTCACAAGACTCGGAAATACCTATTCAGGTTCCTGCATGATGGGAATCGCAGCGACCCTGGATCAGGCAAAACCAGGTGACAGAATATTTGCAACGGCCTTTGGTTCCGGTGCAGGTTCAGATGCATTCAGCATCACGGTCACAGACAAGATAGAAGAGATACGCGACAGCGCACCTAAAGTTGAAGAACTGCTTGCCAACCCTACATATGTTGACTATGCAACCTATGCAAGACATAAGGGTAAGATCAGGCTTGCATGAGGTGAGATAATGAGAGATGTTGCAATCATCGGTGTAAAGAACACCGTTTTCGGAGAACAGTGGGACCGCTCCATCAGGGACCTCGTAGTTGAGGCCGGTGTCGGTGCCGTTGGAGATGCCGGAGTTACCGGCGAAAAGATAGATTCCATGTTCGTTGGTAACATGAGCGGCGGACAGTTCGTGGAACAGGAGCACATAGGTGCTCTCATTGCAGATTATTCAGGTCTTGCAAAGAACCTGCACGTACCTTCCACCCGTGTGGAGGCAGCATGTGCATCAGGCGGACTGGCATTGAGACAGGGAATTTACTCGGTAGCATCCGGTATGGATGATATTGTCATTGCTGCAGGTGTGGAAAAGATGACAGATGTACCTTCGCCAAAAGCTTCTACAGCCCTGGCAGCAGCAGCGGACAGGGAATGGGAAGGCATAATGGGAGCTACTTTCCCCGGACTGTACGCCATGATAGCAAGGATGCATATGCACAAGTACGGCACAACCAGCGAACAGCTTGCAGCAGCCGCTGTCAAGAACCACCACAACGGCCAGTTCAACCCAATAGCACAGTACAAGAACAAGATCACCATCGAATCAGTGTTGAAATCAATAATGGTAGCAGATCCCCTGCATATATTCGACTGCTCACCGATCACAGACGGTGCATCAGCAGTTGTGCTGGCTCCTGCCGACGTTGCCCATGAGTACACTGACACACCTATCTACGTCAAGGCTACTGCACAGGCAAGTGATACGATAGCACTTCATGACAGGAGGGACATCACAACCCTTGATGCATCTGTAGTGGCAGGTAAGAGGGCATATGAGATGGCAAAGATGAAACCTGAGGATATCGACCTTGTAGAGGTCCACGACTGTTTCACCATTGCAGAGATATGCGCCATCGAGGATCTTGGCTTTGCAAAGAAAGGCGAGGGCGGAAAAGTAACCATTGATGGCGAGACCGCAATCGGTGGCAGAATACCTGTGAATACTTCCGGAGGACTGAAGGCATGTGGACACCCTGTGGGTGCAACCGGTGTCAAGCAGGCGATCGAGATTGTCGAGCAGCTCCGCGGAGAGGCAGGTAAACGCCAGGTGGACGGCGCAGAGATAGGAATGACCCATAACGTGGGAGGATCTGGTGCAACTGCTGTTGTACACATTTTCTCTAGGAACAGGTGATCACGATGTCAGTACCAAGATTTTGGAGAAAGCAGATCGCCAGGTATAATCTGGTAGGTACGCACTGCAAACAATGCGGAGAATATTTCTACCCGCCACGTAATGTCTGCCCTGCATGCAGGCGTGAGGGAGAGATCGAGGATTTCAAGTTCAGCGGAAAAGGCGAGCTTGTTACCTACACCGTAATCCACACGGCAGCAGAAGGATTTGAGGGACAGACACCCTATGTCCTCGCCATTGTGCAACTTGAGGAAGGACCCAGGCTTACAACCCAGATAGTGGGCGATGTAGAGGATATGAGTATAGGTATGAAAGTAAAGCCTGTGTTCAGGAAGCTCGGACAGAGCGGAGAACGCGGTATGATATACTATGGCACAAAATTCGTTCCGGCATAAATGATAGAGATAGAGGTCAAAGCCCGTGCCGACCACGAGCAGGCAAAAGCAGTGCTCACAGGCATGGGCGCGGATTATATAGGTGTCCAGCATCACTACGACACCTATTTTAATGCCCCGCACAGGGATTTTGCAAACACGGACGAAGCACTGAGGATACGCTCCGTCGACGGAAGATCCGTATTGACCTATAAGGGAAAGAAACTGGACACTACAACAAAAACACGCCGGGAGATCGAGACCGAGGTTGATGGCTCAAGCGCACGCAGCATCCTGCTTTCCCTGGGATTCTACGAATCCGGCGTGGTCAAGAAGACAAGGGAGGTCTTCAGGTTCAAGGGCCTCACAATCTGTCTTGATAAAGTAAAAGACATCGGTGAGTTCATAGAAGTGGAAGTAACCGCCGAATCGGAGATCGAATTCCACAACGAGCGAATATTCGCTTTCCTGAAGAAGTTCGGGATCAATGAAAAGGATTCTATCAGGACCTCTTATCTTGAGATGGTGCTGGAGAAGTGCTCGGAATAGTAGGATCTCATTAGATAATGTTAAATAACGTTATTTAACATTGTTTAATTACAGTGATATCAATGGTATTAAAGACTTTTAATGTGGATGAAGACACATACAAAGAGTTCTCAGCTCTGTGTAAGTCTCATGGAATGAGCATGAGTAAACAAATACAAATGTTCATGGAAAGCGTGATATCCGAGGACCCGGAAGCAAGTAAGGAATATCTGGAAAAGCTCAACAATATAAGAAAAGGGAAATTTGTCCATGTTTCTGATTTTTCTGAACGTTACGGATAGAAACTATGGATTATAACGTTGTTGTATCTGAGATTGCCGACAGGAAATTTATGAAACTTGCTAAGAAGAATCCCAAACAGATGGAAATCATCGGCAAGAAGGTACAACAGATTATCCAAAATCCCTATCATTACAAACCATTACGCGGGGATCTGCACGGTGCAAGAAGAGTACATATTGACTCCTCTTTTGTACTTATATACGATATAGATGAGGATAACAAATCAATCAGAATCCTTGATTACGACCACCATGATGTGATTTATTAATTTATTTTGAAGCTTTTTCTTCTTTTATATAACTGCCATATTGAAAAACAATAAATACAATTCATTTTCTAAATTGTATGTATGAAATACAAGTTTTCTGCAACAATTCACAAAGAGGAAGACTGGTACGTATCATGCTGCCCTGAGCTGGATGTGGCAAGTCAGGGAAAAACAGTAGAAGAAGCCCTTGTGAATTTACGAGAAGCTGTAGAGTTATACCTTGAAGACAAGGATGTTTCAATACCGCAGAAAACTACTTTTTTGACCACCACTTTTGAGGTTTCCTATGACAAAACTTCCCGTCCTGTCAGCACATGAGATCATTAAGGCTCTGGGAAGTGAGGGTTTTATTAA
>Ga0163219_100402_pt1 | contig 11575 bp, 11 predicted proteins | sample MSEWel2016_04_06_FD_113150 | JGI IMG/M metagenome (GOLD analysis project Ga0163219, IMG submission 113150) | Subsurface microbial communities from deep shales in West Virginia, USA - MSEEL Well Study Marcellus 3H_2016_04_06 ...
TCGGAAGGACCTTCTTAAAGCCCCGTTTACCAAGACCCCGGTAATTCTTGCCTAGCGGCGGGCGGGGCTGATTTGCGCGCGCCTTCGAGTTCGGGTTGGGGGAAAGACGCGCTTGAACCAGTTCATGGCGGCGCTTCAGCGGTTCGGGATCGGCAGGCTTGCCGCCATCCTCGGCATCGGCGCGGGCGTCGCGGCCGTGCTTGTCGCCGTGACCATGAACCTGGGCGAGCCCAAGGCCCTGCTCTATTCGAACCTCGACCTCAAGGAAGCCGGCTCGATCACCGCCGCCCTCGACCAGGCGGGGGTGAAGTACGAGGTGAAGGGCGACGGCTCCACCATCCTGGTGCCGCGCGACGAGGTGGCCTCCACCCGTCTGATGCTGTCGTCCAAGGGCCTGCCGACCGCGGGCTCGGTGGGCTACGAGATCTTCGACGAGGCCAATGCGCTCGGCCAGACCGACTTCGTCCAGCAGCTGAACCGCCAGCGCGCGCTCGAGGGCGAACTCGCCCGCACGATCCGCAGCCTGGATGGCGTGACCTCCGCGCGCGTCCACCTCGTGCTGCCCAAGCGCCAGCTGTTCGACGAGGAGGGCGAGCAGCCCTCGGCCTCGGTGAACATCGGCGTCGGCGGTCGCGAGCCCACGGCCGAACAGGTCCGCGCCATCCAGAACCTGGTCTCGGGCGCGGTCCCGAACCTGAAGCCCGACCGCGTCACCGTGGTGGATCAGCACGCCAAGACCCTCTCCGGCGGCGAGACCGGCATGGCCGCCGAGGCCGACGGCCGCAAGACCGAGGTCGAGCAGCGCATCGCCAAGCAGGTGAAGGCCCTGGTCGAGGGCGTGGTCGGCGCGGGCAAGGCGCGCGTCAACGTCACCGCCGACCTGGAGCTCGCCCGCGTCACCGTCCAGCAGGAGACCTTCGATCCCGACGGCCAGGTGATCCGCTCCGAATCCACCACCGACGAGAACGCCCGCGAGAACGAGCCGGAGACCAATGGCGAGGTCTCGGCCGCGGCGAACATCCCCGGCGGCGGCGGCGCCGACACCGGCCGCAACTCGTCCGCCTCCGGCCGCCAGGAATCGACCACCAACTACGAGATCTCCAAGACCGTCCGCACCGAGGTGCAGGAGCCCGGCCAGGTGAAGCGGCTCTCGGTCGCCGTGGCCGTGGACGGCGTTACGGCCCCCGGCCAGAACGGCCGGCCCGGCGCCTACACCCCGCGCAGCGCCGAGGAGATGCAGCGCATCGAGCAGCTGGTCCGCACCGCCGTGGGCTTCAGCCAGGACCGCGGCGACCAGGTCAGCGTGATCAACGTCCGCTTCCCCTCCGATGCCGACCCCAACGGCGTGGAGGCGGTCAACCCGCTGATGGGCTTCGACAAGAACGACATCATGCGCGCCGCCGAGCTCGGCGTGCTGGCGATCGTGGCGCTCCTGATGATGTTCTTCATCGTCCGGCCGCTGCTGCGCGGGGCCATGGGCGGCGGCGCGGGCGGCGGCGGCATGCCCGCCCTCGCCGGCCCGCAGGTGACCCGCGTGGTGACCACCGCCGACGGCCAGCCGATGCAGATCTCCGCCGACGGCACGGCCAACCTCGCCCTGCCCGGCCCGATGGGCGACCTGGAGCAGAAGATCGACATCGCCCGCATCGAGGGCCAGGTGAAGGCCTCCTCGATCAAGCGGGTCTCGGAATTCGTCGAGAAGCATCCGGAGGAGTCGGTGTCGATCCTCCGTAGCTGGCTGCACGAGACCGCCTGATGGCCAAGGGCAAGACCATCGACACGGCCGCGCGGCTCACCGGACCGGAGAAGGCGGCCGTCATCCTGCTGGCCCTCGGCGAGGAGCACGCCCAGGTCTGGAAGCAGCTCGACGAGGACGAGATCAAGGAGATCTCCCAGGCCATGGCCAGCCTCGGCACGGTCTCGTCCCAGGCGGTCGAGGACCTGCTGGTGGAGTTCGTCTCCGGCGTCGCCGGCACGGGCGCCCTCATGGGCTCCTTCGAGCAGACCCAGAAGCTGCTCGCCTCGATCATGCCGAGCGAGAAGGTCGACCAGCTCATGGAGGAGATCCGCGGCCCCGCGGGTCGGACCATGTGGGACAAGCTCGGCAACGTGAACGAGGCCGTGCTCGCCAACTACCTGAAGAACGAATACCCGCAGACGGTGGCGGTGGTGCTCTCCAAGGTGAAGTCGGAGCACGCCGCCCGCGTCCTGGCCGCCCTGCCCGAGGACTTCGCGCTGGAGTGCGTCAACCGCATGCTGCGCATGGAGCCGGTGCAGCGGGAGATCCTCGACAAGATCGAGCAGACGCTCCGCACCGAGTTCATGTCGAACCTGGCCCGCACCTCGAAGCGCGACAGCCACGAGATGATGGCCGACATCTTCAACGCCTTCGACCGCCAGACCGAGGCGCGCTTCATCACCGCGCTCGAGGAGCGCAACCGCGAGGCGGCCGAGCGCATCCGCGCCCTGATGTTCGTCTTCGAGGACCTGTCCAAGCTCGATCCGGGCGGCGTCCAGACCCTGCTGCGCGCGGTCGACAAGGACCAGCTGGCGCTGGCCATGAAGGGCGCGTCCGACACCCTGCGCGAGATGTTCTTCTCCAACATGTCCGAGCGCGCCGCGAAGATCATGCGCGAGGACATGGAGACCATGGGTCCCGTCCGCCTGCGCGACGTCGACCAGGCCCAGATGGCCATGGTCCAGGTGGCCAAGGACCTTGCCGCCAAGGGCGAGATCATGCTCGCCGGCAACGGCGGCGATGACGAGCTGGTGTACTGATGACCGGCTCCCTCCCCAAGTTCAGCTTCGACACGGAATTCGACGAGGGCGGCGCCGTGGCCTACCAGGCGCCGCGTCCCAAGACCGCCTTCACGCCCGAGGAGGTCGAGCAGATCCGGCAGCAGGCCTACGCCGAGGGCGAGAAGGCCGGTTTGCAGAGCGTCAACGCCGCCCAGGCCCGGGCCATGGCGGAGGTCGCCGCCGCCTGCCGCCAGGCCCTGCCCCGGCTGGCCGAAGTGGCCCACGAGCACCGGGTCGGCTCGGCGAACCTCGCCCTGGCCTGCGCCCGCGCCATCGCCGACGCCGCGCTCTCCCGCTTCCCGGCGGCCCCGTTGCAGGCGGCCATGGAGAGCCTGGCGCGCGAGATCGAGACCGCGCCGCGCCTGGTCGTCGCCGTGCGGCCGGAGATGGCCGCCCATGTGCAGGAGAAGCTGGGCAACACGGCCGCGGCCGTGGGCTTCCCCGGCGCCGTGCAGGTGCGCACCGAGCCCACGCTCTCGCCCTACGCCTTCACCCTCGACTTCGGAGACGGCTCGGCCGCCTTCGATCCCGAGGCCGCCGCCCAGCGTGTGACCGAGGCCCTCGAGGCGGCGCTGGCCGCCGAGGGCCTGCACGCCGAACCCCTGATCCCCGGAAGCGAAGGCTAGACGGCCATGTCCGAGAATGACCTGAAGCTCGACGAGTTCGCCCCCGGCGAGGGCCCGCTGCCGGAGACCCTGGGCGGCGAGGACAAGACCGCCACGGACCTGGCGCCGGTCTTCGACGTTCCGGTGAACATCTCGGCCGTGCTCGGCCGCGCCAGCCTTTCGGTCTCGCAGCTCCTGGAGCTGGCCCAGGGCAGCGTGCTGGAGCTCGACCGCAAGGTCGGCGAGGCCATCGACATCTACGTGAACAACCGCCTGGTGGCGCGGGGCGAGGTCGTCATCGTCGACGAGCGCCTGGGCGTGACCATGACCGAAATCATCAAGGACGGCGACGCGGCGGCCTGAAGGCCGGTGTGATTGACTGAAGGAGACAACCCATGCGGCTTCTGGTCGTCGGAAGACTGAACGGACAGCTCTCAACCGCCGTGAAGATGGCGATGAGCGCTGGGGCCAAGGTGAGCCATGTGGAGAGCATCACCCAGGCCACCCACGCCTTGCGCGCGGGCCAGGGCGCCGACCTGCTCATGGTCGACTACGAGCTCGACATCGCGGCTCTGATCGCGGCCAACGAGGCCGAGCGGATCCGGGTGCCGGTGGTGGCCTGCGGCATCGGGGCCGACGCCATCGGCGCCGCCGCGGCGATCAAGGCCGGGGCCAAGGAGTTCATCCCACTCCCGCCGGACGCCGAGCTGATCGCCGCCGTTTTGGCCGCCGTCTCCGACGACAACCGCCCGATGGTGGTCACCGACCCCTCGATGCACGCGGTCATCGCGCTGGCCGACCAGGTGGCCCCCTCCGACGCGTCGATCCTGATCACCGGGGAGAGCGGGGTCGGTAAGGAGGTGATCGCCCGGTACGTGCACCAGAAGTCGCGCCGGGCCTCGAAGCCGTTCATCTCGGTCAACTGCGCCGCGATCCCGGAGAACCTGCTGGAGAGCGAGCTGTTCGGCCACGAGAAGGGCGCCTTCACCGGCGCCGTGGCCCGCCGGATCGGCAAGTTCGAGGAGGCCAACGGCGGCACCCTGCTGCTGGACGAAATCTCCGAGATGGACGCCCGCCTGCAGGCCAAGCTGCTGCGCGCCATCCAGGAGCGGGAGATCGACCGGGTCGGCGGCGCCAAGCCGGTGAAGGTGGACATCCGCATCCTCGCCACCTCCAACCGCGACCTCGCCCAGGCGGTGAAGGACGGCACGTTCCGCGAGGACCTGCTCTACCGCCTCAACGTCGTGAACCTGCGCATCCCGTCCCTGCGGGAGCGCCCGGCGGACGTCACCGCGCTCGCCGAGCACTTCATCCGCAAGTACGCCGCCGCCAACGGCGTGCCGGAGCGGCCGCTGTCGGCCGAGGCCCGCCGCCGCCTCGCGCTGCACCGCTGGCCCGGCAACGTGCGCGAGCTGGAGAACGCCATGCACCGCGCGGTGCTGCTCTCCAACGGCCCGGAGATCGAGGAAGGCGCCATCCGCCTGCCCGACGGTCAGCCGCTGGCGGCCGCCGATCCCGCGACCCGCACGGCCCAGGCCGCCTCCTTCGCCGCCGAGAGCGCCAGCCGCGCCTTCGTCGGCCAGACCGTGGCCGCCATGGAGCAGCAGCTGATCCTCGACACCCTGGAGCACTGCCTGGGCAACCGCACCCATGCGGCCAACATCCTGGGCATCTCCATCCGGACGCTGCGCAACAAGCTGAAGGAATACACCGAGGCCGGCGTGTCCGTGCCCGCCCCGCAGATGGGCGCGAGCGCGGCCTAACCCCAGATGTCGGACACGGGGGTCACAGGCCAGGCGGCGGGATCGCCGATCAACGCCCGCGAGGTGTGGAGCTGGATCGCGCGCGGCGAAGTCGCGCTGGCGATCGGCATCGCCGCGGTCATCGTCATCCTGATCCTGCCGGTCCCGGCCTTCCTGCTGGACCTGTTCCTGGCCATCTCGATCACCAGCTCCGTGCTGATCCTGATGACCTCGCTGCTGATCAAGCGGCCGCTGGAATTCACCGCCTTCCCGACCGTCCTGCTGGTGGCGACCCTCTACCGGCTGGGCCTCAACATCGCCTCCACCCGCCTGATCCTCGGCCACGGCCACGAGGGCGTGCACGGGGCGGGCAAGATCATCGAAGCCTTCGGCAACCTGATGATGGGCGGCAGCTTCATCATCGGCCTCGTGGTGTTCGCCATCCTGGTGCTGGTGAACTTCGTGGTCATCACCAAGGGTTCGGGACGGATCGCGGAGGTCGCGGCCCGCTTCACCCTGGACGCCATGCCCGGCAAGCAGATGGCCATCGACGCCGACCTCTCGGCCGGCCTGATCGACGACACCGAGGCCAAGAAGCGCCGCAAGGAGCTGGAGCAGGAGAGCACCTTCTTCGGGGCCATGGACGGCGCCTCGAAGTTCGTGAAGGGCGACGCCGTCGCCGGCCTGGTCATCGTCGCCATCAACGTGATCGGCGGCATCCTGATCGGCGTGATCCAGCACAAGGTGCCGATCGGCCAGGCGTTCTCGACCTACACCATCATGACCATCGGCGACGGCCTGGTCAGCCAGATCCCGGCCCTGATCATCTCGATCGCCGCGGGCTTCCTGGTGTCGAAGTCGGGCGTCGAGGGCTCGGCCGACAAGGCGCTGGTCGCCCAGCTGGCCATGAACCCGATCAGCCTGGGCATGGTGGCGGCGTCGTCTGGCGTCATCGCCCTGATCCCGGGCATGCCGCTGATCCCGTTCGCCCTGATCTCCATCGCCACCGGCCTCCTCGCCTGGCGACGCTCGATCCGCGGACAGCCGCCGCAAGCCGTGGAGATCGCGCCTGTCGAGCAGGTGGAGGAGGTCGAGGAGCCGATCGGCCAGACCCTCGCCATCGACGAGATCAAGATCGAGCTGGGCTACGGCCTGCTGGGCCTGATCAACGACCTCGAGGGCCGCCGGCTCACCGACCAGATCAAGGCGTTGCGCCGCACGCTTGCCGCCGACTTCGGCTTCGTCATGCCGAGCGTCCGCATCCTCGACAACATGCGCCTGCCGTCCCAGGGCTACTGCATCCGCATCAAGGAGATGGAGGCCGGCTCCGGCGAGGTGCGGCTGGGCCAGCTGATGGCCATGGACCCGCGCGGCGGCCAGGTGGAGCTGCCCGGCGAGCACATGCGCGAGCCGGCGTTCGGCCTGCCCGCCACCTGGATCGACGAGAACCTCCGCGAGGAGGCCACCTTCCGCGGCTACACCATCGTCGATCCCGCGACCGTGCTGACCACGCACCTGACCGAGATCCTCAAGGAGAACATGCCGGACCTGCTCTCCTACGCCGAGGTCCAGAAGCTCCTAAAGGAACTCCCGGCCGAGCAGAAGAAGCTGGCCGACGACCTGATCCCGTCGGTGGTCACCGCCACCACGGTGCAGCGCGTGCTGCAGGCGCTGCTGCGCGAGCGGATCTCGATCCGCGATCTGCCGGCGATCCTGGAAGGCATCGGCGAGGCCGCGCCGCACACCGCCTCGGTCACCAACCTGGTGGAGCAGGTCCGCACGCGCCTCGCCCGCCAGATCTGCTTCGCCAACCGCGGCGACGACGGGGCCCTGCCCATCGTCACCCTGTCGCCGGAGTGGGAGTACGCCTTCGCCGACGCCCTGGTCGGCCAGGGCGAGGAGAAGCAGCTCGCCCTGCCGCCCTCGCGCCTGCAGGAGTTCATCCGCGCGGTCCGCGACACCTTCGAGCGCGCGGCCCTGTCCGGCGAGACGCCGGTCCTGCTCACCAGCCCGACCATCCGGCCCTATGTCCGCTCGATCATCGAGCGTTTCCGCGGCCAGACCCCGGTGATGAGCCAGAACGAGATCCATCCGCGGGCCCGCCTGAAGACCGTCGGCACGATCTAGCGAGAACGCCGTCATCCGATGCTTGAACGATCGTTCAAGCTGGTCCATGGTCTGGGTTGAACGCTCAACCAAGTGGCGGCATGGACGATCTCCCGACCCGCGACCGGCTGGTCTTCTCCGCGATGAAGCTCTTCGGGGAGAAGGGCTACCTCTCCACCTCCGTGCAGCACATCCTGCGCGAGGCCGGGGCCAACGCGGGAAGCCTCTATCACGCCTTCCCCACCAAGCAGGACCTGCTGCTGGCGGTGCTCGACACCTACCGGCAGGGCATCGAGCCCATGCTCTTGCGGCCCGCCTGGGACGGCGTCGAGGATCCGATCGACCGGATCTTCGCCCTGCTCGCCGCCTATCGCGGGATGCTGGAGGCGACCGACTGCCTCTACGGCTGCCCAATCGGCTCGATCGCGCTGGAACTGCACGAGCCGGACCCGGCCGTGCGCGAGCTGCTCTCGGTGAACTTCGACGGCTGGGTCGACCATGTGGAGCGCTGCCTCGTGGCGGCGGGGGACCGGCTGCCGACCGACCTCGACCGCCGGCGCCTGGCGGTCTTCGTGCTCACCACCATGGAGGGCGGGGTGATGCAGTCCCGCACCCACCGCACGCTCGAGGCCTTCGACGCCTCGGTGGCGGGCCTCCGCGATTACATCGACCGGCTGGAGCAGGCCGCCTCCGCCGGGCGCGAGCCCACGACGGCCGGAGAGAAACGATGATCAAGGTGGGTCTGGCCCTGGCCGGCGCGCTCGCGCTGACCACCGCGGCGGCGGCGCAGGAGATGTCGCCCAAGCAGTTTCCCGAGGTGACCGACGCCTCCTACGTCGACGGCAAGGGCGAGCGCGTGCTGCGCCTGTCGCTCGTCGTCCCGGCGAGCCGCGCCCAGGCCTGGGAGGCCTTTTCCACCGGCGAGGGCTACCGCGCCTGGGCCACCCCGGTGGCGCAGGTGGACCTGAAGGTCGGCGGCCTCATCGAGACCAGCTACGATCCGAAGGCGAAATTCGGTGATCCGGAGAACATCAAGAACCAGATCCTGGCTTACGAGCCCGAGCGGATGATGGTGTTCCGCAACGTCCAGGCGCCCTCCGCCCTGCCCGGCGGCAAGCAGTTCGGCGAGATCATCAGCGTGGCCCAGTTCGAGGACGCCGGTCCCGGCCGCACTCGGGTCACCCTCTCCTCGATCGGCTACAAGGCGGGCGAGCCCTACGACGCCCTCTACAGGCACTTCGGCTGGGGCAACGCCTACTCGCTGATGAAGCTCAAGGAGCGGTTCGTGAAGGGGCCGGTGGACTGGCAGGCGGTCGCCGCCCAGCAGCAGGCGCAGGCCGCGTCCAAGGCGGTGACCGAGGCGCGCTGAGACCCGCCCGCCGCGCCGTCGCCGGACCAAGCGTCGCGCCTCGCCCGGCGTCTGGCCCGTTGCGACAGGGCCTTGCGGCTGGTAGCGGTTCACCCCTACGGAGCGTTCGAAGCTCCGGCGAGTCTTGGAAATCGGATGCGGCGAACTCTCAAAAGACCTCAGGGCGCCGGCGCGGCGGTCCTGTGGGACCTGCTCACCTTCGAGAAGCTGATGACCAACTCGGTCATCCATCTGATCTACTGGGCGGGCCTGGGCGTGATCGCGCTGGGTGCGTTCGGCTCGATCGGGGCCGCGGTGGGCGTCGCGATCCGCGAATCCAGCATCTTCGGCGTGCTGCTGGCGATCCCGGTGCTGGTCGGCGGCCTGCTGGTGATCGGCGCGCTCGCGCTCCTGTGGCGCTCGTTCTGCGAGTTCTACGTGGCGATCTTCAAGATCAGCGAGGACCTGAGCGTCCTGCGCCAGGACGTGGAAGCCGAGCGCGCCCGCCAGTCCCAGCCGCGGGTCTGATTTCGGAAGAGGCCGCGGCCGGGCTCAGCGCCCGCCGCCGGCCTTCCTGAGGCCCAGCTCGTCCATGGCCGCGGCCTCGACCTTGGCCTGGACCTTGAGCTCCATGAGCCGCGCCTGCTCGGCGATCTGCTCGTACTTCTTCTGCTCCTCGAAGGCCTGGGCCAGGGCGTCGCGCGCGCCGGCCTCCTCGGCCATGATGATCTCGATCTCGCACTGGATCTGCTGCTTGCGGCCCTTCAGCGCGTCGAGGAAGCGCAGCAGGTCGCCGCTCGTCGACGGGTCGGCCTGGGCCGACTCCGCCTCGCCCTGGGCGAACAGCATGGCCAGCCGCATCTCGGCCTGACGCCGGCGGTCGCCGATCTCCGCCAGCCGCTTCTGCAGGACCTCCACCTCGTAGGTGGAGAGCTTGATCAGGGACTTCGCCCAGCTCATGCGGCCTCATTCAGGATCTGGGAGAGCTGGGCGAAGGAGGCCTCGAGGCCGGTCGCATCGTCGGGACTCTGGGAGAGGAAGGCCTCGAGGGCCGGGTTGAGCTGGATCGCCCGGTCCACGTCGGGATCGGCGCCGGCGCGGTAGGCGCCGATGCGGATCAGCTCCTCCATGTTCGAATAGGCCGCCAGCGAGCGGCGCGCGGCCGTCACGATCTCCCGCTCGTGCGGCAGGTGGCAGCCCGGCATGGTCCGGCTGATCGACTTCAGGACGTTGATCGCCGGGAAGCGGCCGCGCTCGGCGATCGCCCGCTCCATGACGATGTGGCCGTCGAGGATGCCTCGAACGGCGTCGGCGATGGGCTCGTTGTGGTCGTCCCCGTCCACCAGCACGGTGAAGAGGCCGGTGATCGGCCCGGCCTGGGTCCCGTCGGGGCGGATCGGGCCGGGGCCTGCGCGCTCTAGGAGCTTGGGCAGCTCGGTGAAGACGGTCGGCGTGTAGCCCTTGGTCGTCGGCGGCTCGCCCGCCGCCAGGCCGATCTCGCGCTGGGCCATGGCGAAGCGGGTGACGGAGTCCATCAGGCACAGGACTTCCATGTCCTGGTCGCGGAAGAACTCGGCGATGGCGAGGGTCATGTAGGCGGCCTGGCGGCGCTTGAGCGCCGGCTCGTCGGAGGTGGCGACCACCACCACCGCGCGGCGCAGCCCCTCCTCGCCCAGGGTTTCCTCGATGAACTCCCGCACCTCGCGGCCCCGCTCGCCGATCAGGCCCACCACGACGGCGTCGCAGTCGGCGTTCTTGGCCAGCATGGAGAGCAGCACCGACTTGCCGACGCCGGAGCCGGCGAACACGCCCAGGCGCTGGCCGCGGCAGCAGGTGGTGAAGACGTTCATGGAGCGCACGCCCAGGTCCAGCCGCTCGCCCACGCGGGCGCGGGCGTGGGCGGCCGGCGGCGGCGCCTTCAGCGGATAGGAGGCCAGGCCATGGGGAAGCGGCCCCAGGCCGTCGATCGGCTCGCCGAAGGCGTCGATGATCCGGCCCAGCCAGGCCTTGGTCGGCCGCACCGCCGAGCCCTGCGGCTCGATGCGGATCTCCGCGCCGGGCGCCACGCCCTCCACGGGGCCGAACGGCATCAGCAGGGCGCGGGTCTCGCGGAAGCCCACCACCTCGGCGGCGAGCGGGACCTCGCCGTGGCGGGCGATCTCGGCGCGCGCGCCGACCGCCAGCCGCGACAGCCCGCCCCGGGCCTCGATCAGCAGGCCGTTCACCGCCGCCACGCGGCCCGAGACACTGAGGGGATCCAGCCGCTCGACCGCGGCCACAAGGCTCTGCACGTAACGCCCTCGAACTGAGGCGGCAGAATCCGTGCTTCGCCCTTAAGAGGTGATGAAGATCGCTGCGGCGCTTCGGCGCGTCACCCCCTTCGGGGGTGGCTCAGCGGGCCGCCCGCGCCGCCGTCCCCGGCCGGCCGGCCAGCCACAGCGCCCCCGCGGCCGCGGCGGCGAGGCCCACGCCGAGCGTCAGCCGCGGATGCTTCTGGGTCTCGGTGTAGACGCTGAACGTCCGGCCCGGGTACGCCCGCGTCCGGACCTCGCCGTCCCTGTACGGCGCGTGCAGGCTGTCCCCCGCCGGCTTCGGCGCCTTGCGGCGGGAGAGCGGCGGGACGACCCGGGCGTAGATCCGGTCGGCGAGCCCCGGCGCGGCGGCCGCCGCCAGCACCGGCGGCCGGCCGCCGGCGCCGACGATGATCTGCCGGATGGGGTGGGCGGCGGCGTGCAGGATCGCGTCGGCCACCACCTCGGGCGCATAGACCGGCGGCGGCACGCGCGCGGCCTGGCTCATGAAGTTCCGGGCATGGTCGGGGAAGGGCGTGGCGATGCTGGACGGCTTGATCAGGGTCACCGACACCGGCGCGCCGGCCCGGGACAGCTCCATCCGCAGGGAGTCCGTGAAGCCCTTCACCGCATGCTTGGAGGCCCCATAGGCGCCGGTGAGCGGGCTGCCGATGTCGGAGAGCA
>Ga0163219_100404_pt1 | contig 11567 bp, 5 predicted proteins | sample MSEWel2016_04_06_FD_113150 | JGI IMG/M metagenome (GOLD analysis project Ga0163219, IMG submission 113150) | Subsurface microbial communities from deep shales in West Virginia, USA - MSEEL Well Study Marcellus 3H_2016_04_06 ...
GGAAAGAGCTCGTCCCAGGCGCTTGTCACATAGAGGGTCGCGAGGTCGTGGCCGCCGAACGCGCAGCTGGTCGGCTGCTCCACGGGCACGGGCACGATGCGGTCGACGCGCCCGTCGGGGGCGTAGCGGACGATGCGCCAGGCGCCCCACTGCGCGTTCCACAGGTAGCCGTCCGCGTCGATCGCCGAGCCGTCGGGGGAGCCGGCCTGGCCGCGGGTGTGGGCGAACTCGCGCACCTGGCTCAGCTGGTCCACGTCGTGGGCGAAGATGGTCTGCAGCTTGGAGTCGGCCATGTAGAGCGTCTTGCCGTCCGCGCTCACCGAGATGGTGTTGGGAATGTGGATGCCGGTCAGCACCTTCTGGGTCCGCATATCCGGACCGGTGCGGTAGACGGCGCCCGGGCGCTTCCCGCCGTCGTCGTCCATGGTGCTCCACCAGAACCGGCCCTGCGGATCGATCTTGCCGTCGTTGGTGCGGAAGCCCTCGCCGAAGTCGTGCGGCTGGACGATTTCCATGGTTCCGGTGGAGGGGTCGCAGAACGCCAGTCCGCGCTCGGTGGCCAACAGCAGGCCGCCCTGGGCGCGCGGGGCTGCGGCGCTAGCGCGCACCGGCAGGGCGAACGTCCCACGCGCATCGGTGGAAGGCTCGTACCAGGACAACCTCCGGCCCTTGATGTCGACCCAGTAGAGACGGCCTTCCCGCGCCGCCCAGACGGGCCCTTCTCCAAGCTGATCAGAGGCTTGCACCACACAGCGCACGTCCAAGGCCTACTCCTGCGCTCAAGGTGTTCGCGAATCGTGTGAAGGTTCCGCGAACACTGTTGTCTATCGGCTGCGACATCCTGACGTCGGCGTTTGGCTTACGTTCAGAGTCTCGGGTCTACTATCTTAGACGACAGAATCGGGAGGGGATCCCACAGATGTCGTTGTCCAGTTATTCCGACGTTTTCTCTATCAGCCACGAGCGCGAGTATGAGGAGCATATCCAGGCGGGCGACCTCGTCCGCACGGGTCCGAACCTCTTCCCGCACTTCGAGGTGGTCGCTGTCCACGGCGACAAGGCCTGGGTGCGCAACGTCGTGAACGGCGCTGACCATCTGGCGCTCCTGTCGCGCTGCCGCAAGATCAACGGCCAGTCGCTCGCGCAAGCCGCCGAATAGGCCTTCCCTCCGTCGGAGCCTCGACGGAAAATACGTGAACCCAGTGCGCGCCCCGGAGTTCTACCGGCTTCGGGGCGCCGGCATTTCGCGCGGCAGTTCGGAGGATCGCGCCATCTCCGCCTTCATGTTCGCCACCGGGATCGAGAACAGCATCCCGAAGATCAAGAACGGCCGCGTGCGCGTGGACCAGATGGAGTCCTGCGGCCACTACCGCCACTGGCGCAAGGACTTCGACCTGGTGGAGGAACTGGGCCTGCGCTTCCTGCGCTATGGTCCGCCGCTGCACACCAGCCTTCTCGGCCCGGACAAGTACGACTGGGAGTTCTCCGACGTCACCTTCGCCGAGCTGAAGCGGCGCGACATCGTGCCGATCGTGGACCTCTGCCACTTCGGCGTGCCCGACTGGATCGGCGACTTCCAGAACCCAGACTTCCCGGAGGTGTTCGCCCGCTATTCGGCGGCCTTCGCCCGGCGCTTCCCGTGGGTGCAGCTCTACACCCCGGTCAATGAGATGTTCATCTGCGCCCAGTTCTCCGGCAAGTACGGCTGGTGGAACGAGCAGGGCACGACCGACCTGACCTTCGTCACCGCGCTCAAGCACATCGTGAAGGCCAATGTGCGGGCCATGCAGGAGATCCTGAAGGTCCGCCCGGACGCCATCTTCATCCAGAGCGAGTCCTCGGAGTACTTCCACGCCGAGAACCCCGCGGCCATCAAGCCGGCCGAGATCGAGAACTCCCGGCGGTTCCTCTCACTGGACCTGAACTACGGCCATCGGGTGGACTCGGAGATGTACGAGTACCTGCTCGACAACGGCATGACCCGGGAGGAGTACCACTTCTTCCTCGGGAACGCCCTGCACCACCACTGCATCCTCGGCAACGACTACTACTGGACGAACGAGCACCGGGTGGCCGCCGACGGCTCGAGCCGGGCCTCCGGGGAGATCTTCGGCTACAACGAGATCACCCGGCAGTACTACAACCGCTATCGCCTGCCGGTGATGCACACCGAGACCAACATCGCCGAGGGCCCCAACGGCGACGAGGCGGTGAACTGGCTGTGGAAAGAGTGGGCCAACGTGCTGCGCGTGCGCAACGACGGCGTGCCGACCGTGGGCTTCACCTGGTACTCGCTGACCGACCAGATCGACTGGGACACGGGCCTGCGCGAGGACAACGGCCGGGTCCATCCCGTGGGCCTCTATGACCTCAACCGCGAGATCCGCCCGGTCGGCCGCTCCTACAAGCAGCTGATCGCCGACTGGCGCGAGGTGTTGCCGACCCAGAGCGTCTGCCTGTCCGTGCCGATCGTGATGCCTTCGGAGTACGAGGAGCCGGCGGCCGAACGCCACCGCCAGGAGGCCCGCCACCTGCGCGCGGTGGAGCTGACCGTCGGCGAGAGCGGCTAGCCGTGGCCGGGGGGCTCCAGGTGGGCGGCGCGCCGCTCGTCACCCTGCGCGCACGGGACCTGCCTGGCGAGGGCCCCGCCTTCACCGAAGCCCAGATCCTACCCGGCCGCGGCATGATGCTGCTGCAGGTCAGGCTGCGGATGCCTGACGGCCGGACGGTCGACGGCCTCTTCGCGCCGGAGCCGGAGGCGGCGGCCCGGGAGCTGTCCGGCGGCCCGGACGACTTCGCCGGCAACCGCGCCTTCGCCTTCGGCGGCTGCCTGCTCGCCCCCTACGCGAACCGCATCCGCGGGCGGGCGCTGGAGGACACGCGCGAGATCGAGACGGTGGTCGACGGCCGCGCCGTGCGCCTGCCCCGCAACTGGGGCGGCAAGGCCGCGGGCGCCGAACAGTACGCCATGCACGGCCTGATCCTCGACGCCAATGTCCCGTTCGAGGCCTCAGAGGACACCATCAGCGGCCTCCTGGACGCTGGCGACTTCGGCGGCCGCTGGCCGGGCAAGCTGCAGCTCGAGATCACCTGGACCCTGCGGGGCGGGGCGCTCATCCTCTCCGTCACCGCGCGGAACACCGGCTCCGAGCCGCTGCCCCTCGGCCTCGGCTGGCACCCCTACTTCCAGCTTCCCAGCGGCGACCGCAGCCAGGCCCGCCTGCGGCTGCCCGCCGGCCTGCGCTGCGAGACCAACGACTACGACGAGGTCCTGCCCACGGGCCGACTGCTGCCGGTCGCGGGGACGCCTTACGACTTCAACGGGGCCCCGCCGCTCGGCGACCTCTACCTCGACGACTGCTTCACCGATCTGGTCCGCCAGGATGGCCAGACCGTGGTCGAGGTGCTGGATCCCGCCGCCGGTATCGGACTGCGCATTGCCTCACCCACGCCGGAGGTGAAGGCCGTCCAGGTCTACGCGCCGCCCGACAAGCCCTTCGTGGTGGTGGAACCGCAGTTCAACCTCGCCGAACCCTTCGCCGACATCTGGCCGCCGGGCACGGACACCGGCATGGCCCGCCTCAAGCCCGGCGCCGAACTCTCCTACGAGGTCCGCCTGGAGGCCTTCGCCTTAGGAACCTGAGGAAGGTCGAGGGGTTACGGGGAGCCGACGACGAGGGCTCCATGGAACGTGCGCAACGACCGGCCGAGGCGCGCGGCGCGGCGAACATCATAGATTTCGACGAGGCCCTGCTGGGCGCCTGTCCGGCGGAGCTTCGGGCCGACCTCCTGACCGAGGCCGCCATGCTCGCCGACGCCTTCGCGCCGGAGGGCCGGGCCGAGCAGCTGGAGGCGATGGCCTGCGCCCTCTCCTCCGGAGAGCGTGACGCGGAGATGGGCCGGATGCGGGCCAGGCGGTTGGCCGCGGCCCTGCGGCACCTGGCGCGGACCTGACCTACTCGGCCGCCGCGGCGCCCTCGGCGGCGCGCTGCTTCTTGCGGCGCCCGGGCTTGTCTAGGAGCTTCCGCAGCTTGGCCGCCAGCAGCGCGGTCTCGTAGGGCTTGTCGAGCAGCGGGAACTCGGCGTTCTCGATCACCGCCCCCTCCCCGACGAAGCCGGAGGTGAGGAGCACGCGCAGGTCCGGACGGATCTCCCGCGAGGTCCGCGCGAGGCTCACCCCGCTCACCCCGCCCGGCATCACCACATCGGTGAAGAGCAGGTCGATCTTGGCGTCCGAATGGATCACCTCCAGCGCCTCGGCGGCGTTGGTGGCGGTGGTCACGTCGTAGCCGAGGCCCGTCAGCATATCGAGGGTGAGCGCCAGGACCGTCGGGTCGTCCTCGACTAGCAGGATCTTCTCGTCCCCGCCCTCGATGGTCTTGGCGCGCTCGGCGGGCTTCACCACCTCCGTCGGAGTCGACGACGCCGGTAGCAGGAGGCTGAAGGTCGTGCCCTTGCCGGGCGTGCTCTCCAGCCGGACCTCGCCCTCCGACTGCTGGACGAAGCCATAGACCTGGGAGAGCCCCAGGCCCGAGCCCTTGCCCACCTCCTTGGTGGTGAAGAAAGGCTCGAAGACGCGTTCGCGGACGTCCTGGGACATGCCCACACCTGTGTCGGTCACGTCGATGGCGATGCGCTCGCCGTCGCGGCGGGTGGCGATCTCCAGCACGCCGCCGTCGGGCATGGCGTCCCGGGCGTTGACCGCCAGGTTCAGGAGCGCGGTCTCCAGCTGCGTGGGGTCCACGTGGGCGCAGAGCATCTCCTCGGCGAACTTCAGGTCCACCGTCACGGCCTCGCCCACCGCCTGGCGCAGCAGGGGCGCGAAGTCGTGGATCAGGGCGTTCACGTCGATGGTGACGGGCGTCAGGTGTTGGCGGCGGGAGAAGGCGAGGAGCTGCCGGGTGAGGTCGCGGCCCCGCTCCGCGGCCTGGCGGATGGCCTCGATCCGGCGCGCGCGGCGGGCCTCGTCCTCGGCCTTGCGGGCCATGATGTCGACGTTGCCGAGCACCACGGTCAGGAGGTTGTTGAAGTCGTGCGCCACGCCGCCGGTGAGCTGGCCCACGGCTTCCATCTTGCGGGCCTGGGCGAGCTGCTCCTCCAGGCTGTGGCGGTCGGTGGCGTCCAGCATGACGCCGAAGATCTCACGCGGCTCGCCGTCGAGGCTGGGCGCGATGACGCCCTGGTCCTGCAGCACCTTGTACTGGCCGTCGGCGCACAGCCAGCGGAACTCCACCGAGTAGCGGCCGGTCTTCACCGCCCGGCCGATGGCGTCCACGACCCGGTCCAGGTCGTCGGGGTGGATGCGGCTGGAGCCGAACTCCGCCTCGTCCACGAAGCGCGACGCCGGGAAGCCGGTGATGTCGCGGATCGATTCCGACACGAACTGCGGGGCGAACGGCGGCTCGATGCTGCGCGAGGTGAAGACGATCGGCAGCGACTGCAGGATCGCCTCCTGCCGCGCCTCGGTGCGCCTGAGCGCCCTCTCCGTCTGGGCCTTCTCCGCCTTCACCCGGGCGTGCTCGTCGAGCAGCCACTGCTGGTAGGCGGACTGGCGCTTCACCTCCTCCGTCTTGAGGTAGAGGTCGGTGAGCACCGTCACCTTGGACTTCAGGATGAAAGGATCCACCGGCTTGAAGACCACGTCCACGGCGCCGGCCGAATAGGCCTGGAAAACGTGGGCCTCGTCCCGGAAGATCGCCGTGAGGAAGACGATCGGCGTGTCCTTGGTCCGCTTGCGCGTGCGGATCAGCGCGGCCGTCTCATACCCGTCCATGCCCGGCATGTGCAGGTCGAGCAGGATGAGGGCGAAATCCTCGGTGAGCAGGCGCCGGAGCGCCTCCTCCCCCGACCGGGCGACCACCAGCTCATGGCCCAGCCCCTCGAGCGCCTGCACGGCGGCGAACGCATTGCGCTCATCGTCGTCGACGATCAGGATCCGGGCCGTGAGCGGCGTCTCCAGGTCGGGCGGCGCCGGAGGCTCCGCCCGCCAGGCTCGCGTCACGGCGCTGGCGGGTGAGACTCGGGTCACGTCAGCTCGCTTGCGGCATCAGGGACACCACCGTGTCGCTGGCCAGCTTCATGGCGTCCGCCCGCTGGATCGACACCCGCAGGACCGAGACCAGGTGGTCGATGTCCACGGGCTTGGAGACATAGTCGGACGCGCCGGCCTGGATGCATTTCTGACGGTCGCCCTTCATGGCCTTCGCCGTCACCGCCACGATCGGCAGGTCGGCCAAGTGCTGCCTGGAGCGGATTTCGCGGATCGTCTCGTAGCCGTCCATGTCCGGCATCATGATGTCCACAAGAACCACGTCCACATCGGGCTTCGCGTCCAGCACCTCAAGCCCGGCGCGGCCGCTTTCCGCGTAGCTGAGCTCGATCCCATACTCCTCGAGGGCCGAGGCCAGCGAGAAGATGTTGCGGATGTCGTCATCGATGACAACGACCTTGCGCCCGGTGAGGACCGCGTCGTCGTGCTTGCTCTGGGTGAGCTTGGCCTTGGCTGGCGCGGACATCCGTTCCAGCGGCTCGTGCAGCAGCAGGCTGGCCTGATCGATCAGCTGGTCGGGCGTGCGGGCTAGGCGGACGAGGCCGCCAAACACCGCCAGCCGCAGCCGCCGGTCGTCCTCGGGCCCGAGCTCGTCCGGCGCATAGACGACAGCCGGGACCATCCGGCCGTCGCTCTGCTTGAGCAGCTCGACCATCTCCGACACGGCCATGGCCTGGGCCTCGATCATCAGGCCGTCCGGCCGCTCCGACGTCGGCCGCGCCAGGACCGGGGCGAGGTCGTCGACGACCTCCACCTGGGTGAAGCACTGGCGCAGCAGCTCGGCCGCCTCTCCGTCCGAGCCCACCAGCACGATCCGGCGCTCCGCCTTGTCGACGAAGCTCTTCACGCCCTGGAGGGTGGAGACGACCACCTCGCGCTCCACCGGCTTGTGGGTGAAGCCGAAGGCGCCCATCGACAGGCCGAGGCCCTTCTGGTCGTCGGCCGAGATGACGTGCACGGGGATGTGCCGGGTCTCGGGCGTCCGCTTCAGGAGGTCGAGCAGGGCCAGGCCATCCATGTCCGGGAGACCGATGTCGAGCATGATGGCGTCGGGCCCGAAGCGGCGCGCCAGCGACGGCGCCGCCCCGCCCTCACCCGTGACCACGCCCTTGAAGCCGGACTCGTGGACCAGGCTGAGCAGGATCGAGGCGAACCGTGGATCGTCCTCGACGATCAGCACCACGCTGTCGCCCGAAGAGATGTTGTCGCGGTCGTCGGCCACGGCTTCCACCGGCTCGTCGGAGAAGGCCGACGGCAGCATCATCGGCCGCGCCAGGGTCGGCGTGGTCGAGGCCGGCCGCGCGCTCGGCGCCTGGGCCGGGCTGAAGTTCAGCGGCAGGTAGAGGGTGAAGGTCGAGCCCTTGCCGGGCTTGGACTCCACCTTCAGTTCGCCGCCGAGCAGGCGGGTGATGTCGCGGCTGATCGAGAGGCCGAGGCCCGTGCCGCCGTACTTGCGGCTCGTGGTGCCGTCGGCCTGCTGGAAGGCCTCGAAGATGATCCGCTGCTTGTCCTCGGGGATCCCGATGCCGGAGTCCTCCACCTGGAAGGCCAGCACCTGGCCCGCGGTGTTGAGGTGGTCGTTGATCGGGCTCCAGCCGCCGTGGGCGCGGGAGACCTTCAGCTTCACATGGCCAAGCTCGGTGAACTTGAAGGCGTTCGAGAGCAGGTTCTTGATGATCTGCTGCAGGCGCTTGTCGTCGGTGTACATCGACCGCGGCAGGGCCGGGTCCAGCTCCACCTGGAAGTCGAGCTTCTTGTCGAGCGCCACTTGGCTGAACGTCCGGTCCACCTGGTCCCGCAGGCTGGCGAAGGACATCTCGCCGATGTCCAGGGTGACGGTCCCGGACTCGATCTTCGACAGGTCGAGGATGTCGTTGATCAGGCCCAGGAGGTCGGTGCCGGCGTCATGGATGTTGCGGGCGAACTCGACCTGCTTCTCCGTCAGGTTGCCGGCGGCGTTGTCGGCCAGCAGCTTCGAGAGGATCAGCAGGCTGTTCAGCGGCGTCCGCAGCTCGTGGCTCATGTTGGCCAGGAACTCGGACTTGTACTTGGACGTCAGCGCCAGCTGCTCGGCCTTGTCCTCCAGCGCGATCTTGGCCTGTTCCACCTCGCGGTTCTTGGCTTCCACCTGCTGGTTCTGGATCGACAGCAGGTGCGCCTTCTCCTGGAGCTCCGCGTTGGTCTGCTGCAGCTCCTCCTGCTTGGTGCGGAGCAGTTCCTCCGACTGGCGGAGCGACGCGGCCTGCTGTTCCAGCCGGTCGTTGGTCTTCTTCAGCTCTTCCTGCTGGGCCTGCAGCTCAGAGGTGAGGAGCTGGGACTGCTTCAGGAGGCCCTCGGTCCGCATGTTGGCGGCGATCGTGTTGAGCACGATGCCGATGGATTCCATCAGCTGGTCGAGGAACTGCTGCTGGGTCTCGTTAAACTCGCCGAAGGTGGCCAGCTCGATCACCGCCTTCACCTCGCCTTCGAACAGGGCGGGCAGGACGATGATGTTGGCCGGCGGCGCCTCGCCGAGACCGGACGAGATCTGCACGTAATCCTTGGGCACGTTGGTCAGCAGGATGCGCGACTTCTCGTACGCGCACTGGCCGATCAGGCCTTCCCGCAGCTTGAACTGGCTGGCCAGGTGCTTGCGGTTGTTGAAGGCGTAGGAGGCCGCCAGGTTCAGCACCATCTGGCCCTCGTCGTCACGGTCGGTGACGTAGAAGACCGCGTGCTGGGCGTTGATCAGCGGGGCGAGCTCCGAGAGCACCAGGTTCGACACCGTGGACAGGTCGCGTTCGCCCTGCAGCATCCGGGTGAACCGGGCCAGGTTGGTCTTCAGCCAGTCCTGCTCGGTGTTCTTCAACGTCTGATCCTTCAGGTTCCGGATCATCTCGTTGATGTTGTTCTTCAGCTCTTCCACCTCGCCCGACGCCTCGACGGTGATCGACCGGGTCAGGTCACCCTTCGTCACGGCGGTGGACACCTCGGCGATGGCGCGCACCTGGGTGGTCAGGTTAGCGGCCAGCTCGTTCACGTTGTCGGTCAGGTCGCGCCACAGGCCGGCCGCGCCGGGCACCCGCGCTTGGCCGCCCAGCTTGCCTTCGGAGCCCACCTCGCGGGCCACGTTGGTCACCTGGTCGGCGAAGGTGGCGAGCGTCTCGATCATCCCGTTGATGGTGTCGGCGAGCGCCGCGATCTCGCCCTTGGCGTCGAGGGTGAGCTTCCGCTTCAGGTCGCCCATGGCCACCGAGGTCACGACGTCGGCGATATTCCGCACCTGACCCGTCAGGTTGGCGGCCATCATGTTCACGTTGTCGGTCAGGTCCTTCCAGGTGCCGGCGACGCCGGGCACCTGCGCCTGGCCGCCGAGCTTGCCCTCGGTGCCCACTTCACGCGCCACGCGCGTCACTTCCGAGGCGAAGGAGTTCAGCTGGTCCACCATGGTGTTGATGGTGTTCTTCAGCTCGAGGATCTCGCCGCGCACGTCCACGGTGATCTTCTTGGACAGGTCGCCCTTGGCCACCGCGGTGGTCACGTCGGCGATGTTCCGCACCTGACCCGTCAGGTTGGCGGCCATCAGGTTCACGTTATCGGTGAGGTCCTTCCAGGTGCCGGCGACGCCCTTCACCTGGGCCTGACCGCCGAGCTTGCCTTCCGTACCCACTTCCCGCGCCACGCGGGTCACTTCCGAGGCGAAGGAGTTCAGCTGGTCCACCATGGTGTTGATGGTGTTCTTCAGCTCGAGGATCTCGCCCCGCACGTCCACGGTGATCTTCTTGGACAGGTCGCCCATGGCCACGGCGGTGGTCACCTCGGCGATGTTCCGCACCTGACCGGTCAGGTTGGCGGCCATGAAGTTCACGTTGTCGGTCAGGTCCTTCCAGGTGCCGGCGACGCCCTTCACCTGCGCCTGGCCGCCCAGCTTGCCTTCCGTACCCACTTCGCGGGCCACCCGGGTCACTTCGCTCGCGAAGGCGTTCAGCTGGTCCACCATGGTGTTGATGGTGTTCTTCAGCTCGAGGATTTCCCCCTTCACGTCCACGGTGATCTTCTTGGAGAGGTCGCCGTTGGCCACGGCGGTGGTCACCTCGGCGATGTTCCGCACCTGACCCGTCAGGTTGGCGGCCATCAGGTTCACGTTGTCGGTGAGGTCCTTCCAGGTGCCGGCGACGCCCTTCACCTGGGCCTGGCCGCCGAGCTTGCCTTCCGTACCCACTTCCCGCGCCACGCGGGTCACTTCCGAGCTGAACGAGTTCAGCTGGTCCACCATGGTGTTGATCACGTCCTTGATCTGCAGGATCTCGCCCTGCACGTTCACGGTGATCTTCTGCGTCAGGTCGCCGTTGGCGATGGCGGTGGCGACCTTCGACACGTCGCGCAGCTGGACGGTCAGGTTGCCGGCCATCAGGTTCACGTTGTCGGTGAGGTCCTTCCAGGTGCCGGCGACGCCCTTCACCTGGGCCTGACCGCCGAGCTTGCCTTCCGTACCCACTTCCCGCGCCACGCGGGTCACTTCCGAGGCGAAGCCGTTCAGCTGGTCCACCATGGTGTTGATGGTGTTCTTCAGCTCGAGGATTTCCCCCTTCACGTCCACGGTGATCTTCTTGGACAGGTCGCCGTTGGCCACGGCGGTGGTCACCTCGGCGATGTTCCGCACCTGACCCGTCAGGTTGGCGGCCATGAAGTTCACGTTGTCGGTGAGGTCCTTCCAGGCGCCGGTCACGCCTTCCACTCGGGCCTGGCCGCCGAGCTTGCCTTCCGTACCCACTTCACGGGCCACGCGGGTCACTTCGCTCGCGAAGGCGTTCAGCTGGTCCACCATGGTGTTGATGGTGTTCTTCAGCTCGAGGATTTCGCCCCGCACGTCCACGGTGATCTTCTTGGACAGGTCGCCCTTGGCCACCGCGGTGGTCACCTCGGCGATGTTACGGACCTGGCCGGTCAGGTTGGCGGCCATCAGGTTCACGTTGTCGGTGAGGTCCTTCCAGGTGCCGGCGACGCCCTTCACCTGGGCCTGGCCGCCCAGCTTGCCTTCCGTACCCACTTCGCGGGCCACCCGGGTCACTTCCGAGGCGAAGGCGTTCAGCTGGTCCACCATGGTGTTGATGGTGTTCTTCAGCTCGAGCACCTCGCCCTTCACGTCCACGGTGATCTTGCGGCTGAGGTCGCCGTTGGCCACGGCGGTGGTCACCTCGGCGATGTTACGGACCTGGCCGGTCAGGTTGGCGGCCATGAAGTTCACGTTGTCGGTGAGATCCTTCCAGGTGCCGGCCACGCCGCGCACCTGCGCCTGGCCGCCCAGCTTGCCCTCGGTGCCCACTTCACGCGCCACCCGCGTCACTTCGGAGGCGAAGGAGCCCAGCTGGCCCACCATGGTGTTCACGACCCGGCCGATCCGCAGGAACTCGCCCCGCAGCGGCCGGTCCTCGTTCTCCAGGTCCATGGTCTGCGACAGGTCGCCCTTGGCCACGGCGCCGATCACGCGGGCCATTTCGGCGGTCGGGTGCACCATGTCGGCGATGAGGGTGTTCAC
>Ga0163219_100405_pt1 | contig 11557 bp, 11 predicted proteins | sample MSEWel2016_04_06_FD_113150 | JGI IMG/M metagenome (GOLD analysis project Ga0163219, IMG submission 113150) | Subsurface microbial communities from deep shales in West Virginia, USA - MSEEL Well Study Marcellus 3H_2016_04_06 ...
GTATTACCACATAAAACTATGCGAAAGTTATTCTCCTTCCTGTTTTTTCTCGTTCTGTTTGGCTCCTCACTCACGGGGCAGAGCAGCGATGAATCTGAAAATCTGGTTTACCGTCTGCGAATTTTCAGCGAAATCAACAGCACCAGCTGGATACATACCCAGAATGCATTTGCAGAAGCCGAATTGCTGGAAGCCGATGCCATCCTCATTCATTTGAATACTTATGGTGGCCAGGTGCTTTTTGCCGATTCCATTCGCACGCGCATTCTCAACACCAAGATTCCCGTACACGTGTTTATCGACAACAATGCGGCAAGTGCCGGAGCACTTATTTCCATTGCCTGCGATAGTATTTATATGCGGCCGGGCGCCAATATGGGGGCAGCCACCGTTGTCAACCAGAGCGGAGAACAAATGCCCGACAAATACCAGTCGTATATGCGTTCCACCATCCGATCCACCGCCGAATCGCATGGCAAAGACACCATTATTACCTCTACCGACACCATTATTCGCTGGGTACGTGACCCCCAAATTGCTGAAGCAATGGTCGATGACCGGGTTATTATCCCCGGCGTAATTGACTCAGGAAAAGTACTTACACTCACGGCACTGGAAGCCATTGAACTGAATTTCTGCGAAGGCACCGCTGAATCGGTGGATGAAGTTCTGGAAAAACTAAAACTCAAACCCTACGAACTAAAAACCTACGAGCCATCCTTTTATGATGGACTGAAAGGATTACTGACCAGTCCTGTGTTACAAGGAATTTTGGTTTTGCTTATCATTGGGGGTCTTTATTTTGAACTTCAATCACCCGGCATTGGCTTTCCGCTAATCATATCGGCAGCAGCTGCTATTCTCTATTTTGCTCCTCTATACATCGACGGATTAGCAGCCAACTGGGAGATTCTGCTTTTCATCATGGGTATAGCACTGATTGCAGTGGAGATATTTGCCATCCCGGGATTTGGGATAGCCGGAATATCCGGAATTTTGCTGGCCCTGACAGGTCTCACCCTTAGTTTACTCGAAAACACGGCTTTCGATTTTTCACCCGTTGACACTACGGCATTCTTCACAGCCCTTCTCACAGTATTTCTGGGCATTTTCGGAGGATTTATCCTAAGCATCTGGCTCAGTCAGAAAATACTGACTACCACGTCGGGCCCCTTCTCAAAACTGGCCCTTCAAACCACACAGCCTCTTGACCAGGGATATGTTAGTATCGACTCAAACATGAAAACCCTGGTGGGGAAAACCGGTAAGGCATCTACCGTACTGCGTCCTTCGGGAAGAGTAGAGGTAGAGGGAAAAATTTATGATGCCCGCGCTTCGGAAGGATTTATCGAAAAAGGTGAAATGGTAGAAATAACCGCATTCTGGTCGGGTCAACTGGTCGTCAGGCAGGTAGAGGAATAAAAAATGCAATCTTAACATGACAATTTATGTCCATTTTTGACGACTTTAGTAACAAGCACACACAAAATAAATACATAAAATACTAAAAAACAGAGCTATAAAAAAACGAGCTAAAATTCATTTTTTGATTGTTTTTTTTGACAAGAGTGTTTTTACATATCAAAAATCACTATTTTAGTTCATGAATCAGGGATTTATTTTTTTGAAGTCCTAAGTTTCAACGCTCTCACAAATGCCAATAATAAAGGCACTTAAAAAATCTTTAATTTATTAATTTAATTAATTGAGAATTGAATCATGAAATCCAAGAAGCTGCCCAAAAAGCACAATAACGATTTCGATGCTTTCGAAAAACCTAAAAAATCGGGAGCTAATGTATCAAAAAGTAAAAGGTCGAAAAAGCCATCCATTTATGATGAATTGGATGAATTAGAAGAGATGGATGATTTTGTGCTAAGCGACAGAGAGTACAGGGGTTTCGACGACCTCTACAGCGATGATGATGATGCCCTGTATTAAAGAGGCAATGTTGAACCATTTAAATAACAAAGGCTGCCTTCGGGCAGCCTTTTGTCTTTATTAATAATTTAAGTTTCTTCTTCCGTGTGGATTTCCGAATCCTCTTCGTCCGTGTGGATTTCCGAATCCACACGGCTACTATTTGAAAATTCAAATCCACCCGGACGAAGGAATAGGTTGGATTCGCATCCTTTTTTTCTAAAACATCACAAAAATTTCCACTAAATTAGTGTTTCAAAAATGCTGTTTTCCCTATGAACAATACCAATATTGTATCCGTAGTACTTCTGGGCACCGGAAATGTCGGAACTCACTTTGCCAAAGCCTTAACCGAATCGGGCATAGAAATCCGGCAAATATACAGCCGCTCGCAGGAAAATGCAGAAGAAGTAGCGCTGCCCAAAAAAATACAGCCCATCTCTAATTTGAATGAAGCAGATACCACTGCCGATTTGTGGCTCATCTCGGTCTCCGACGATGCCATCCCCGAAATTGCCGGAGCACTCCCCGACTTTGGCGGAATCGTTGCACACACCGCCGGCAGCATTCCCTTAGATGTACTTTCACGCTTCAAAAACAGAGGTGTTTTCTACCCCTTTCAAACCCTCAGCAAGGAGAGAGTTATAAATTACAACGATGTTCCGTTTCTCATTGAAGGCAGTGACCCGGAAACCACCCAACGACTCCTCAAACTTGCCGGTATTCTTTCGGCCAAAGTCAGCGAAGCCGATTCCTCACTCCGGGCAACCCTTCACATTGCAGCAGTTCTTTCCTGCAACTTTGTCAATCACCTGTACAGTTTGTCTGCCGATTTACTCGAAAGTGGCGGACTCTCGTTCAAATACCTGACCCCTCTGATAAAAGAAACCACACAAAAAATTCTATACATGTCACCCCAGGAAGCCCAAACAGGGCCGGCCATCAGAAACGACAAGGAAGTTATTGACAAACATCTGAATCGTCTGGCAGATAATCCATCTCTCCGGGAAATCTATCGCTTGCTGAGTTACGACATTTTAAAGTACCACAAACGGGAATAAATTGTTATTTTCGCCTGACGCTTTAATTTTTGGGGATTAAACCTTTTAGTTAGCTCTTAGCTCTTGGCTCTTAGCTCTTGGCTCTTGGCTCTTAGCTCTTGGCTCTTAGCTCTTAGCTCTTGGCTCTTAGCTCTTAGCTCTTAGCTGGCAGGGTCTATCCATAGTGAATCAGAAGAATAGAATTCCTTGCAAGCAAAGCATCAACACTGGACTTTTCGCCCCATTGACCGCGAAAACGACGTCCAAATTACCACACAACCAAAGAAACAACAAAAAGAAACTAAAATATGACCAACTTCAAGGAAGACCTAATGAAAGTAAAGGCATTCGCATTTGATGTGGATGGGGTTTTGTCGTGGCAGGTAATTCCCCTGCATCCCTCGGGCGAACCCATGCGAACAGCGAATATAAAAGATGGATTTGTCATGCAACTGGCCGTAAAACTGGGTTACCCCGTGGCCATTATTACCGGTGGAAATACCGAGTCGGTCAAACAGCGATATCTGAACCTGGGTGTGCCTGATGTTTATATGGGTGCTTCGGAGAAAATCAACCAGTTCAATGAATGGACTTCAAAATACGACCTGAAGCCGGAAAATGTGCTCTATATGGGCGACGATATCCCCGACTACCCTGTAATGAAGGAAGTAGGTGTGCCCGTCTGCCCGTCTGATGCAGTGGAGGAAATTAAGTCCCTTTGCAAATATATCAGTCACGCCAAAGGTGGCGAAGGCTGCGTGCGCGATGTGATGGAACAGGTGTTGAGAGCTCAGGGAAAGTGGGGAACGGATTTTAAGTGGTAAGAAGAGAAATAAGTATTGAGGCCTGAGAAACGAGGCTAAAAAATCCCACCTCATCAGTTCATCAGTTCATCAGTTCATCAACTCGTCAGCTCAAAACTAAAAAACATGGCATATCTGAATCTTATTCGTTACAAAAACCTCATCATCATAGTATTGCTTCAGTTTTTGCTGCGGTATGGTTTATTAATTCCAATTCTGAATCATTACGGAGTCAGTCCTGAGCTAAGTCACCTCCGGTTTGGATTGTTGGTTTTGGCTACGGTTCTTTTGGCTGCATCGGGATACGTCATCAACAATTATTTTGATGTCAGCATCGACCGCATCAATAAGCCCGACAATGTTGTAGTAGGCCGCCAAGTTCACAGACGCTCAGCATTGCTGCTTCATGTAATATTCACCATTACCGGGGTGTTCATCGGTCTGTTTCTGGCCTATGTTACGCGCAAGGAGAACTATGCGCTGATGTTTATTGTAATACCGGGACTTTTGTGGTACTACTCCACCACCCTGAAGAAACAAATGCTGATTGGCAATCTTACCATAGCCCTGCTTACAGCCCTGGTTCCCTTTGTGGTAGTTTCTCTGGAATTTGCCACCCTGGCAAGAGTTCACGGAAATACCATTTTGCAATCCGAAGCCTGCTCCACTGCATGGTTCTGGACCACCGGATTTGCTTTTTTTGCCTTTATCAGCACCATCATGCGCGAACTGATAAAAGATATGGAAGATGTGGAAGGAGACAGCGAAGCAGGCTGTCGTACGCTCCCGGTTGAAATGGGCATCGACTATTCCAGAACGGTAGTGGTCATTCTCTCCATTGCATCGATTGCTGCACTATGGCTGATACTGCTGTTTGTGCCACAACTTAGAACCAGCTACATAACCCGGGGCTATTTCCTCCTTTTCCTGACAATTCCATACATTCTGGTTGCTTTCAGGACAGTAAAAGCCAAAACAAAAAAGGACTTTGCCTTTATAAGCGACCTCAGCAAAATTATTATGCTGATGGGGATATTGTTTATCATCGTAGCCCGAACCTTTTTTGTTTAAATTTTCAGAAATCCGAAAAATCCTGTTTTAATGTTTCTTAAGAACCTCGGGAAATATCATATTACACTGGCATCGGGCTCTCCCCGCCGTCATGAACTGCTCCGTCAGGCAGGCATTAATTTCACCATAGGCAAAGGACGTGATGTCCCCGAAAAGGTGCCGCCCGGAATACATATCGACGAGGTAGCCCTCTATCTGGCCCGGTTAAAGTCTGATGCATGGAAAGACATCTGGCAACAGCCGGATCAATTGGTAATTACGGCGGATACCATTGTAACCATCGACAATCAGGTAATTGGTAAACCGGACAATCAGGAGGACGCATTCAAAATGCTGGAAACTCTTTCCGCCCGTTCTCATCGGGTGATAACAGGAGTGGTAGCCGCCTCCGCACACAGTAAAGCTGCATTCTCCGATATCACTACCGTTCATTTTAAACCCATCAGCCGGGAACAAATCCAATATTACATCGACAAGTTTGAACCTTATGACAAGGCCGGCTCGTATGGCATTCAGGAATGGATCGGAATTGTAGGAATCGAACGCATCGATGGCAGCTATTTCAATGTCATGGGCCTGCCGGTTTCCAGACTGATGGATGAATTGGAAAAGTTCTGATTCGGCAAATAGAGTTCCATCTTGAGTTTAGAAGCTGGAAGCTTGAGGTTAGACGTTGGACGTTAGAGGTTGGACGTTAGAGGTTAGACGTTGGATATTAGAGGTCAATACACTGCTGAAGTTGGCTCTAGTTAACAGTCGCGTATATATTTTTAGAGATTGCTTCGAGGTAAACCGCTAATTCATTGAACAACCTTAACAAACGAGATTGCTTCGGGGTAAACAATGAACATCGTCCTTGCTTATCCTGCAATCATTCCCTTAACAAACGAGATTGCTTCGGGGTAAACCCTCGCAATGACCTCGCCATAGGATCGAAAAGGGAGAGGAAGCAGGGCGGCTGCGCCGCCCTGCTTCCTCTCCCTACCTCTCTTACAACGTGTCATTGCGAGGGCAACGCCCGAAGCAATCTCTAATGAAATAATCGCTACTTTAAACTAAAATCTTTAGAAAATAATCGATATATGATTATTTTAGAGCAACAAAAACCGTAAAAACAATCATATAATGAAGAAGTTACTGCTCGTAATTCTTTCCCTGCATCTGGCATTTGCATCGTTTGCCAAGGAAGGGATGTGGATCCCCCTGCTCCTGGAGAAATACAACATCGGGGAGATGCAGGAAATGGGATTTCAACTGACAGCCGAAGACATCTACAGCATCAATCAGGCAAGTATGAAAGATGCCGTCATGATATTTAACGGAGGTTGTACCGCTGAACTCATATCCGACCGGGGATTGATTATAACCAACCACCATTGCGGCTATTCGGCGATTCAGTCGCATAGTTCCGTTGAAAACGACTATCTGACCGACGGTTTCTGGGCCATGTCGAAAGAAGAAGAATTGGCCAATCCCGATATGTCTGTTACCTTCCTGAAGTATATGGAAGATGTTACCGACAGCGTCCTGAAAGGGGTAGAAGAAACCATGGCAATGAAAGAACGTGAAGAGATCATTGACGGAAACATCAAAAAAATTAAAGAACAGGCGACCAAAGACACGCATTACACGGCTAGCGTAAAACCATTTTTCCATGGCAATCAATACTTTCTGTTTGTCAATGAAGTATTCAAAGATATACGACTCGTTGGGGCCCCTCCCTCTGCCATCGGGAAATTTGGTGGCGACACCGACAACTGGATGTGGCCCCGGCATACAGGCGATTTTTCCGTTTTCCGCATCTATGCCGACGAAAACAATGAGCCCGCAGAATTCAGCACCGCCAATAAACCTTACAAGCCGGCCAAACACTTTCCTGTATCCCTCAAAGGCGTTGAAGAAGGGAATTTCACGATGGTCTTCGGATATCCGGGAAGCACTTATCAATACGTTCCTTCATTTCACCTTGAAATGCTTACCGAAAAGGTTTACCCCGGATTGATTGATATCCGAACCCACAAACTCAATATCATGGACAGATATATGGAGCAAGACCGTGGGGTACGCATTAAATATGCCGCAAAGAATGCTGGGGTCTCCAACTCCTGGAAACGATGGCGCGGAGAGATCAGAGGACTCGAAATTCTGGATGCTCAACAAAAGAAGCAGAATTATCAGGCCCGTTTCCAAAAATGGGTAGCAGAAGATGCAGAACGTGAAGCCCGTTATGGAAATCTTCTGAATGAATACGAAGAACTATATGCCACACTGGGAGACGTGCGCCTGGGGCGTGATATGCTGCTGGAAGTAACCTCCCGAAACGGCATTGAAGTAACAAAAGTTGCATCTATGTTCCGCCAACTGGTTAATGTTTACGAAAAAGAAGAAGACCCAAAGACGGAGGAAGTTGAAAAAATAAAAGCCAATATTCAGTCAAAACTGACAGATTTCTTCAAAGACTATCACCAACCCATTGATAAGGAGATCACTGCTGATATTCTATCGCTCTACAAGAAAACAGTTAACAATGAATACCTGCCCACCGTTTATGAAGAGATTACAGGAAAACACAACGGAGATTACAAAGCTTACACAGATCATCTGTTCAGGAAAACAATGTTTGCCGAGGAATCATCAACACTGGAGTTTCTGGAGAATTTCTCTGCCTGCAGCGTTAAAAAACTTAAGAAAGACCCGGTCTGGAAATTATTCGAAAGTTTCATCGATGTATATGGCGACCAGCTTTATCCGTTGTACCAATCACTCGATCAAAAAACCGACAGCCTGAATCAGATTTACATGAAAGCCCAAATGGAATTTGAGCCGGATAAGGTTTTTTATCCTGATGCCAACTTTACCCTGAGAGTGGGGTATGGAAAAGTAAAAGGCTACGAACCGCACGATGCCGTTAAATATCTTTATCAGACAACCATAGAGGGAATCATGGAAAAGGATAATCCGGACATTTATGACTACCGGGTTCCCGAAAGGCTAAAAGAACTCTACCGCAACAAAGATTACGGCCCCTACGAAGACAACGGCACCGTTCCGGTCTGTTTTATCGCCACCAATCACACTACAGGAGGAAACTCAGGCAGTCCTGTTGTCAATGCCCAAGGTCATCTGATAGGCGTAAACTTCGACCGCGCCTGGGAGGGTGTCATGAGCGATTTAATGTTCAATCCCGAACAGTGTCGCAACATTTCTCTGGATATCCGTTACGCTCTTTTTATCATCGACAAATTTGCTGGAGCCGGTTATCTGCTGGATGAAATGACCATTATCGAATAAAGGACAGTTCCCGGCAAATCTGTGAAACACCAAAAATTTTAAACCCGTGCTGATTGAGTTTTTTAATCAGTTCACGGGTTTTTTTTTTGCCATCGGGGAATAAATCCGGATGGATTTCTATTTGAAGCTGCTTTACATCAATTTCGGATTCAAGTATATCTGGTATTACCTCATACTCAGCACCTTCAATATCAATTTTGAGTAAATCAATTTTAGAGATTTTCTTTTCCTTCAAAATAGATGAAAGCCTTTTCATCTGTACTTTGTAAGCCCTGTCCCGTGTTTGTTGGTTCGGAATTACCGAACAACTAACATGTTCGGTATTTTCGGGAGGAAAAAATAAATCCTCTCCATCACGGGCACTCAAACCGACCGGTGCAAATGACAATGATTCATATTTCTCCACAAAAGGCCGGATAAACCGATCCACGCCCCGAGTCGGGTCAAAAGTGTGAATCCGAACATTTTTTGCTTCCATCAGGTTCAGGTCAAAACTAATGTCTTCTCCAACTCCAAAAGATAGAACAGTACTTTCGTCCTTCAGTGCAGGGAGGTGAACATAAAAGCCACCATAACCGGAGCCCATCCAGGTTTTATCAAGTTTAATCTGAGTAGGGATAAACTGCTTTCTGGGACTAAGCCAAATCAAAAACTTAGTTATTTGGAACATAGGGTTTCTTTTTTAAAATGCCAATATAAACATTTCTCCACAAAATCTCCTCTACACCTGCCCAAATTCATGTTTCACCACACCCTGAAAAAGCAAACTCATTTTCATCCAGTTGTTAACCCTGATGCGTTGACGCATAATATCCATGGGAGGGGTACGCTTTATCTTCAGAAAAAGTTTTAGATAATAAATATAAGCGATGTAAACCCCGAGCCTGACCTCTTTCTTAAGCAGGGCAATTCCCTTGTAGGCTTCTTTAAAATCATTTTCTATCTCATTTTCTATCTGCTCTTTCTGCTCTTTGAAAAAATTAAACAAATCCACATTTGGGAAATAGCTTCTGCCCCGCTCATCAAGGTCAGATTGAATATCTCTGAGAAAATTAACTTTCTGAAATGCTTCTCCCAGTTTCCGTGCCGGGTATTTTAAGGCCTCGTATTTTTCCGGCTCATCCTTGTAAAAAACGCGCAAACACATCAATCCAACTGCAACGACACCTGATTTTTAAATATCCCTTTTGCATAATCCCTGAAATTGGTTCCCAGGAAATAGTTGTGGTGATGTATGTGAGGAATTTTCCCCTTTACGCCAAGATAGATGGTCAGTGGCGCCATGGTCCATCGCATTTTATCCAGCCGCTCCATCCGAAAAGACCTGCGCTTCAGAATTGCACCTCTAAACCAGGCCGCATCGGCATTAACCACAAACTGATCGGCCTCCCACCTCCTGCCCTTTTGGTCTGTCAGTGCTTTCACCTGTTTATTTCCTTCTTCAACACCAACAATCTCCGTGTCAAAATACATTTTCACACCTCTGCGTTTAAGTTCTTCAACCAACCCTTCCACTATTTTGTACATTCCACCCCGCACATTATAATAGCCGTCATGTTTCAATTCGGTGTACGACAACAGAGTAAAAATGGCCGGAGTATCAAACGGAGTGCCTCCCAGAAAAAAAGCAACCAGCGACAAAATCTCTTTAACTTCTCTTGATTCAAAATGCCGCTCAACTTCGCTCCAAAAAGTGCGGAAAAGTTTTGGAGCGTGTTTCAGGGGAACTTGCACCCTGCGAACCATGCACAATGAGAACCAACGAATTTTTCGAAGTCCTCAGGTAATTCAGATTTTCGACCGATATGCCACCTACAACGGCTCTTCCCCGTACAAAGCTTCCAGTATGCTCAATATGATTGCACACCTGGAGCACAATGAAGGAGCATTTTTCCCCGAGAAGGGAATGTACAGTATTGTGGAAGCAATCTACCAAAAAGCACTTAGTTTGGGTGTGGAATTTAAATTTGAAAAAGAAGTCACCGCCCTGGCATCTGAAGATGGCCGTATCAAAAAAGTAATCACCAATGAAAAAGAGTTTAAGGCAGACTTTGTGGTATCGGATGTAGATGTCAATACTTTTTACCGGGGCGTAGGAAACAGCCTGAAAATGCCCCGTTCCGTCAGGAAACCCACACTCTCCTCTTCAGCCCTCATTTTTTATTGGGGAATGAAACGCTCATTTCCGCAACTTGATGTTCACAATATTCTATTCTCATCTGATTATGAAGGTGAATTCCGATCCATCTTCAAAACCCGGCAACTTTTTAACGATCCCACGGTTTATATTTTTATCAGCTCCAAAATTGTGGAATCCGACGCGCCGAAAGGCCAGGAAAATTGGTTTGTGATGATAAATACACCTTCAACGGATCAGGCTGGCATGAAGGATTCAGTAGATAGAGCCAGAAAAAAAATCATTGAAAAAATCCGGCGTACATTAAAAATAGATCCTCAACCTGATATTCTTTTCGAAGAGGTAGCTACACCCCAGACAATTGAGACCAATACCGGTTCCTGGAAAGGGGCACTGTACGGTAACAATTCCAATTCCATCTGGTCGGCTTTTCTAAGGCATCAAAACAAATCGAAAGAATTCGGTAATTTGTTCTTTACCGGAGGAAGTGTACATCCGGGAGGAGGAATCCCTCTTTGTCTGGCCTCGGCCGCCATTGTTGAAAAAGAAATTGAACAACTATGACCGAAACATTTAAGGAATTAACGAGAAAACATCTGACTCCGGAAAGAATCAACCGATTCTGGCTTATATACTACACCGTGGGCGTTATCGGATTTGCAATCCCTTATACCCGGGAACTGTTTCAAAACCTTACCGGGGTATCCATTCTGATGTCAACAGCGATTATGTTGTGGTTTCATCGTCCCTGGAATACCTGGTTTTTAGGTGCATCGGCTTTTGTTCTGATTGGAAGCATTTTCATTGAAGCCCTCGGGGTTAACTCCGGAGTAATTTTTGGAGAATACCAGTATGGAACTACTTTGGGCCCCAAAATTTCAGGCACTCCTTTGCTTATTGGTATCAACTGGGTAATGTTGGTTTACATTGTCTGGCAACTGGTTCAGAAAATAAACACCAATGGCGCCGGACAACTTTTAATTGGTTCTGCAATTTTGGTTGGATATGACCTGTTTCTCGAACCTTTTGCCATCGAAACAGATATGTGGAACTGGGCCGGACAAAATGTTCCGCACCAAAATTATCTGGCGTGGTTTATCGTCTCTTTTGCTTTTCTGAGTGTTTTCAAACTCACAAAAGTCCGTTATGACAATCCGGTAGCCCCGGGATTATTGGCAGCACAAATCGGTTTTTTCTTTTTATTAAATCTCCTTAATTTGTAAATTCAGTTTTATTTAATAGTCCGTTAAAAAAAAGCTTAAACGCAGAGACGCAATGACGCAAAGTTTTTATTA
>Ga0163219_100406_pt1 | contig 11469 bp, 8 predicted proteins | sample MSEWel2016_04_06_FD_113150 | JGI IMG/M metagenome (GOLD analysis project Ga0163219, IMG submission 113150) | Subsurface microbial communities from deep shales in West Virginia, USA - MSEEL Well Study Marcellus 3H_2016_04_06 ...
CTGATTAAGATCCGATTTAAAACCTTAATTTATTTAATTTTTAATCTGTATTTATCAGTGTAAATCTGTGTCTAAATTTTCTTTTGGTATTGATTTTGATATGAAGAACTTTAATTCAATTTATATAATATATTATTAGATGATTTGATAATTATTGATAAATCGGATATAATAGAAATATAAAAGAATATAAAGAGGATTATACGACTGGCGGAAAGCATGGAATTAACCATGGGGGAGTATAATCTATTTTAAAGTCGCCCGCCTGGATAATGAAGTTATCAGTCATTATTCAGGTGGGTTTATTTTTTGTTAAAAATTCCCCAAAGCTAGTTGCTATTAAGTTTTATTATGAGTTCAAAGCTCACTTTTTACTTTATTCAAGTTGAACCTTGATAAATAAATAACATAAAAAGTGTTCTTGAAGTTGTTATTTAAGTTTGAATTGTGTGAAAATTTTATGTTTTCACTAAAAAATTAATTTAATTGACTATAAAAATGGCTTATGTTATTATTTAAACAAGATAAATAGTTATCATTACTAGAAAGAAGCGATAAGTTTTTAACAATATAATATTAAATAATAAAACCTTAAATAATAAGTGTGATATAGCTAACAGTTTATTTATGGAAAGCATGATAATATTAGTTATGAGAGATTTGATAAAGAGATTCATTATTAATAATTAGTGAATTGATTGAAATTATAATCACAATATGTTATAATTTGTTCGTAACGATAATTATTATCATTTTTAATCATATAAAATTAGATAAGAATATAAGCTAAAGGGGGATTACAATGGCTAATTTCAAGAGTGGTAAATGGAAACAAGAGATTGATGTTAGGGATTTTGTCCAAAAGAATTATACGACCTATGAAGGTGATGACTCTTTTTTAGCAGGTCCAACTGAAAGAACTACAAAGGTTTGGGAAAAGTGTTCTGAGTTAATCTGGAAAGAGATTGAAAATGGTGGAGTTTTAGACGTTGATGTTGATACAGTAGCTGACATAAATGCTTATGATGCAGGGTATATAGACAAGGAGTTAGAGAAGATTGTTGGATTACAGACTGATGCACCATTGAAGAGAACTTTAAATGTTTATGGTGGAATCAGAATGGCCAATCAAGCTGCTGAAGCTTATGGCTATGAAGTAAATGATAAGATTAAGGAGATCTTTACTACCTATAGAAAGACTCATAATGATGGTGTATTTGATGTATACAACTCTCAATTAAGAGAGATTCGTCGTTCTGGTGTAATCACTGGTTTACCAGATGCTTATGGACGTGGAAGAATTATCGGTGATTATAGAAGAATAGCTTTATATGGTATAGATAAGTTAATTGAAGCTAAACAAGAGGATAAAGCTCATTTAACTGGACCAATGACTGAAGAGGTTATTCGTCTAAGAGAAGAGATATCTGATCAAATCAGAGCTTTAAAGAAATTAAAAGGATTAGGGGAGACTTACGGATTAGACTTAGGTCGTCCAGCTGAGAATGCTTATGAAGCAATTCAATGGACTTATATGGGATACTTAGCAGCTATCCAAGAGAACAATGGTGCTGCAATGTCCTTAGGTAGAGTAGCTGAATTCTTTGATATCTATATCGAAAATGATATTGCAGCAGGTAATTTAACTGAAACAGAAGCTCAAGAGTTAGTTGATGACTTTGTAGTTAAATTAAGATTAGCCCGTCAATTAAGAACACCAGGGTATAATGATTTATTCAGTGGAGATCCACTTTGGGTAACTCTAGTAGTTGGTGGAATGGGTATTGATGGTCGTCCATTAGTAACTAAAACAAGCTTTAGAATTTTAAATACATTGTATAACTTAGGACCTGCTCCAGAACCAAATTTAACAGTGCTATGGTCTGAAAGAATGCCAGAAGGGTTTAAGAAATTCTGCGCTAAAGTATCTAAAGATACAAGTTCTGTTCAGTATGAGAATGATTGTATTATGAGACCTAATTTTGGTGATGACTACGGTATTGCATGCTGCGTATCTGCGATGGATTCTGGTAAAGAGATTCAATATTTTGGAGCTAGATGTAACTTACCTAAAACATTACTTTATGCCTTAAATGGTGGACGGGATGAGAAGAGTGGAGTACAAGTAGGACCAGAATTTACTCCTTATACTGGAGAGGTTTTAGAGTTTAATAAAGTAATGGATCAATTTGATAGATTCTTAGATTGGTTGACAGAACAGTATGTAGATGCTTTAAATATCATTCACTATATGCATGACAAGTACGCTTATGAAGCTGTACAGATGGCATTACATGATAGTGAAGTAGGAAGAATTATGGGATTTGGTGTAGCAGGATTATCAATTATTGCTGACTCCTTAAGTGCTATCAAATATGCTAAAGTTAAACCTATTAAGAATGAAGAAGGAATTATTGTTGACTTTGAGATTGAAGGGGACTTCCCTAAATATGGTAATGATGATGACCGTGTAGATGAATTAGCTGTAGAGGTTGTTAAGAGATTCATGACTAAATTACAGAAGCACAAGTTATATAGAGATGCTAAACACTCAATGTCTGTCTTAACAATTACATCTAATGTAGTTTATGGTAAAAAGACAGGTTCTACTCCTGATGGACGTAAAGCAGGAGAGCCATTTGCTCCAGGTGCGAATCCAATGCATGGACGTGATACTTCTGGTGCAGTTGCATCCTTAAACTCTGTAGCTAAGATACCATATGATTATTGTCAAGATGGTATCTCAAATACTTTCTCAATCGTTCCTAAAGCATTAGGTTCTGATGAAGAAGAGCAAGTTAACAACTTGGTATCTATCTTAGATGGATACTTTGATCAAGATGCTCATCACTTAAATGTGAACGTACTACAGCGTGAAACATTATTAGATGCAGTAGATCATCCAGAGAAGTATCCACAATTAACTATTAGAGTTTCTGGATATGCTGTAAACTTTATTAGATTGACTCCAGAGCAACAACAAGAGGTAATTGCACGTACTTTCCATAAGAGTATGTAATTGAATAGATTTCATTAAAGAATTAGGAGATGAATTATTCATCTCCTAATTTCTTTTTATGATTTTTATGTTTATAAATATTGTGATTTAAAGTTAGACTTAATAATGAAAGTGCGACACTTTTTTATTAGCTACTCCTTCAGGGCTAAAAACCAGCCCTTTGTGATAAATCCGCTGCTAGCTTCTAGCCTTTAGCTTTTAAGGTCTTAGCTAATAACCAGTAGCTATAAGCTAGTAGCAAAACTGTCGCAATATGCCCATATAGTGTTACATTAAGCTTTGAGCTAAAAATCAGATGATTATAAAAAGAGGAGGGATTATAATGGCAAAAGGTTGGATTCATTCAGTTGAAAGTTTGGGAACTCAAGATGGTCCTGGAATTAGGTATGTTGTTTTTACTCAAGGATGTCCTCTTAGATGTAAATACTGCCATAATCCAGATACTTGGTGTATGACCGATGGTCAAGAGGTAGAAGTAGAAGAATTAATGAATAAGATATTAAGGTGTAAACCTTTTATTAGTAGGTCTAAGGGTGGGATAACTATTTCAGGTGGTGAGCCAACTCTACAAATAGATTTTGTCTTAGAATTATTAAAGAGATGTAAAGAGGAAGATATTCACACTGCATTAGATACTTCTGGATATGTTGATAAGGATAAATTTGAGAAGTTATTGCCCTATACTGATTTAGTCTTGCTTGATATTAAGCATATAGATGATATTGAACATCAGGAGTTAACAGGTGTTAGTAATCAGAAAATTTTGGATATTTTGAATTTGTTAGAAGAGAGAGGTAAGAGTTTTTGGGTTAGGCATGTAGTTGTACCTGGTATCAATGATAAGATAGAGTATATAGAGAAGTTAACTGAGTTATTAGCACCACTAGATAATCTGGAAAAGGTTGAGTTAATTTCTTATCATCAATTAGGGGTTCATAAGTGGGAGACAATTGGATTAGATTATGAATTAAAGGATGTTGAACCTCCTAGTGGAGAGAAGATGGAAGAGTTTAAAGAGATATTTATTAATAAAGGAATCAATACTGTAGTTAAATAGATATATTAATCAGGCAGCCTGACAGGCTGCCTGATTTTTTGTGATTTGTTACTTATTACGATCTTATCTATTTTGAATATTAAATTAGCATTAGTATTATACTAAAGAAAAATAGTTGATTAGGAGTGGCAAGAATGAAGATAAGAAGAGTATTATTATTCTTAATTATAAGTCTAGTTTTCATTCAATTGGTGGGATGTAGTGGAAAGCAAGAAGAAAATAAAGAGAGTAAGGGTAATCAGAGCTCTCCTCCAAATTCTTTGACAGATATCAATATGAGTGTTGAAAAGATTATCACTAAGCTAGAAGAAGGTTATGAGAAGGTACAAGAAGAGAAGAAATCAAAAGATAAAGAGAGCAAATCTAATCAAGATAACTCTCAGAATAAGAGTTCTAAAAAGGATGAATCAAAGGCAAATCAAGACTCGAGTAATAATGAAAAAAAGATGAAGGATTTAGAGAAGACTTTAACTGAAAGTTGGGAGAAGGTTAATAAAGAGATTAAAAGCTTACATCAAAATTGGAATAGTTATGAGAGCGAAGAGTTAATAGATAAGCAGAAGATAAATTCTATAGAAGGAGAATTGAATGATTTAACAGAGATATCAAATGATGAAAAATTACTTGCTACTTTATTAAAGATAAATCAATTTAATTTAGAAATAGCAGAATTATATAGTAATTATAATGCCAAGATTAAAACTCTCTTAAAAAAGGTAGAAGCTTATACTAGAGATATAATGTATCTTAGTTTTCTAACTGACACCGAGAATAACATTGATAAGCAAATAGAAGATATAGATAAAATTAAGGAACTATTACCACAGATAGAGCTTAAATTTGAAAAAGATCAGAAGATGAAAAGTAAAGTTAAAGAGTTGAACAAAGCAGTGGAAGATCTGGAACAGGCAGTTAAAGAGCAGAAAAAAGAGGTTATAAAGGTTAAGGGAGAGTTGATTTTACAAAAATTGAAAGAATTAGATGAAGCTAAGTAGAGTTTTAGATTAAAGGCAGATTTAAAAATATCTGTCTTTAAAGTTATTTTGCTGGGTATTAGTACTTATGTGAGTGTTTGATAATAGCTTAAAAAATAAATCATTAGATAATTATGAGTTTATATTTTATTATGTATATGCATTATACTAGTTTAATTCAAAAGGGAAGCAAATCAATTATAGCTAAATTTAAGAGGGGATAGAAGGGAAATAGCTGATTTACTTAACTGTTCCTAATTAATTTGTTATAATTTCATATGAATCTATTTAATACATATAAGATGAATTCATAGGAGGGATTTTTAAGATAAAGAAAAGCTTATTATTTATAATTATAGTTCTAGTTACTCTATTTTTAATGAATATTGTTGCTAGAGTTGAAGAAGTTAAGTATGCCAGTGCAAATGCAGAAATGATGATTGGATTGGATCTTCCCCATGTTGGTTGGGCTAAACGAAATGAAGAAGAACTGATTACTGTTTATAAAGGATTTAATTTAGCTTTAGGATATAGTCAAAAAAATTATTTTGAGCTTGGATTGAGAGTAGGACAGTTCAATCCATATTGGGGATGGGGTACAATTTTATTAATAATACCTTATGTTGAAGTTGGTAGGGATTATATATTTACTCCCAATGAAGAGGGGAATTTTTGGACAGCTGGTGGTGCTATAGGTCTATATGGTGCTAGACTTAGTCTTTCTTATCGTTTTTAATTTAGATAATAATTATATATTTACTTAATTTACTGCACTTGAAAGGAAGTCTATAATATAGGCTTCCTTTTAATATCGAATTTTATCTTTATATTATTCTTAATTATTCGGATTTATGTTGACTAAAATCTTTTAGTTTGTTATTATATGACTAGAATAGTCGAATATGCCTCATATAAGTGTAAGAATAGGGCTTACAAGTATCTACCAGGTGGCCGTAAACTACCTGACTATGAGGGAAGTGTACCTAGGGTTCCGCACTAGGACAGTGTATAGTTGATAGTGTACAGTGTACAGTTAAAATCTTAAAATTAAGTTCTTAGAACTTGATGTTTTAAATTTAACTGTAAATTGTAAATTGTAAACTGTAAACTGCTTTTGTGGCTGGTCCAAGCGGTACAGATGCTCAGTTATTACACCGAAGGGATAAAAGCCCAGGCGGGGAGGTTCTACTCTTAGTTAGTAGAGGTTCCCTGTCTGGGCTTTTCTATGTTTAAAGGAGAATAAAAGAACCTAAATGTTTCACGTGAAACTATAAATTTATATAAATATGGAGGGATTAGATGAAGATATTAGTTGTAGGTAACGGCGGTCGTGAACATGCTTTAGTTTGGAAGTTAAAACAGAGTGAGAGAGTAGAGAAGATATATGTAGCCCCAGGTAATGCTGGAACAGCAGATTTAGCTGAAAATATAGAGATAGAGGCAACTGATATTGATAGACTAATTAAATTCTGTAAAGAAGAAAAAATTGATTTAACAGTAGTTGGACCAGAAGCTCCTTTAGTAGTAGGAATTGTTGATGCCTTTGAAGCTGAAGGATTAAAGGTTTTTGGACCTAATAAAGCAGCTGCTCAGTTAGAAGGTAGTAAAGTATTTTCTAAAGACTTTATGAAGAAATATGATATTCCTACGGCAAAGTATGAAAGTTTTGCTGATGCTAAAGAAGCTATTGATTATATTAAGAAAGAAGGAGCTCCTATTGTAGTCAAGGCTGAAGGGTTAGCAGCAGGTAAGGGAGTAATTGTTGCTCAAAATGTAGATGAAGCTGTTAGAGCTGTAGAGGAGATTATGGTCAATGAGAAGTTTGGCGAGGCTGGAGAGCGAATCGTAGTTGAAGAGTTCTTAGCTGGAGAAGAAGCAACGGTCTTAGCTTTTACTGATGGAGAGACTATTGTTCCAATGATTCCGTCTCAAGATCATAAGCCCGCTTATGATGGAGATAAAGGTCCTAATACAGGAGGAATGGGGGCATATGCTCCAGCACCGATAGCTACAGAGGAACTAATGGCAAAGGTTTATGAAGAGATTCTAGTACCAACTATTGAAGGTTTAAAGAAAGAAGGTATTACTTTTAAAGGTGTTCTCTATAGTGGATTGATGATTGTAGATGGAGAAGTAAAGGTTATAGAATATAATGTTCGTTTTGGTGATCCAGAGGCAGAGGTAGTATTACCTCTATTAAAGAATGATTTAGTAGATATTATAGAAGCAATAATCGAAGATAGATTAGAAGATGTTGGTATTGAGTGGTTAAATCAGACAAGTGTATGTGTAATTATGGCTTCTGGTGGATATCCAGTTGCTTATGAGAAAGGAAAAGAGATTAGTGGTATAAAAGAAGCTGAAGCTGAAGATATTATAGTCTTCCAAGCAGGGACAGACTTTAAAGATGACAAGTTAGTAACGGCAGGCGGACGGGTGTTAGGAGTAACTGCCTTAGGTAATGGATACCAAGCGACTATTGATAGGGCTTATGAAGGGGTTAAGAAGATAGATTTTGCTGATGCTCATTATAGAACTGATATTGGAGCTAAAGCAATTAAATAGCAGTGACAAGTGACGAGTAACGGGTGATAAGTTTTTAATAATGACTATTATTAGTTTTCTTTCTTTACTCGTCACCTGTTACCTGTCACTCGTTACTATATATAAAGTGAGGTGTTAAAGTGTCTAAAGATCCAACTAAGCAGAAGATAGGAATTATCGGTGGTGGACAGCTAGGGAAGATGATGATTTTAGAAGCTAAGAAAATGGATTTTAAGATCATAATTTTAGACCCAACCAAAAACTGTCCTGCTCATAGTATAGCTGATGAGCATATTGTTGCTGATTTTGATGATGAAGAGGCTATTAGAGAGTTGGCCAATAAAGCTGATGTTATAACTTATGAGTTTGAACACATTGGTATAGAAGTATTAAAAGAGTTAGAAGATGAAGGGTATAAAATCTACCCTACTATCAAAAGCTTAGAGATAATACAGAATAAGTATCAGCAGAAAGAGGTATTAGCAGTAAATAATATAGCAGTTCCAGATTTTATTTCAGTTTCAAATATAGATGAGATTAAAAGTGCAGGAGAAGAGTTTGCTTACCCTATGATGCTAAAGAGCTGTACTGGAGGTTATGACGGTAAGGGTAATGCAATAATTAAGAATCAAGATGAGGTAGTACAAGCTTATGAAAGTTTAGGAGCAGGTAGTTTACCATTAATGATAGAACGCTTTGTACCCTTCATTAAAGAGATTTCTATCTTGGCTTGTCGAGGAATCGATGGAGAGATAGCTGTTTATCCTGTTGCTGAGAATGATCACCAAGATAGTATCCTGATTGAAACTAGAGTGCCAGCAGAGATTTCAGATACTCTTAAAGAAGATGCTATTAGCTTAGCTCATCAGGTAATGGAGGTCTTTGAAGGTGTAGGTATCTTCTGTATTGAGATGTTTGTAACAGAAGATGAAAGGTTATTAATTAATGAGATAGCACCAAGACCTCATAACTCTGGGCATTATACTATTGAAGGTTCTATTACTTCCCAATTTGAACAGCATATTAGAGCAATTACTGGATTACCGTTAGGAGCGACAGCTTTACTACGACCAATAGTGATGAGAAATATTTTGGGGGAAGGGCAGCAAGGAGAAGCTATTGTTGAGGGAATGGTAGAGGTAGCTAGAGAGGATACTCTTAAAGTTCACGTTTATGGTAAAGAGATATCTAAGCCTAAGAGGAAGATGGGGCATTTTACAGTTACAAGTGATAATCTAGTAGAAGCAATCAAGAAGGCAGAGGAAGCAAGTAAAGTGATTAAGATTAAGGGACAATGCTAGGTAAGTAGTAAAGAGTAATTAATAATCAGGTCGAGGTTAAACTCGACCTAAATCTATGTATAAGCTTGATAAAAATCATATTAATCTAGAGATAGGAGAGGATTAACTTTATGAAACCACTTGTTGGTATTATCATGGGAAGTGATTCTGATTTACCAGTAATGAAAGAGGCTGTGAAGATTATGGAAGAGTTTGGAGTGCCTTATGAAGTTACAGTTGTGTCAGCTCATCGTACTCCACAACGTTTATATGATTATGCTCAAGAGGCAGAAGATAAAGGCTTAGAGGTAATTATTGCTGGAGCAGGTGGAGCAGCTCATCTGCCAGGAATGGTAGCATCTATTACTAGTCTTCCAATAATCGGAGTTCCAGTTAAGACATCGACTCTAAGTGGAGTTGACTCATTATATTCAATCGTTCAGATGCCAGGAGGTGTTCCTGTAGCTACTGTAGCAATTAATGGTGCTAAAAATGCAGGATTATTGGCAGTTCAAATCTTAGGTGGAGTAGATAAAGAATTGAGAGCTAAGTATAAGGAATATAAAGCTGATATGAAAGAGATGGTTGAAGGTGTAGCTAATAAATTAGAGAGTTTAGGTACTGAAAAGTATTTAGAGAATAAAGAGAAATAACCATAACGAATATTTTATAAATTCAGACCTAAATTATTCGTTAATTGATTGATATAATGGTTTTAATATGTTATTATAGAATTGTAAAGACGTTAAAAACGAATATTCTTGCTCAGTATATATGTGGGGATAGGGCCTACACGTTTCTACCAGATAGCCGTAAACTGTCTGACTACTTGAGGAAGTTTACTTAGGGAACTTTATGCCTAATTATACCTTCTATCAGAGTAGTAAAGGGAATAATTAGGTGTTTTTTATATAAATGAAATATATTAGGAGGGATAAGATGATAAGTCGTAGCATTTTTGATAATATTAGCCCTTTAGATCATCGTTATTCGATGAGAAGTGAGGAGTTTGAAGAGTATAGTAGATATTTGTCCGAGAGAGCAAAGATAAGATACCAATCAGAGGTAGAGTTAGCTCTAGTAAAAGCATTGGCTAAGAATGGAATCTGTTCTGAAGAAGTAGTTAAGGAGGTTAAGCAGGCTATAAGTGAGCTTAGTCCAGAGGAAGTATATGCAGAAGAGAAGAAGACTAGACATAATATTCGGGCTTTAGTAAATTGTATTCAAAAGAGAGTTAGTGAAGATGCTAAGCCTTATATTCATTTTACAACTACTTCTTTTGATATAGTTGATACAGCCAACTCTTTAAGGTATAAAGAGACTGCTGAAGAGTTAATCGTACCAACCTTAAAGAAGCTAGAAAAGGTGTTAATGGAGATTGCTTTAAGAGAGAAGGATACAGTTCAAGTTGGTAGAACTCATGGGCAGCATGCAGTACCAGTTACCTTTGGCTTTGCAGTAGCGGAGTATGTCAGCCGTTTTGGTAATAAGATCCATGCGGTAGAAGAGAGTGCCAAGAATTTAAGAGGAAAGATATCTGGAGCTGTAGGTGCTTATAATGCTAGTCATCTATTCTTTGATAAACCTGAAGAATTTGAGGCTGATGTTTTAGCAGAATTGGGATTAAAAGCAAGTACCCATTCTACTCAAATTGTAGAGCCAGAGTATATCACAGATTTTGTTCATTCATTAATCTCTGCTTTTGGGGTATTAGCAAGCTTTAGTGATGATATGCGCCATTTACAGCGTTCCGAGATTGGCGAAGTTGGTGAACACTTCGGAAAAGATCAAGTTGGTTCTTCAACTATGCCTCATAAGAGAAACCCTATCAATTATGAGAATGTTAAGAGTATGTGGAAAGCCTTCATGCCACATATGGTAACAGTCTATCAAGATCAGTTATCAGAACATCAAAGGGATTTAACTAATTCAGCTTCTAGTAGATTCATACCTGAAATTATAGTAGGTCTATTATCCTCGGTGAATCGCTTAATCAGAGTATGTGAAAAGCTAGTAGTAGACCATGAAAATATTAAGAGAAACTTTGAAATGAATAAAGAGATGATAGTAGCAGAACCGCTTTATATCCTGTTAGCATCTTATGGTCACCCTGACGCCCATGAAGCAGTACGAAAATTAACCTTAGAATCACAACAATCAGGTGAAACCTTAAGAGGATTGATTCAGAAAAGTGAGGAGTTAAAACCTTACTGGGAGAAGTTAACTGATAAACAGATGGAATTATTAATCAATCCAGAAAAGTATATCGGGATTGCTTCACAGAAAGCAGAAAAAGTTGTAGAGTATTGGAGCGAAAAGTTAGATATAGAGTTAGATTAACTTTAGTAGGGACTGGTTGCGATCAATCCGTACATTTTAAACAAAATGGAGGGTTCTATTATTATGGAAAAAATAGAGATGCTTTATGAAGGAAAGGCTAAAAAGATTTATAGTACCGAAGACACTGATAAGGTAATTGTTGAATACAAAGATGATGCAACGGCTTTTAATGGTGAAAAGAAGGGTCAGATTAGTGAAAAGGGTAAGTTAAATGCTAAGATTTCTACTATCTTCTTTGAATTATTAGAGCAGAAA
>Ga0163219_100407_pt1 | contig 11468 bp, 15 predicted proteins | sample MSEWel2016_04_06_FD_113150 | JGI IMG/M metagenome (GOLD analysis project Ga0163219, IMG submission 113150) | Subsurface microbial communities from deep shales in West Virginia, USA - MSEEL Well Study Marcellus 3H_2016_04_06 ...
GCGCGCAAGGCGTTCAGCGGCGGAAGGCGCCGGCGCTCGTGGTTCCGTTCCATGAGTTTTCCTGACAGCCCCGGCAGAAGTCCTCGGCTTGCGAGGTGGCGCGTCCGACACCTAATTGCAAGCGTCCGCCGATGTATCGGCCCTTTTCATCGGCGGGCAACGGGTCGGGGCGGGCGCCAGCCCGTCCCGTCCTCGTTTCAAGCGTAGCGTTTAGAGAAGCTCAATATGCCTCATCGCCAAGACAGGTCCAAGCGCGCCGACCGGCTGGTGGTCCTGGGCGGCGGCGCTGAGCGAGCCCGCCCGGGCGCGGTCTGGCTGGTGGGCGCCGGCCCCGGCGACCCCGAGCTCCTGACCCTCAAAGCGCTGAAGGCGCTGGAGCGCGCCGACGTGGTCGTCCACGACGGCCTGGTCTCCGACGAGATCCTCGCGCTCGCGCCGCGCGCGGCGCGCCGCATCTCGGTGGCCAAGCGCAAGTCGCGCCATTCCTACAGCCAGGGCGAGATCAACCGCATGCTCGTGGCCTTCGCCCAGGACGGGCTGGAGGTCGTGCGGCTGAAGGGCGGCGACCCGTTCATCTTCGGCCGCGGCGGCGAGGAGCTGGAAGCCTGCCGCGAGGCCGGCGTCGAATGCCACGTGGTCCCCGGCGTCACCGCGGCTCTGGCGGCCGGCGCCTCGGCGGGCGCCCCGCTCACCCACCGCGGCTCGGCCCAGGCCGTCACCTTCGTCACCGGCCACGCCGCCAAGGGGGGCGAGCCGGACCTCGACTGGGCGAGCCTCGCCCGGGCCAACCACACGGTGGTCATCTACATGGGCCTCTCCATGGCCACGCCCATCGCCGCCCGGCTGATGGCCGCGGGACGCGATCCGGCGACGCCGGCCCTGATCGTCGAGAACGCCTCGCGCGCCGACGAGCGGCGGGTGGTCGCCACCCTTTCCGGCCTCGCCGAGGCCGCCCAGGCCCTGGTCGGCCCGGCCCTGCTGATCGTGGGCGAGGCCATGGCGCTCGCCCGGGCGGGCGAACCTGCCCTCGAAACCATCCTTCAGGAGGCCCGCGCATGAGGGCGCTGACCGCCAACCGCCTCGTCGACGGCGAGGTCGTCTTCTGGAGCCAGGGGGCGTGGGTGGAGCGTTTCGCCGACGCCCAGTTGTTCGCCGACGGTGATCCCGATGCCGAGGCCGCGGAGGCGCACGGCAAGAACCAGCCGACCATCGTGATCGAGCCCTACCTGATCGACCTGATGGAGAGCGAGGGCCTGTGGGCGCCGGTGAGCTATCGCGAACGCATCCGCGCGCTCGGCCCTTCCAACCTTCCCCATGGCAAGCAGGAGGAGGGCGGCGCTGTCGTCGAGGCCCTGCTGCACGCCACCGGCGGCGCCCGCTCCAAGGGCCGCGTCGACCTGATCAAGCGAAAGTAGGGGCGCCATGTACCGTTACGACGCCATCGACCGCGAATTCCTCGCCGACCGCACCGCGGAGTTCCGCGGCCAGGTCGCCCGCCGCCTGGCCGGAGAGCTCACCGAGGACCAGTTCAAGCCGCTGCGCCTGCGCAACGGCCTCTATCTCCAGCTCCACGCCTACATGCTGCGGATCGCGATCCCCTACGGCTCGCTGAATCCGACGCAGCTGCGCAAGCTGGCCTGGATCGGCCGCACCTACGACAAGGGCTACGGCCACTTCACCACCCGCACGAACCTGCAGTTCCACTGGATCAAGCTGGCCGACGCGCCGGACATCATGGATCACCTGGCGAGCGTCGACATGCACGCGATCCAGACCAGCGGAAACTGCGTGCGCAACGTCACCGCCGACCCCTACGCCGGGGCCACCGCGGAAGAGATCGACGATCCGCGCGTGTGGGCAGAGGCCATGCGCCAGTGGTCCAGCGTGCATCCGGAGTTCTCGTGGCTGCCGCGGAAGTTCAAGATCGCCGTCACCGCCGCCCCCAAGGACCGCACGGCCGCCAAGACCCACGACATCGGCCTGGTGCTGAAGCGCGCCCGCGACGGCGCCCTCGGTTTCGAGGTCATGGTTGGCGGGGGCCTGGGCCGGATGCCCTACATCGCCCCCACCATCCGCGAGTTCCTCCCTGCCAACCGGCTGTTCTCGTACCTGGAGGCGATCCTGCGGGTCTACAATCGCCACGGCCGCCGGGACAACATCCACAAGGCGAGGATCAAGGTCCTGGTGGCCGCCCTGGGCCGCGAGGAATTCGCCCGCCAGGTGGAGGCCGAGTGGGAGAAGATCGGGAACGGCCCGGACCTTCCGGATACCGAGCTCGCCCGCATCCGCGGGGCCTTTGCGCCGAAGCGCTTCGAGACCCTGCCGGTGCGTTCGGAGGCGTTCGACGCCGCCAAGGCCGCGAACCCGGCCTTCGCCCGGTTCGTGCGAAACAACCTGAAGCCCCACAAGGTCCCCGGCTACGGCATCGTCGAGATCTCGCTGAAGGCGATCGGCCAGACGCCGGGCGACGCCAGCTCCGAGCAGATGGAGGTCGTGGCCGACCTCGGCGAGCGCTTCGGCCAGGACGACATCCGCGTCACCCACGAGCAGAACCTGGTCCTGCCGCACGTGAAGCTGGACGATGTCCCGGCGGTCTGGGCGGCGCTGGACGCGGCGGGCCTGGCCACGCCCAACATGAACCTGGTCAGCGACATCATCGCCTGCCCGGGCCTGGACTACTGCGCCCTGGCCAACGCCCGGGCGATCCCGGTGGCCCAGCACATCGCCGAGAAGTTCCGCGACCAGGACCGCGCCGAGCGGGTGGGTGAGCTGAAGATCAAGATCTCCGGCTGCATCAACGCCTGCGGCCACCACCACGTGGGCCACATCGGCATCCTGGGCGTCGATAAGAAGGGCGAGGAATTCTACCAGCTCACCCTCGGAGGGTCGGGCGCGGAGGACGCGGCCGTCGGAACCATCCTCGGGCCGGCCCTGCCTTACGATCGCGTGGCCGACGCCGTGGACACCCTGGTGGACGTCTACCTGCGTGAGCGACGCGACGGCGAACGGTTCCTCGACACCTTCCGGCGCACCGGCGTCGCGCCCTTCAAGGAGGCCGTCTATGCCGACGCGCATTAGGCTGGTCGACGGCCGCTACGGGCTGGCCGAGGACCCTTTCACCACGGTCACGGACGACTGGGCGATCCCGCAGGGCGACGTGATCATCTCGCTCACGCGCTTCCAGGCGGAGGGCGACCGGCTGCTCTCGGAGGGCCGCAAGGTCGGGGTTCGACTGGAGGCCGACGAGGAGGTCGAGGCCCTGGCCTACGACCTGCCGCGCATCGCGGTGGTGGCGCTGAATTTCCCGAAGTTCGGCGACGGCCGGGCCTACACCAACGCCAGGCTGGTGCGCGAGCGCTACGGCTTCAGGGGCGAGGTACGCGCCGTGGGCGATGTGCTCCGAGAGCAGGCCGGCTTCATGGTCCGCTGCGGCTTCGATGCGTTCGAGCCCGCCGATGGGTCGAGTCCCGCGATCTGGGAAGCGGCCGCCCGACGCTTCCGTCACGTCTACCAGCGCGCCGTCGACGGGCGGACGCCCGCCTTCGTGGAGCGGGGAGAGTGAGCATGGCCTACGACCAGATGGAGCGCCCCCAGGCGCTCTCCCGCGCCGACCGGCTGGACGCGGAGCTGCGCGACGCCCATCCTCGGGAGATCGTCGCCGCGGCCGTGCGCGAGTACGGCGACAAGCTGGCGCTGGTCTCGTCCTTCGGGGCGGAATCGGCGGTGCTGCTGCACATCGCCGCCCAGGTGAAGCCGGACATCCCGGTGCTCTTCCTCGACACCGGCATGCTGTTCGGCCAGACGCTGGACTACCGCAAGAACCTGGCGGCCCAGCTGGGCCTGACCGACGTGCGCGACCTGCGCCCCCACTACCAGGACCTGGCCACGGGTGACCCGGACGCCAAGCTCTGGCAGCGCGACACCGACGCCTGCTGCCACATCCGCAAGGTCCTGCCGCTGGACCGGGCGCTGGGCGAGTTCGGCGCCTGGATCACCGGCCGCAAGCGCTTCCACGGCGGCGACCGCCTGCGCCTGCGCGTGGTCGAGGAGTCCGAGGGCAAGCTGAAATTCAACCCGCTGGCCAACTGGGCCAAGGCCGACCTCGACGCCTACGCAGCCGAGCACGACCTGCCGGCCCACCCGCTGGTGGCCCAGGGCTTCCCGTCCATCGGCTGCTGGCCCTGCACCCAGCCCGTCGAGGACGGCGAGGATGTGCGCGCCGGCCGCTGGAAAGGGTTGGACAAGACCGAGTGCGGCATACATGTGGCGCGCGCGCCTGGCGCGGTCGCCAACGTGGGGGGCGACATCTGATGGCGCCCTACGACAGACCCGAGAGTTCGATGACCGATGTTTCCGTGGCCCAGCCGCCCCTGAAGGCCTCCGGCGCCTTCTACGTGGAGACCGTGACCTGGGTTCAGCACTGGACCGAGAGCCTGTTCTCGTTCCGCACCACCCGGGACCCGGGCCTGCGCTTCGCCAGCGGCCAGTTCGTGATGGTGGGCCTGATGGTCGACGGCAAGCCGCTCGTGCGCGCCTATTCCATCGCCTCGCCGTCCTGGCACGAGGAGCTGGAGTTCTACTCCATCAAGGTGCCGGACGGGCCGCTCACCTCGCGCCTGCAGAACATCAAGGTGGGCGACCAGGTGCTGATCGGGCGCAAGCCCACCGGCACCCTGGTGCTCGACGGCCTGAAGCCCGGCAAGCGGCTCTACATGCTGGGCACCGGCACGGGGCTCGCGCCCTGGCTGTCGCTCGCCCGCGACCCGGAGGTCTACGAGCGCTTCGAGCAGGTCATCGTCACCCACACCGTGCGCGAGGTGGCCGACCTCAACTACCGCGAGCTCTTCGAGGAGGAGCTGCCCAAGGACGAGATTCTGGCGGAGGTGATCGGCGGCAAGCTCACCTACTATCCGACCGTGACGCGCGAGCCGTTCCGGACCCAGGGCCGGATCACCGACCTGATCGAGAGCGGCAAGTTCTTCGAGGACATCGGCAATCCGCCGTTCGATCCGGCCGAGGACCGCGTCATGCTCTGCGGCGGGCCCTCCGTGCTGGTGGACCTTAAGCAGCAGCTCCTCGACCGCGGCTTCGTGGAAGGCTCCATCGCCAAGCCCGGCGACTTCGTCCTCGAGCGGGCCTTCGTCGAGACCTGACTCCACTCATCCCGGCGAAATCCGGATCCATACGGCGTCCCGTCCGGCCGTATCGCCAACATCCCCGGCTCAGCTTGGAACCCGGCCTTCGCCGGGACGAGCGGAGGCGGGGAGGGCTTGTCGGATCACCTGGAGCACGAAGTCGGCGCGGGTCTCCACGTCGGCGCACGGCAGTTCGACCAGGTCGTAGCCAGCATCGGCGTAGGCCCGCGCGCAGAGCTCGTGGCTCGCGATCGCCTGATCCCAGGTCTGGTCGCGCTCGGCGTCCTGCACATAGATCGCCCGCCACGGCGGGGCGATGAAGGCGGTCCCGTTCAGCCGGTGCTCGCGCACGGCCCGCTCGCCCTCGGGCGTCCGGTGCGTCGCCCAGGCGTCCACCAGCGAGCGGTCGAACAGCGCCGGGCCCTCGGTTTCACGGAACCGGGCGAGGTCGCGGTCCAGCATCAAGGCGGCGAAGCGGGGCAGGGGCGGGCGGCCGCGATGCTCGCGGATAATCGCCCGCGCGCTCTCTGGAACGCAGGTCAGCCCGCGCGCCTCCAGCGCACGCACGAGCGTGGTCTTGCCCGCTCCCGGGCCGCCGGTGAGCGCGAAAAGGTCAGGCTTCAGGATCAGGAGCGCCTCCCCGGGCGCGGGGGGTCAGGAGACGTAGGTCAGCAGCAGGGCGACGATAGCCAGGACCCCGATTCCGCCGGCGATAGCGGCGGGGACGAGAATTCGCGTGAGCTGAGCCTGGTCGCTCTTCGGCGCGCGCTTCTTGAGACCAAGGATGCTGCGCATCTCGTAGCCGAGGCCGAGCACGGCGACGACGGCGAGCACCGCGGTGACCGCGGGCTGCCGGACGAAGGCTTCGAAAGCTTCCAGAGGGATCAGCCCCAGGGTCAGGCCGGCGGGCAGCCCTTGAATTCGCCGACCTTCACGGCCGACAGAGTGGCCAGATTCAGCTTCTTGATCGGGTTCATCGAGGCCGCGCCCTTGCCCGTGTAGAGGTCGATGCGCTTGCCCTTGATCGCCCCGCCCACGTCGGAGGCGTACCAGTAGCCGTCGTGCAGCTTGCCGTCCGGCATCTTCAGCCCGACCGTTTCCTTGATGAACAGGACGCTGCGGCGCGGGATCAGGGTCTTGTCGACGGCCACGGTGCGCATGGCGACGACCTTGCAGCCCAGCGAGTCGAGGGCGCCCACACCCTTTGCGCCCGCATGGTAGAGGGTGGCCTTCACGTTCCAGCCCGGCGCGCTGGGCATGGTGCCGGTGATCACCGACATGATCAGATCCCCGACGGGATCTTGGGTCGCGGCTTGTGCGTTAGAGGACACAGCGATCACGGAGAAAGCTGCCAGAGCGGCGAGGCGGCGTCGCATGACGGCGTCTCCTTCGTCGTTGAACTGGTGGCGGACTCCTAGCCGGACTCCGCCTGCGGGGCAACCCGCGGCGGGTGCGGCCCGGTGGGCTGTTAGTCGCGCTAACAGCGCCGTCCAGAGACCATCGCTTGCTTTCCTTAAGATTTTACCGCCTCTCGCTCAGGTGAAGCTCGGGGGTGAGGCGATGAAAATCTACGGTGACTCCAAGTCCGGGAACTGCCTGAAGGTGAAGTGGACGGCCGATCTTCTGGGCGTTCCGACGACCTGGGTCGAGACCGACATCATGGTCGGTGAGAGCCGCACGCCCGAGTTCCTGGCGATGAATCCGGCCGGTCAGGTGCCGGTGGTGGTGCTGGAGGATGGCCGCCCGCTCGCCCAGTCCAACGCCATCATCCTGCACCTGGCGGAGGGCTCGGCGCTGATCCCGGCCGACGCCTACGACCGCGCCCGCATGCTCGAATGGATGTTCTGGGAGCAGTACAGCCACGAGCCCTACGTCGCCGTGGCGCGCTTCCAGGTGAAGTACCTCGGGAAGCCCGTGGCCGAACTGGAGCCGCGGCTGGTGGAGCGCGGCAAGGCGGCGCTGCAGCGGCTGGAGGACGGGCTCGCGGCTTCGGCCTTCCTGGCGGGCGAGCGCGTGAGCCTCGCCGACATCGCCCTGGTCGCCTACACCCGCAAGGCCGACGAGGGCGGCTTCGACCTGGCCGACTATCCGCGGGTGCAGGCCTGGGTGGCGCGCGTGGAGCAGGCGGTCGGCATTGCCGAGCCCGTCGCCGCCTAGGACTTGCCTTCCGCCGGGGGACCCCGCAAACGGGGCGCATGCAGCGCCTCGTCTCCGCCGTCGTCGCCGCCGCCCTGATCGCGGCGCCCACCCACGCCCTCGCCTGGGGCTCCACCGGCCATCGCATCGTCGGCGAAGCGGCCATCAAGGCCCTGCCGTCCGAGATTCCGGCTTTCCTGCGCACGAAGGCGGCCGTGGCGGAGGTGGGCGAGCTTTCCCGCGAGCCGGACCGGTCCAAGGGCGCCGGCAAGATCCACGACCACGACCGCGACGCGGCGCACTTCGTCGACCTGGAGGACGACGGCCGCCTGCTGGGCGGCGCGCCCTTCCTGCCGCTGCCGCCGACCCGCGCCGACTACGAGACGGCGCTCAGGGCCGTGGGCCAGGACAGCTGGAAGGCCGGCTACCTTCCGTATTCGATGATCGACCGCAAGCAGCAGCTGGCCCAGGACTTCGCCTACTGGCGCGTGCTGAAGGCGGCCGAGGCCAATCCGAAGTGGAAGGCCCATCGCAAGTGGTTCAAGGCCGACCGTATTCGCCGCGAGGGCCTGATCCTGCGCACCCTGGGCGAGCTCTCCCACTTTGTGGGCGACGGCAGCCAGCCGCTGCATCTGAGCGTCCACTACAACGGCTGGGGCGACTATCCGAACCCGCGGGGCTTCTCCACCGCGCGCCTGCACGGGCCGTTCGAGAGCGACCTCGTGAAGAACACGGTGCGGGCCGCCGAGGTTGAGGCGCGGATGGCCCCGCTGCGCCTCTGCGGCTGCTCGGCCGAGCAGCGGACGGTCGACTACATCGTCGCCGGCGCGAAGTTCATCATCCCCTTCTACGAGTTGGAGAAGGCGGGGGGGCTAGCGCAGGGCGATCCCCGCGGCCCCGCCTTCGCCACCGAGCGGCTGGCGGCCGGCGCGTCCGAGCTGCGCGACGTGATCGTCGAGGCCTGGCGGGCGAGCGCCGAAGCCAAGGTGGGCTGGCGGCCGGTGGCCGTGGCCGACGTGCTGGCCGGCAAGGTCGACCCCTATCCGAACCTCTACGGCATCGACTGATGCCCCCCCCGCAGTTCGGCGTGCAGGAGCCCGGCCGGGACTATCCCGACCGGCTGGCGGCGTTCGCCATCCTGGAGCGTGGCGGGCTGGTGGCGGTGGTCCGGGTGGACAGCCGCCGGCGCGGCCTGGTGCTCGACCTGCCCGGCGGCGGCGTCGACGAAGGCGAGACCGCGCGCGAGGCCGCGGCCCGCGAGTGCGGCGAGGAGGCCGGGCTGGTGGTGGACCTGGACCCCGAGCCGTTCGTCCTGGCCGACCACTACTTCATCAACGACGACGGCTGGTCGCACAATTCGCTGGGCCGGTTCTTCTCCGGCCGGGTCGCCGCCGAGGCCCCGGAGCTGAAGGTCGAGGACGACCACACCCTCGTCTGGGTCACGCCGCAGGCGGCGCTGACGGGGCTCGACCGCGACGCCCATGCCTGGGCCATGGCCGCCTGGATGCGGCGGCTTGAGCGGGAGCGTCCGACGGGCTAGTTCGGGGCCCTTCCCGGAGCGCCCATGGCCGATATCGCCCCCGCCGCCAAGATCATCGACGGCAAGGTCTACGCCGAACGTCTGCGCGAGCAGGTGGCTCGCGAGGTGACGCGGCTGCGCGCCGACTACAACCTCCAGCCGGGCCTGGCGGTGGTGCTGGTGGGCGACGACGCCGCCAGCCAGATCTATGTCCGCTCCAAGGGCGAGCATTCGCTGGCGGTGGGCATGCACTCGGTGACCCACCGGCTGCCGGCGGACGTGAGCCAGACGGAGCTGCTGCGGCTCGTGGGCGAGCTGAACGCCGATCCCGCCATCCACGGCATCCTCGTCCAACTGCCCCTGCCCAAGGGCTTCGACGAACAGGCCGTGATCGCCGCCATCAGCCCCGACAAGGACGTGGACGGCCTGCACGTGGTCAACGCCGGGCGGCTGGCGAATGGCGTGCCGGCGCTCACCCCCTGCACCCCCCTCGGCTGCATGATCATGCTGCGCGAGGCGGTGGGCGACCTGTCCGGCATGCGGGCCGTGGTCGTCGGCCGCTCGGTGCTGGTGGGTCGGCCGATCGCCCAGCTTCTGCTGCAGGCCGACTGCACCGTCACCATCGCCCACTCGCGGACCCGCGATCTGCCGGCCGTCTGCCGCGAGGCCGACATCCTGGTGGCCGCGGTTGGACGTCCGCGGATGATCCGCGGCGATTGGATCAAGCCGGGCGCGGCGGTGATCGACGTGGGCATCAACCGGGTGCCGTTCGACGACCCGATCAAGGCCGCTGCGGGCCGCACCAAGGTGGTGGGCGACGTCCACTACAAGGAGGCGAGCCAGGTGGCCGGCTGGATCACGCCCGTGCCGGGCGGCGTCGGCCTGATGACCGTGGCGGTGCTGCTGCAGAACACCGTCACCGCGGCCAAGCGGATCGCCGGCCTGGACTAGGCGGCGGTCCGCGCTTCCATCCAGCGCACCAGCTGGCCGATGACGTCGCCGGTGGCGCGGTCGTAGGCCGAGACGATCGCGCCCACCCGGTTGCCGCTGGCCGGCACGCGGGCCTCCAGGATCTCCTCGCCCGCCAGGCTGCGGTCGCGGCTGCGGGTCAGGGACGCGCGGACGCGGACCACCACGGTGGGCGCCGCCTCGGGGCCGTCCTCGTAGCGGGTCTCGAAGTTGCGGACGTCCAGCCGCAGGACGTAGTCGGCCCGGCCCGCCTCGCCGCGGGAGAGCAGGCGCACACGGCCCGGCGCGGCGTCGAAGGCCGCCAGCACCGCCTGGTCGAACAGCACCGAGGCCGGGGCGACCCAGCGCGATTCGGCGATGTACTGGGCCTCGCCGCCGGTGATCGCCAGCAGCCGGTCGCCCGCCGTCTCGTTCTGGAAGGTCCCGCCGGCCCGGAACACCGACACCGTGCCGGCGGCGGGGGCCGGGGCCGGGGCGTCCGCCGCCGTCGGCGTCTGGCCGAACCGGTAGAGCTGCGCCGGCTTGCTCTTCGGGAACAGCGAGATGCAGCCGCTCAGCATCAGGGCGCAGGCGCCGAGCGCCGCCAGGCGGAGGGGGGCGGACGGGCGGCTCATGGCTTCAGCTCCAGTTCTTCGGCCTTGGGCTTTGAGATCGCGCCCGTCGGGCTGCGCTGCACCTCGTTGACCAGCCGCTCCAGGGATTCGGCCGCGCTCTGCAGCTGGATCACCGCCGCGGTGATCTGCGGCAGGCCGTTGGTGGCGAAGTCGGTGGTGGGGGCCTGCAGGGCGCCGATCATCGCCCGGGCGTCGGCGGCAGCGGCCTTGGCCTCCTCGGCGGCGTCGGCGACGTTCCTCAGGGTCCGGCGGCCGTCGCCGTTCAGCATGTCGCGGCCGTCCTTGGTGAGCAGGGTCAGTTCGGCGGCCGCCTCGTCGATCCGCTGAAGCGCGCTCTGGGCGTCGGCGATGATCGCCTTGCGCTCGCGGAACTCGGCGGTGACCGCTTGGGCGTCGGAGACCGCCGCGGAGAAGTTCTTGATGTTCTGGTCGGACAGCACCCGGTTGACCCGGTCCAGCGCCTCGATCGTGCGGGTCAGCACCGTGCCGCCGCCCTCCAGCAGGTCGGAGAGCGTGCTGCGCTGGCTGCGGATGATCGGGATCTTGTCGTCGGGCACGGTGTCCTTGAGCAGCGGCTTCGACGGCGTGCCGGCCGTGATCTGGATGTAGTTCACGCCGGTGATGCCCTGCGGCTCCAGGGTGGCGTAGGAATCCACGCGGATCGGCACGTCAGACGTCACCCGGGCGCGGGCGATCACCCGGCTGGGGTTGGTCCGGTCGAGCGCGATGCGGGTGACCTCGCCGACCTTGATGCCGTTGAAGTGCACCTCGCCGCCCTGGTTCAGGCCGCGGACCGGGCCCTGGAAGAGGATGTCGTAGAGGTCGTTCTCCTGCCGGAACTGCCAGCGGGCGAGCCAGACGATGAAGATCACGAGGCCGATGGAGAGGATGAGCGCACTCAGGCCCACCATCGCGTAGTTGGCGTTCTTCTCCATCAGCCCTCCGTCTTCGCCCGGGCCGCGGCGGCCTTCGCCGCGCGGCCGCGCGGGCCCAGGAAGTATTCGCGGATCCAGGGATGATCCGACGATTCCAGTTCCTGCACCGGCGCCACGGCCACCACCTTCTTGTCGGCGATGACGGCGACCCGGTCCGTTA
>Ga0163219_100408_pt1 | contig 11417 bp, 5 predicted proteins | sample MSEWel2016_04_06_FD_113150 | JGI IMG/M metagenome (GOLD analysis project Ga0163219, IMG submission 113150) | Subsurface microbial communities from deep shales in West Virginia, USA - MSEEL Well Study Marcellus 3H_2016_04_06 ...
GTGTAGTATAAAAAGGTATATTTTTGCCAAAATCAAGGCTTTGAAAATTTTTGCACCGGAGTTAACCTGTTGTTAATGAGGATTCAAAAATTTTCATTAACGAAGAGTTTGACAATAAAGATGCTTTTTAGACTGGACTCATTTATCATTTTTCAATAATCCGTTGATTCCTTAAGCACCAGGATATTTACTTTGCATTTACATTCAATACTTTATTCCGGGACTCTACCAGGCGTTACAATACCTGACGGATAGTTGATTTTTTCGGCCATTAAAAAACCGGAATGCTTTTGTGCATTTCCGGTTTTTTAATCTTTGATAGCTGGATATTGCTTTGTTTTTTATAATTTCGTTTTTCTGACAACCGTCCGTTTAAGATGTCTAAATCGTCAGATGCAATAACGCAAAGTTATTAATGTCAGGTGGTTGGACTCCGGTGGTGCCTGTATGTAAGTGTTTTTTATTTGCTTACATTAAAATAACGGAATGTTGTTCCATGACAGATTATAATTTATGCCAATTCCCCTGACTGTGAAAAAACGAATCGTTTATATTGTTTTTCTGTTAACTTTTCCGATTATTGTTTGCGGTGCAGGCTTTTCTGGAAGTTCTGAGAATCCACGGTTGACTATTGCAGATGGCCTCTCCAATAACTCAATTACTGCAATTTATCAGGATAATAATGGCTTCTTGTGGATTGGAACAGAGGATGGTCTCAACAGGTATGATGGCTACAAGTATATTACATACCGACACAATCCATCCGAACCATTTTCCATATCAGGAAATCATATTCAGTGCATTATTCAGGATAAGGACAACAACCTATGGGTTGGAACCCGAAACAATGGATTAAGCAGACTGGATTATTCTACCGGGAGGTTTAATTCATTTCTGGCCAATCCGGGAGCAGATAATTCTCTACCCGAGAATAGTGTATATGGTTTGTTGGTGGATGATTCCGGCAAACTTTGGGTGAAAACCCAATCCTTCCTCTCCATATTTAAAGGTGATTCACAGGGGTTTGAAAACTATGGACACTTTAACAATGTTTTTAATGTTCGTGATGCATTGACCTATCCTTTGCTGGCCGAGTCAGACAGTTCAATCCTTGTAGGTACCAAGGACGGGTTAAACAGATTTGATATTAAAACCAAGCTTTTTTCCCGACTTGGCTGTAAAACAAAATCAGCACCTTCTAAACATGAAGCCGTTTTTGATTTGTTGAGGTGGAAGGGTAATTTACTACTTATGTCCTGCACTTCCGGGATAAATATTTTGAGTCCGTCGGAGTCTAATCAGTTTGTACAAAGTGCAGTTGAGGAGTTAGAGAAACCACCTCAACCGGCCAATGATATATTGCTTCTGAAAAACGGAGACTTAGTTGCCGGCACCAGTCATGGACTCCATTTTTATAGTCAGACTCCGGATGGGAAAAATGGGAAAAGGTTCATTCCCAATAAACAGATCTTTAATTCTTACCATATTACTACCGTTCTGGAAGATCGATCAGGAATAATCTGGGCAGGAACCAGGTTTAACGGAGTTTTGAAGGTCAATCTGACACCGTCAAAGGTTCAAACCATACCTAAAGAGATTATTGAAGAAGGAAATCTTAAATCATTAAATTTTCAAAGTGTTTTCCAGGATAACAACGGGGATTTATGGCTTGGAACCATTGATTCCGGGATATTTAAATATAATCTTTCTAACCATAGTGTGAGGCATTATGAGATTGTGTGTAAAGGCGAACAACAATCTTTTCCTTATGCTGTATATGTGCTCTATAAGGATAAAAAAGGAATTTTATGGGCAGGTACCAATTGTGGCCTCTATTATTTGGATTCTGCTGCGAAACGTTTTCTTGAATTTAACAGCGGGCTTGATCCTGGAATTGATAATCTGATTAAGAACAATCGTATTTTTTCTCTTGTCAATGATTTTGACGGGAATCTCTGGATAGGTACCGGATTTGGGCTTTATCGGTTTGACGGTCGTTATGTGTTTAGTTACTTTTTTGATGAGAATGAACTCGCAGGGCTTTACAGCGACCAGATAAATGCACTTACGACGGATGAAGAGGGAAACATCTGGATTGGAACTTCGGGCGGGTTAAATGTCTGGAAGCGTGATACTAAACAGATTCTTAGGGTTCCTTTCTATGGAATCGATAATTCAGTGGTTAGAATTTCCGCATTGTCTCTTGAACTGGCTTACAACGGAGATATTTGGGTCGGTACCCGATCCGGCGTCTGGAAGTTGGATCCAAAGGAACCAAAACCTGAGATGCTGGCGGGGAACCGAAACCTGGAAAACGACATGATACAGTCCGTTGTAGCCGATCATGCCAATCGGACATGGGTGGCCACCAATAAGGGGATATCCTGCCTCAATCCGGATGGAACGGTCTATAATTTTGATGTTGTGGACGGTCTTCCGGGTTATGTATTCAATAAAAACAGTGTATTTAAAAACCGGGACGGCACAATGTTCTTTGGGAGTACCCAGGGAATTTGCTGGTTTCATCCTGATTCTATCTATTACAATCTGAATAAGCCGCCGGTGGCTATCACAAAAATTGAGGTTGTCAGGCGGGGTAAAATATCAGAATCGTTTTGGCCATTCCAGGACGAGATAAGTTTTAAATATCGGCCGTTTACCAGTTTGGAAATTGATTTTTCGGCTCTTGAGTTTACCCAGTCTTCAAAAAACCGTTATCGCGTGTTTTTGGATGGATATGATCCGGATTGGCGTCCGGTGACCTATGAGAATAGTGTTTCTTTTTCAAATTTGCTTCCGGGGGAATATACCTTAAAAATTATTGCATCCAACAATGATTTCACCTGGAATAATGAGCCTTTTGAGTTTGAGATAGTCGTTAATCCTCCACTCTGGATGTCTAACTATGCTTTTGCATTTTATGTTCTGGCACTGATTTTTATCCTTCATTTGTTTGTGAATTACCGTGTGCGGCATTACAGGAAAGCCAATAAGGAACTTCAGGAAAGGACGGTGAATAAAAATCAAATTGAAGCACAGCGGGTAATCCTGACCCGGATTAACCGAAGTTTTACCGATAGCATCAATTATGCACGTCGCATTCAAAAGGCAATGACTCCCTCGGAAGCATCATTTTTGGATGTGTTTCCGCAATCTTTTGTTTACCTGAGAGCCCGTGATATTGTAAGTGGAGATTTTTTCTGGTTTCATGAGAAAGGCGATAGAGTTTTTGTTGCAGCTGTTGATTGTACGGGACACGGTGTGCCGGGAGCATTTATGTCTATTATCGGAATCGATTTGCTAAAGAATATTGTAGAAGTTCAGGGGTTGGAATCTCCTTCCGAGATATTAAAAACAATGAATGGAGATTTAGTTCGCACTCTTCACCGACAACAGCTTCCGGATGAAGATGAAAACCGCGTGAATGATGGAATGGATATGTCTCTGATTGTGATAGACAGAAAGCAAAAGACACTTGATTTTTCCGGGGCTTACAATGGTTTTTATCTGGTGAGAGACAATGAAATTCATAGTTATAAAGGCGACAGGTTCCCGGTTGGCTATCTCAAGGATGGTGAGTCGCCTGTTTTTACGCGAAAAGAAGTGTTTCTGAAAGACGATGATGTGGTGTATCTTTTCTCTGACGGACTACCCGACCAGTTTGGAGGATCTGATCATAAAAAGTTTAAATACCGACGATTCAGGTTGCTATTGCTGCATATTCACCGACTGGCTTTTAAGGAACAGAAAACATTTTTGCACCAGAAGATTGAAGAGTGGATGCAAGGAGGCGTAGAACAGGTTGACGACATGCTGATTATTGGGCTTAAACCTTTGGGAAACTCTTCTACCGACAACCTGACGAACGATAACTCTGAAAAAGGCTGACACTATTTTAGAGGAGAGCGGTTAAACCCACAGAAGAAACATAAGAAAAAATCACATCAGATACCACTATAGTTCCTGTTGATCCCGAGGCACCGGAAGTCTTCAGTGCTCAAATTTCAAACACTTCCAATTGTCCTGATAAAATCAATGAGTGTAGTATAAAAAGGTCTATTTTTGCCAAAATCAAGGCTTTGAAAATTTTTGTGCCGGAGTTAACCTTCTGTTAATGAGGATTCAGAAATTTTCATTAACGAAGAGTTTGGCAATAAAGATGCTTTTTAGACCGGACTCATCAATTGTTTAGGACAAGTGTTTCTTAATAAGCTGAAGTAATTCATCGGGCTGAAAAGGTTTACTGATGTAATCGTCCATTCCTGTAGCCAGGCAACGTTCCTTATCTTCGGGAAAAGCATTGGCTGTGACAGCAATGATAGGTGTGTGTGAATTGGTGCTTTGTTCTATCTCTCTGATTTTTTGGGTGGCCTTTAGTCCATCCATTACAGGCATCTGAATATCCATAAGCACCAGATCGTATTTGGAGTGTCCAAACTTTTCAAGGGCTTCTTTTCCGTTAAAAGCTACATCGATTTTTTTAACGGCATTTTTGATGTAAAGAATGATGATTTGCTGATTGCTGGTGTTGTCTTCAGCCAAAAGAATGCTGGCGTTCTTAAGGTCTATTCCCGGTTTCTCAAACGAATTAATTTCATCGTGATTATTGGAGTTTTCACCCTGGGAGATGATGGATTGTTGTCCTTCGGTAAAGGATGACGAAAACTCAAAAACGGTCTTTTCTTCATCACATGAAATTGTGAAAGTTCTTCCTTCCGATTCGATGATTTTGAGCGTAATACCCAGATCCAGCAGGTCGATAATTCTACTGTTGTTAATCCGTATCAGGTCGGTGTGGTTGTAAAATCCTTCATTACTTCTTGTTTTGTCGGAAGGCACCACCAAGTTAGTGACAATGCGAAATTGTAATTCAACTTTCCCGGGCATACTATCTAGTCTTGAAACTTCGATGGTTACATATTTATTGGCATGATTGTTATTTTTTAGGATGCTGTTGATAAGGTTTAAGAAAATCTGTTTAATTTTTATACTATTGCCTGTTAAAGAGGAGGGAATGTCTGCCGAAAGAGAAAGGTTGAAACGGATTCTGTTATGGGCCGGTTTTCCGGTAAAAAGGCGAATGGTATTGTTGAGAGTAGTATATAGGTTGAAGCTGGTAATATTTTCCGGGTCGTGAGAGAATGTTTTAGATGAGAAAACCAGGTTATTGACCACATCTACCAGGTTGTTGGTTGATGCGTGGATGGTATTCAGATAGTCTCTTTGTTGATCGCTCATGACAGAGTTGTCCAGCATTTCAAGGATTCCTGTGATGTTGTTAAGAGGAGTTCGTATCTGGTACGAAAGCTTATTTATCAGACTTTCCTGAGCCCGGTTTTGGTTTTCAGATTCCAGTATTTGTCGGTCTTTTTCCAGAAATACCTCAGAACGAATAAACTGAAAAGTATAGCCAATAAAAAAAGCCAGAATAAAAGAAAAGGAGAGAAACAGTTTGTGCGCCATAGAATAAGTATTCATCCAGGAAGCAGATTGTATGGGCACAATAAAGTAGAAAAGCATAAAAGCAAATAGCGCAATAGCCCAGTAACTTCCTTTTTTTCTGCCACTAATGGCCATTGTCAGAAGTGGGAAAAATACTGACCAGTAACCATCTATGCCCGTGGTGCCGCCGGTTATTATGAAAAAAGCAAAGGTCAGACCCAGTATCAGCAGGAAAAACCTCTGAAAGCGTAAATCCTGTTCATCTCTGGAACTGAAATAATAATTGATGGCAAAGGCAACTGCCAGTATTAACAGAGGTGCAGCAAGCACCAGATTTTCATGAATCAGGGAGATTATCCCCTGAGTGAGTACGGTAATGAAAAAAAGAAAATTGGTAATGTTCAGTAATAAGGATCTGGTTTTGGAATCCATGTCAGCCTTATCTTCCCTTTCGGGGATGAATTGACTGATAATTTGATTGAAAAATGAAGTTAGCATAGTTTAGATTTGGAATACGATTTATTGGTAAATGTAACTTTTTTTCAGACTGTTTAAACAAACATTAAAAAAACGGTTTGATCTATTTTGATTATAAAGATGGTAATTTTTCCTTAATTTTGATCCCCGATGGATTTCCTTTGCTTTTATTTTTGTGGTTGCAGACTTTTTCTTTAACCTTTGGAAAGCAGGTTGTTAGTTTGTTGGGTGAAATGATTAGTGAATGCTTTGTGGATTCTGTGTTAATAGTTTAATAATCAATGTCCTGGTATTTCTTTTAGTCATTTGGTTTAATGTCTGTGGTTTGGGACAAGGAGATGTTAATGGTGAAACTTCGTGACGCTTTTCACAAATCTTCAAATACAATTTTTACGTAACCTGACAGGACAATTTAAGTAAAAGAGAAGATGAATCTTATTTTATTGTAAATGCAAAAAATGATATAATATGAAACGAATACTGTTTTTGGTTGTCCTCATTGTAGCCGTAAATTATTCTCTTGTTGCTCAGGAGCATGTTCCAGAACAGGAGGATTATCAGAACTTCATGAAGAGCAAAACGTTGGTTCTGCTTGAAAAAAATCCGATGAGTGATTTTAATATGGCCATCCGAAAGGTGATGGAAAACTCATGGACACTTACCGACTATCAGTTTATAAATGATGCGGAGTTTGAAGCATACCGGAACAATCCTTCCTATTCCTTTCTGATGATAACCAAAGCTTCATTCGAAAGAGACAGAACCAAGGCAAGATATAATTTTATGAGTTTGCTGATGGCAGAGCGTGCTGCAAAAGTGCGTAATATGCCTGATTTGTGTTCCTTGCCGTTGGCTTACGAACAGGTTGAAGACGATAGCTACAGCTATAAAATTGAAGCTTTTATCCGTTTTATGCAAAATCATGTTCAATTGATGCTGAATGATCCTTCTTTGATTAATAAGAATCCTTTTAATTATTACAATAAAAATAAAAAGGATGATTTAGAGAATAAAGTGCTTTATCTGACGAAAGAAGAATTGGCGAAGGAGATTGATACTGAAGCGGAAATTCGTGATATTTATCCACATCAGTTTAAGATTGTATCCAGAGATGAAGTTGCACAGGCTATTGCTGATAAACGGGAGGATGTGGTATTTCTCCATAAAGTAGGGCCCGAGAAAACCCGTATCAGAGCAAGGGTCTATAAAATGCTGGTGGGTGCCGGGGATCCACATTTTTATTATTTCGATTATGAAATGATGAAAAAGGCTCAGGACGATGCTTTTCAGGAAAAAGATTTAAAGAAAATACGATAGGGAATTGCCACCCGGCAAAGTCTTTTCAAAACCTGTTGGTGATATTCTTCCAACGGGTTTTGTTGTGTGTCAGAGTGGAAGAACAAAAAAAAGAGAAATATGTCCGACGACAAAAAGATTATTTTTAGCATGGTGGGGGTCAGTAAAATTTATCCACCACAGAAAAGAGTGTTGAAAGATATTTACCTCTCGTTTTTCTACGGGGCCAAGATTGGGATTATTGGTCTTAACGGTTCGGGAAAATCAACTCTTTTGAAAATTATTGCGGGGGTTGAAAAAGAATATCAGGGGGATGTGGTTTTTTCTCCCGGGTATTCGGTCGGATATCTGGAGCAGGAGCCTCACCTGGACGAACAGAAGACCGTGCGACAAGTGGTGGAAGAAGGCGTCAAAGAAGTCGTGGATGTTTTGAAAGCCTACGAGAACGTCAATCTGAAGTTTGGCGACCCTGAAGTGCTTGAAGATCCGGATAAGATGCAGGCCCTGATGGATGAACAGGCAAAACTGCAGGAAAAGATAGACCAATTCGATGCATGGAATCTGGATACTCGTCTGGAACGTGCTATGGATGCATTGCGCTGCCCTCCGGAAGATCAGCCGGTCAGTGAACTCTCGGGAGGGGAGAGAAGGCGTGTTGCGCTTTGCCGCTTGTTGTTGCAGGAGCCGGACATTTTACTTCTTGATGAGCCCACGAACCACCTCGATGCCGAATCGGTTCAATGGCTGGAAGTATTTTTGAAGAACTACAAGGGAACTGTAATTGCCATCACCCACGACCGTTACTTTCTTGATAATGTTGCCGGCTGGATTCTGGAGTTGGATCGGGGTGAAGGCATTCCTTGGAAAGGAAACTACTCAGGATGGCTTGAGCAGAAAGCTAAGCGTCTTGAAATGGAAGAAAAGCAGCTTTCTAAGCGTCGAAAAACACTTGAGCGTGAACTCGAATGGGTTCGAATGGCTCCCAAAGCGCGACAAGCTAAATCGAAAGCACGTTTGTCGGCTTATGAAAGCCTGATGCAGGAAGACGTGAAACAGAAAGAGGAAAAGCTGGAAATTTTTATTCCCAATGGTCCCCGCCTGGGAGAAAAAGTGATTGAAGCACACAATGTGGCGAAAGCCTTCGGCGACCGGTTGTTGTTCGATAATCTGGAATTTCAGTTGCCACGTAACGGTATTGTGGGTGTAATTGGTCCCAATGGAGCAGGAAAAACGACCTTGTTTCGAATGATTATGGGACAGGAAAAAGTTGACAGCGGAACCTTTGAGGTGGGAGAGACCGTTAAAGTTGGTTATGTGGACCAGTCTCATGCCGATATTATTCCTGAAAAATCGGTGTTTGAGGTCGTGTCAGGAGGAAACGAAACCCTGAAAATGGGCGGAAAAGAAATTAATGCCCGCGCTTATCTGGCTCGTTTCAACTTCACTGGTGGAGACCAGGAGAAGAAATGTGCTGCTCTTTCGGGTGGTGAGCGAAACCGCTTGCACATGGCTATGGCCCTGAAAGAAGAGGCGAATGTGCTGCTGCTCGACGAGCCCACCAACGATATAGATGTAAACACGCTTCGGGCGCTGGAAGAGGGACTTGATGATTTTGCCGGTTGTGCAGTAATTGTCTCCCACGACCGCTGGTTTCTTGATCGGGTGTCCACACACATACTTGCTTTTGAGGGCAATTCTAATGTTCATTTCTTCGAAGGTGGGTATTCAGATTATGAGGAAAACAAAAAGAAAAGAATAGGGGATGCTTCCCCCCATCGAATTAAATACAGAACCCTTCAGAAAAAGGGTTAAAAAAAGAAGGAATTCGAGAAGACGATATTTAAGTTGAATACTTTCTTTTAAAAGGATGATGTCCCACTTTGAACTAACTAAATCCGTGTGATTTTGTTAGTTCTTGGGGAATGTCAATGCCTGAATGCTTGCTGCTGAGGGAGTTAACTTTATCAGAGGTTCTTTGTGGGCTCAGATGACAGGTTAGACGTGGCGGATTCTTTTTTTGGAAAGCCGCACAGCCGAAGCTGAGCCGCCATTTGAGACAAAACGGCGGATTGGAATCCGCCGCACCTGCTCATAGAATAACCTCTCTTGGTGAATTCAACTATTGAGTATCGCAGCATGTGATAAATTCCTTATGCACCAGTTTTTATGGGGTAGGCATTCAGGATGAATAAAAGTGTTTGGTTTGATTGTCTCCATTGTTTTAATGAGAGATTCTTATGAGGCTCATAACGACACCTATTGGAGTGTCATTCTGTCAGGAGTTTCTTGGCGTGTGAAAACGGTAGAATTAAGCGACGACTGGTTCCGATTTTAATCGGGGAGGAGGAACGACGAACAATCTGTTTCTGAATAAACGGGGTTGTCTTGAAGTAATGTAGCTGTATTTATCTATGAGTGTAGTATAAAAAGGTATATTTTTGCCAAAATCAAGGCTTTGGAAATTTTTGTGCCGGAGTTAACCTTCTGTTAATGAGGATTCAAAAATTTTCATTAACGAAGAGTTTGGCAATAAAGATGCTTTTTAGACCGGACTCATCTATTGTTATTTTACAGCAACTTTGTTTACAATGCCTTGGAAACGGATTTGTTCGGAGATCCGTAAATGTTTTTGCTGTTATTTGGTTCAATGGGTTTGTGGAGATAGTACATTTCAATCATGCCTTTCCCTTTAACCTTCTGAGGAACCCGTCGTACAAAATTGTAGTGTGGAACCAGCAGTTTCCGGGTTGAATCGGAAACATTTATTTGCATGGGGCCACTGTAAGTTTGCATTCTGGCAGCAATGTTGACATTGTCCCCAAAAATATCGTAAGACAAATTGTGTTCACTGATAAAACCGGCTATAATCTCTCCAGAGTTTAATCCTATCCTCACTTCCCATTGCACTCCGTTTTGATTGTTGCGCTCGCGGATGAAATCCCTCATTTCGCAGGCCATTTTGGCGGCTCTGAGGGCATGTTCCTTAGAGTTACTGAACATTCCACTAACCCCCATGTAAGCATCACCAATGGTTTTTATTCTTACACAGTTGTGTTTCTGAGAAATCTCATCAAACTTAGTGAAGATAATGCGTAGTTCATCCAGTAATTTGCGTGGAGACATACGCGTGGCTTTTTCGGTGAAGTTCACCAGGTCGGCCATGATAATGGTAACGTTTCGATAGGGACGGGGCTGAACCACCACACCACTTTTAAGTGATTTGACGATTTCGGCAGGCAAAATGTTTTTGAGTATGTGATGAGTCTTTTTTTGTTCAGACTCAAGTTGTTGTTTCTGAATTTTTAGTTCCCGAAGTGTGCTGGCAAGTGTCATGGCCGAACTAACCCGGGCTATGAGTTCATCTGTTTCGATGGGTTTTCTGACATAATCAATAGCTCCGGCCTCCAAGGCTTCTTTAACTTTATCTGAACTGGAAAAACTTGAGATAATAATAACCGGGATATCCTGAGTCTTGGGATTGAGCTTAAGGTTCTTCAATGCTTCCATCCCCGATATTTCGGGCATCTCCCAATCCAGCAGAATGATGTCAGGACGGGTTTCCAGTGCCGAACGATAGGTCTCATAACCATCACGTGCACGCCTGAAATCGATGTCATTGCTGAGGGTATTAAGCTGCGCTTTGATGAATTCAGCAATGCTGTCCATGTCGTCTGCAATCAGTATGGTCAACTTGGTTGAGTGCATTGGAAATGAGTTTTATGAAAAACAAAGTTAATGTTTTTTTTTGAGATTGTTTTTTCTTGTCGCAAACTGATAAGAAATATTAAAACGCTGTCAGTCTTTAATTTTTGTGTTTTTAATCTTAATAAAGGTTCTTTTTGGTGATTATTAGAATTTTACCGATTTGGAGATGATTCCGGCAAAATGAAATGCGTTTGATAAATGAGTTGGATTGTTTGAGGAAAGCGATGTGGTGTTGCTGAGAGGCAGGTATTACAGGCTCGTTTTTATTTGAGAATCATTAGAAAAAGGATAATTTTATACCAATAGATAATGACTAATTACAATAGATCGTTAGATTTTTAGATATAAGATTTAAGATGTTTCGTAAAATATTGATGAGTGTAGTATAAAAAGGTATATTTTTGCCAAAATCAAGGCTTTGAAAATTTTTGCACCGGAGTTAACCTGTTGTTAATGAGGATTCAAAAATTTTCATTAACGAAGAGTTTGGCAATAAA
>Ga0163219_100414_pt1 | contig 11320 bp, 13 predicted proteins | sample MSEWel2016_04_06_FD_113150 | JGI IMG/M metagenome (GOLD analysis project Ga0163219, IMG submission 113150) | Subsurface microbial communities from deep shales in West Virginia, USA - MSEEL Well Study Marcellus 3H_2016_04_06 ...
GAAAAGAGTTAATGTTTGAAATGGTAGAAAATAGGCACTTATTGGTAATGGATAGGGTAAAAAAGTTAAAAAAGAGGTTTGACTAAAATACTTTTATATAGTATAATAGGTATAAGAGAGGGGCAATAAAATGACACAGCTTAGACAAGTAAAACCAATGTTAGCAACTTCTGGAAAGACAAAGGATAAATGGAATAACGCAGATTGGATAGCAGAAGAGAAACTAGATGGTAGCAGATATATCTGTCAGATAACAGAAGAGGGAAACTTCTTTACAAGTAGAAGAAAGAGTACTGAAACAGGAAGACTTGTAAATAAAACAGAGAATGTACCCCACTTAAGTAATGTAGATTTGAAAGATTTTGCAGGAACTATTTTAGATGGAGAAATGAGACATGAAGATTTCAGTAAGACAATTTCAGTAATGGGTAGTAACCCAGATAGAGCAATTGAAGTACAGGAAGAGAATGGTTATATAGATTACTTCGTATTTGATATAATTCAATATTTAGGAAAAGATGTAACTGACGAGCCACTATTCAAGAGAAGAATACTACTGAAAGAGGTACTGAATACAATAATTGCTAGAGCAGGACATAGACATTTCAGAGCAGTAAATGACGCAGAGGTAGATAAAAAACAGTTTTATAAAGAGATAGTTAAAAATGGTGGAGAAGGAGTCATACTTAAACATTTAGATGGGAAGTACTCAGAAGGGTCAAGAAGTAGAAACTGGATAAAGGTTAAGAAGAGTGTAACAGAAGATGTAGTAATAACAGGTGCAACTAAGCCTACAATATATTATGGTGGTAAGAATAAGAGTACTTGGGATTACTGGATAGATACTAATGAAGGTGGAGTATTCATAAAGGATAAAGACACCACAGTAGAAGAGTTAGAGATTAACGATTGTAGACCAATAACAAAGCACTATTATAAAGGCTGGATAGGCTCAATCAAATATGGAATGTATATAGATGGAGAACTTGTAGAACTAGGACAAACTAGTGGGATAAATGAAAAAATGAAGAAGAAACTGTCAGATGGAGAACATGGAATAAAAGAAGAGTACCTAAACACAGTAATGGAAATAAAAGCTATGGAACAAATGGAAAGTGGAGCTTTTAGACACCCAACATTTGTTAGACTTAGACCAGACAAAGACCCAAAAGAGTGTAAATTGGAGGAATAGAAATGGAGTTAAGCACACATAAGATATACCCACAAGACGCTTTAACAGATGAGGCTTTTGAGGAATTGAAGTTATTTAACCCTAAGTTTCAGAAACATAAAGACTTGGGGTTATCAACAAGAGGAGTACCAAAGTATTTATACATGTATCAAGAAAGAGATAATGAGGTATTAATACCACGAGAGTATGAGTTACCGAAAGAGTATATTAATAAAGAGGCAGTAGGAAAGGTAATAGATAATAGAGAAGAAGGAAAAGATGTAAAGTTTAATAGTAAAATCACACCGAGAAAAGAACAAGCACCTGCAATAGATAAGATGTCAATATCAAGAAATGGAATACTTCATGCAGGTTGCGGGGTAGGAAAAGGACACACTTTAGATACAGAGTTATATACGCCACAGGGTAAGAAAGAGTTAGGTAACATTGAGGTAGGAGACGAAGTTATTGGTAGTGATGGAAAACCAACCAGAGTAACGAATATATTTGATAGAGGTAAGCTACCAACTTATAAAGTTACTTTTAGTGATGGAACAGAGTTATTATGTGATGGAGAACATTTATTCTCAGTCAAATATTTTGGTGATAGAACAAAAGGAAAAGATAGGTGGAGAGTTAAAGAAGTAAGAGAGTTAAAAGATGACTTATTCTATGGTAGTGATAAGAGTCATAGAAGGTCAAAATGGTATATACCTATTGTTAAGCCTGTAGAATTTAACGAGAATGAGGTGGATATTGACCCATACCTTTTAGGCATACTTTTGGCAGAAGGCAGTCTAAGAGAAGTAGGAATGGTTTCAATATCTAATGGCTGTAGTGATGTAATAGAAAGGTTAGAAGAAACTGTAGATTTGAATAAGAAGAATGAGTATGATTATGATATATCTGGTGGGTATAAACTTAAACCAGAGTTAAAGAGATTAGGACTTTTAGGAAAAGTAAGCTACGAAAAGTTTATACCGAAAGAATACAAGTACAACAGTAAAGAGGTAAGATTAGAAATACTAAGAGGTCTGTTTGATGGAGATGGAAGTATAGAAGATACTCAGATGTTTTATTATACGACTTCAAAGAGATTAGCAGAAGATGTTGCTGAGGTAGTAAGAAGTTTAGGAGGAATAGCCTCAATAAAAGATAAGAAAACTAGCTATACCTATAAAGGGGAAAGAAAGAAAGGAAGAAAAGCATACGCAGTACGAATAAAGATGAACGAGAAACCCTTTAGTAGTGATAAACATTCTGATAGGTTTGTAGAAAAAGTTAAATATAAGAAACTTGGTAAGAATATTAAAGGTATAGAGTATGTAGGAGAGAAAGAGATAAGGTGTATAACTGTTGAGGCAGAGGATAGTCTATACTGTGCAGAAGGTTTTACAGTTACTCACAATACAGTCATGATGTTAGACGCTATATCTAGGATAGGAAAGACCACGCTAGTACTAGTTCATAAGACCTTCCTTTTAGAACAATGGAAAGATAGAATAGAAGAATTTTTGGGAGAAGAGGCAGGAGTAATACAAGGACAAACTTGTGATTATGAAGGTAAGAAAATAGTGATTGGAATGTTACAGAGTTTAGTAAACTATGAAAAGTACCCAGAGGAGTTATTTAATTACTTTGGGGTAGTAGTAACAGACGAGGTACACAGAATTTCATCAGATACTTGGAAACAGGTAATTCAGTTATTTCCTGCTAAAAGGAGATATGGATTAACTGCAACAATGAATAGACCAGATGGGCTAGAAGTAATCTTCAAGGCACACATAGGTGATGTATTATACAGAATTGAAGGTGAAGATTTAGAGCCAGACATATTCGCAGTATCCACAGGACTAACTAACTCAGATGTAGATATAAACAAGCACATCAACCGATACACAAAGAAAATTCATGTACCTAAACTTATCACTACCATAACTAAGCAGGACTTCCGTAATCAACTGATATACTCTTATCTATCTGACGCAGTAGAAAGTGGAAGACAGGTTTTAGTACTATCACACAGAGTAGACCATTTAAAAGAAATGCAGAAGTGGGCAAAGGAAAAGTATGGTAATGAGTATTCGTCAATGCTGTATATAGGTGCAACTAAGAGGGAACAGAGAAAGTTAGCAGGAGAATACGATATGATATTCGCTACAATGAGTTTAGTAAAAGAGGGTTTAGATATACCTTCAATAGACACACTATTTATGACAACGCCTACAGGGAGTTCAGTTACAGTACAACAGGCAGTAGGTAGAATACTAAGAGAGTACCCCGATAAGAAAAAACCATTTGTAGTAGACTTTGTTGATAAGGATATTGGAATTTGTCAATCACTCTTTGGTAAGAGAAAGACGATTTACAAGAAACTGAACTATGATGTAACAGAAGTAAGGGGAAACTAAGATGACTTGGAGAGATAGGCTATTAAAATTGTCAACTATGAAGAAGGCATTAAACCTAGTTTTAGACAGACATAGTGAGGAGTTATTGAGTTGTGAAGACGAAGAGTGTGTAAGAAGAGTAGTAGATAAAATTAAGAAGGAAGTTAAAGAACTGCTACCACTATCAATAGTAGAAAAATACGAGCCAGTAATCGGGGTAACTGAGGAAGATGGAAAGGTAATAGCAGGATACAGAGAGAAACAAGAGTTAGACGAAATAGAGATTAATATTAAACTGGGAGGTAGATAAAATGGAGGAAATCGAGTCTTATTTAAAAGTAATTGGTGTTGATGTAGACCCAGACGATATTAGTTCATCAGAGGAAGGTTATAAACTCTATAAAAGAGCAAATGACCTTAAGAAAGAGTTGGAGAAAAAGCGAAAGAAATTGAGAGGAAAGCTATTTGAGTTAGCAGAGAAAGAAACAGAGCCAGACCAAAAAGGACACTACACTCTTGAGTTTGAAGATGGTGGGTTTCAGAAACAGGCTAGAACATCAGTAAAACTACAGGAAGAAAAAGTACTAGAATACGCAAAAGAGAATAACTTAGATAAACTATACTTCATAGAAAAAGAAATAAACAGAGATATGGAAGAAGAGATTATTGAGGTTTTAGAAAAACATCTACCAGAGGCAGTAGTAGAAAAAGAAAAAGTAGACGAACAAGAACTAGAAACAGCAGTATATGAAGAAGAAATACCATACGAGAAATTTGAAGAGTTCGTAGAAAAGAAAACAAGCTATGCACTAATAGACCTATCGTAAAATACCTTAAGAGAGGGGGAGGTGAAACAATGAAGAAATACGATATTAAAGGCGAAGAAGTTGAAATGGGTACAATAGGAGATTTTGCAGACGCTATGGGAAGAACAAGTCAAGCTATACGAAAATGGGAAGAGAGAACGATAATCCCTCCCACTCGTTTTAGAGATGAGGCTAATCGAAGGTTGTATCCTAAAAAGTTAATAGATAGAGTACAAGAAATTGCAGAAGAAGAGAGTATAACTCAAGGAGTAAGTTTTAAGAGTACTAATTTTAAGGAAAGAACTCACGAGGCTTTTAAAGAAGTAGAAAAAGAAATATTAGAAGACTAAAGACAAATGGGGAAGGCGAAAGATAGTAGCCTTCTCCTAATTAATCAAAAGGGGAGATAGAGAATGAGAAATATAAAAGTTGATAAGCCAGATTATGAGCCTAAAGAGAAAGTCAATTTTAGTACTAAAAATGGAGATTACTTATTTTATTATAACCATATAGATAAAGATTATAGACTTAGAAACCCTTATGGTAGAAGTACAGAAATATACTACAAAGGTTATATAGACGGAATGTCAGAAGAAGAGTACGAAGAGTTTTTAATATACTTAAGAAAAAAGGTAGAGAAGTTAGCATACTAATAGGAGGAATAGACAATGGAACAAGAAATTAAAAGAGGGGATATTTACTTAGTTGAATTAGATGATATGACAAGTCAAGGAGTACATTTAATGAAAGGAAATAGACCAGCAGTAGTAATACAGAACAATATAGGAAACAAGCACTCACCAACTGTTATAGTGGCTGTCATATCAGCGTCAATTAGAAAAAGTTACCCAATGCACCAAAAAATACAGCTAGATAGAGAGTCAGTTATAATGTATGAACAGATTTTTACTTTAGATAAAGAAAGACTTGTAAGGAAACTGGGAGAACTTGATGATGAAGAAAGAGCAATATGTGATGAAAAACTAGCCTTCTCACTAGGAGTCAATATTTTAGATTTAAGTAATATTGAGAAGATTGAAGTAAAAAGCAGAAGAATTATCGAGACTAAGGAAGAGAGAGAAGTTAAGATAAAACTAAAAGTTCAATTTAAGGATAGAGAACTCACTTTAAGTGTACCATTAGAAGAGATAGAAAGTGAGTTTGATATAGATAGTGACACAGGATTACTTCACTTGGAGGAGGTGATGGATAGTATAAAGGGTGCGAGATTTGTTGGAGATAGAATTAAGGTATACTCTTAAGGAGGGTAATAAAATGGCAAAAGATAATGTAACTAAGAGGAAAGTAGAAGACCTAACAACAGAAGGAAAACCAAAGGCAGTAGCAAAGTACAATCTAGGATTTACAATAAATCTAGGAAACTATGAAAGTTGTAAAATTGAGGCAGGGTTGGAATTAGAAGGTACAGTTGACAACTTAGACGAGTTACAGGAAAGAGTGCAGGAAGAAGTAGAAGACGAAGTTTGGTCTGAAATGGAACAGTTAAAAAAGAAAGATAAGTCCAAAACAGTCTTGGGTGACAGAGCATAAATGACATAGAATTATGATAGAGAGATAACTTGTATTAGTTATTTCAATGAACAATTGGCATATCTTGTATTAGGTAGAGCCATAAAATACTAAGGAGGAATAAAATAATGAGTGTAAATAATTGGTTTAGTGATGAAGGGTTCGATAGTGTAAAGGAATACTCTAAGGAATTAGACGAAAAGAGAAAACAGGCACAGAACTTCGTATTAAATCTAATCTTAAGAGATGGAGAAAGTGCAGTAGTAAGGTTTCTAACACAAGAGCCTATCACTTTTAGAGAGCATTATATACCAGGTGCAAAGGGTCAGAAATTCTACACCTGCCTAGAAGGAACAAGAGACGAAGATGGAAACAGAGTACAATGTCCATTCTGTTCAGCAGGTAATAAGCCTTCCTTTAGAGGTGCGTTTTTAGTGGTAGACAGAAGTGAAGATACATGGAAAAGTAATGGAGAAGAACACTCTGCTCAAAATCAGATTAAGATTTTCAAGCAGGGAATTAAGGTTATGAAAGTACTAGATAGCCTATCAGAGAAAAGAGACTTAACTGAATGGGATATTGAAATAAGTAGAACAGGCTCGGGTACAGACACTCAGTATAACTTTATACCAGAAGAGAAATTTGAATTATCAGAAGAAGTTGAAAAGAAAATAGAAGAATTTAAGGGAGATAAGACCTTTAAAGATATTATCATAAATGAAGTAGAGCCAGTATCAATGAATAAAGCCTTAAGTATTATGGGTGGAGGAAAGCCAGACAACCAGCCTAAACAATATGAAGATGGAGAAAACGAGTCAATCAGATTTTAGTAATAAGATAGACTAGGTATAGCATAGAGCAAGAAGAGAAAATAAATAGATAATAATAACCTTCTTGCTCTTTTCATGTCTAAGAACTACTGGGAGGTAGATTTAATGAGCAAAGATTTAGACAAAGTGATAGAAAGTCTTAACAAGAAATTTGGAGAAGGAACTATCACAACAGCAGATAAGGCAAAGGCTCTAAACTTAAGAAGGATACCGACAGGAAGTCTTGCAATAGATATAGTTGCAGGAGGAGGTATACCAGAGAACAGAATTACAATGCTAGTAGGGGAAGAGTCTACAGGTAAATCAATGGTTGCACAAAAAATAATAGCAAACGCACAGAAGAAGTTCAAAAAAGAAGTGGAAGAGGGAATAATCAAGGACTATAAAAGGTCATTCTGGATAGACGCAGAGGGAACATTTGATGAAGAGTGGGCTAGAGCATTAGGAGTAGATACAGAAAGTCTATATATTGCTAAACCTCAGTACGGGGAAGAGGCACTTGATATTGCAGATGTAATAATACGCAGTAGAGAGTGTGGAGTAATAGTAATAGACTCTTTAGCACACTTAGTTCCTAAAGTCGAAGTTGATGGTAGCATGGACGACCAACAGATGGGAGTTCAAGCAAGAATGATTAATAAGTTCCTTAGAAAAATAAGTGGTGGAATGAATAAATATGATATGACAAATGAGGAAGAGAAACCACCAACAGTAATTTTAATCAATCAGTACAGAGAAAGTATAGGACAATGGGGGGATAATCGGGTAATGCCCGGTGGAAGAGGACAGAGATTTGCCCCATCAGTAACACTAGAGTTAAGACATGGAGACTGGATAAAGGTTACTGATAAAGACACAGGGAATAAAGAAATAGCAGGTCATTGGTTAAAAGCCTATGGTAAGAAGAATAAGACTGCACCACCAAAAAGAACAGGAGAAGTTAAATTCTACTTCAAAGATACAGAGAGAATACCAAAAGGAAACTTCGATACAGTAGACGAGATAGTTAGATATGCTATACATTACAACATGATTAGACAAGCAGGTGCTTGGTACTATGTTGAGGAAGATGGAGAAGAGAAGAGTTTTCAAGGAAGACTAAAGTTAGTGCAATATCTTCAAGATAGACCAGAGAAAGTGGAAGAGTTACACAAAGATGTATTAGATATAGTTTACAAAGGATAATCAAGAGGGTTGTGGTTAGTAGCCACAGCCTTCCTATTCAAAGGAGGTATAAAATTGAGTATTATTTTAAAAAGTGAGATACTTGAAGTCAAAAAAATAAAAAAGAAAACTCGTGCTAAAATGTTTGAAAATTTAGAGGTTGGAGATAAGATACGACTTTCTATTGCTGTTGAACATGCTGGGACTTTACATTCTAGCTCAGGAACAATGGCAAGTTATATAACTGCTGAAAATTTAGAAACAGGCGAAACTACTAGAGCATCCTTCAATCAAATGCCTAGAAGATTAGAAGTGTTTGAGTTTAAAATGGGTGAGAGATAAAATGGTTTGCAGGATATGTGGAAAAGTTATTATCACTGATGACTGGCAAGAAGAAGGGAGTATGACAGTTTGTGAAGAATGTAGAAAGAAAAGAAAATAACGGTAAAACAGATGAATATAGAAGATTTTTATCAGAGGCTAAGTACGGGGAAGTTTTTGAAAAATATCTGAAAGAGGAGTTTGAACTAGATATTCAAGTGGAAAGTTGGGGTCATGGAAAAGTACTCATAGAATTTGTCCCTCCGATAAGTTACTTTAAAGATAAAGTGACTACTCCTAGAGACAGGTTTGAAATTACCAGTTTTAGACAACTTCTCAGAAGACTAGTGATACTGGAGTTTGGTCTAAGCAACATAAATAATATCTTAAAAGGTTTTAGTAGAGAGCCTAACATTATAGAAACTAGAGAAAGGTTAAAGAGTGAGTTAGAAAGGCTACTAGTTAAAAGGTTAGGAGTAGATTGTAAGGAGAAACTAGAGTTTGAGGTTAGAAGAAAGTTTGGTGTTTCGAAGTATGACTAATATGCCTAAGTGGTTTGATGATGAAGTACATTTTGATGAAAACGAAGGAGTAAAAGACAGAGCAAATAAGTTAGAAAAAGAAATGGCTAAAAGACTAGGTGGAATGAGGCAACCTGCAAGTGGTGCGTTGTGGGGTGCTAAAGGAGATATGAAACTAGGTAAGTTAGCACTAGGAGATAACAAGAGTACTAAAAATAAGAGTATAAGCGTTTCAAGAAAGATGTGGACTAAACTAAAAAATGAGGCATTAAGTAATGGAATAGAAATACCCTTTTTAGAATTGACTATGCAGGATACAGAGCCTTTAGTTGTAGTATCAGAAAACACATTTAAAATGCTTATAGAGAACTTAATGTTAATTAGAAAACTAAGGGAGGAAATGGAAAATAATGTTGAAGAGAGTTCAGAAGAGGGATAATTCAATTGTTGACTATGACCACGAGAAAATAAAGACAGTAGTAAGAAGAGTGGCAGAAGAAGTAGGAAAAAAGAATATACCAAAGGTAGTGGAGGAAGTTTCAGAAAAAATTACTGAACAAGTGGAGTTCAATTACTTTGAAGAAGATATACCCCATGTTGAAGAGTTACAGGATTTAGTTGAGGAAACACTAATGAAGTTAGGTTATACAAGAATGGCTAAGGCATATATTTTATACCGAGAGGGAAGAAGTAAGACTAGAAAGAAAAGGAAAGAGAACTCATTATTAAGTGACGAGTTTCTAAGTAAATATAAGCATAAGCCTAACCCGTTCCCAACTGAATTAGGAGAGTTCATTTACTACAGGACTTACTCAAGATGGTTGCCAGAGGAACAGAGAAGGGAATACTGGTGGGAAACAGTTAAAAGAGCAGTAGAATATAATTGCTCACTAGCACCTACCACTCAAAAAGAGGCAGAGGAGTTATTTGAAGGAGTATATAACTTCAAGAACTTCTTAGCAGGAAGAACGCTATGGACAGGTGGTACAGAGGCAAGTAAGAAGTACCCCATGTCAAACTACAATTGTGCTGGTACGATAGTAGATAGCTTTAAGACTTATGAAGACTTGTTCTATTTGCTCATGATAGGTGCAGGAGTTGGAGTAAGAGTTCTAAAAGAAGATGTTAAGAATTTACCACCAGTAAGAACTTATGTAAAAGTACTGCATAAATACTATCAACCCAGACCAAAAGAGGAAAGACAGGAATTAACCTCTTTTAGCTATGATAATGACACAATCGAAATTCATGTAGGAGACTCAAAAGAGGGTTGGGTACAAGCACTAAGTTTATACTTCCAAGTGCTATATAGACATGAGTTTAGTATTATCAATAAGATAATGTTTAACTACAATTCAGTAAGACCAAAAGGAGAGAGACTAAAAACTTTTGGAGGAACAGCTTCAGGTCACCAGAGCATAAAAAGAATGTTTGATAAACTGCATAATCTGATTAGTAAAAAAGACGGAGAGAAAGTAGAACTAGAGCCACTTGACGCACTAGATATAGCAAACATTATAGGAGAAAATGTAGTAAGTGGTGGAGTAAGAAGAACATCAGAAATTGGACTATTTGATGTAGATGATGAAGAAGTAAAAACAGCTAAAAATGGTCTATATAAGCAGGAAGATGGAGAATGGAAAGTAGACAAAGAAATAGAACACAGACAAATGAGTAACAATTCTATCTATTATAAGGAAAAGCCTAGTAGAGAACAATTAAGTTGGCATGTAAAACAAATGAGATATAGTGGAGAGCCAGGATTTATTAATGCAGAAGAGGCTGGAAGAAGAAGAGAAAACTTCCAAATGGTAAATCCCTGCTTTACAGGAGATATGAAATTACTAGCTATAGATGGTTATGAAAGATTAGATGAATTAGCAAAATATGATATAGTAACATTGATAAATAAAGATGGTAAAGTTTCTAATGGAAAAGTCTGGAGTAATGGTGTTAAAGATATTGTAAAAGTGTCTTTTTATAATAGACCACCTATTAAATGTACTCCAGACCATGTGTTCATGACTAACGAAGGGGAAGGAGTAGAGGCTAAGAACTTGAAAGGTAAAGTTATTATGCCATACTTTGATAGCGATATAAGAAGATACGAGCTATTAGTTAAAGATGTGCAACCAGCAGGAAGAGAAGAGGTCTTTGATTTTTCAGAGCCTAAGACACATTGGGGAGTTGTAGAAGGTGCTGTAGTTCATAACTGTGCTGAAATACTTTTAGATAGTGATGGAATGTGTAACTTAGTATCATTAAATGTAATGGGTTTTGTAGAAGATGGAGAGTTAAAAAGAGAAGAGATAATGGAGGCTCAAAAGAGAAATGTAAGGTCAGCTTATAGAATGGCATTAGTTGATTTTGAGTTACCAAAGTGGGATAAGGTAAATAAGAGAGATAGACTAATAGGTTTATCACTCACAGGTTGGCAAGACGCTATGAACGCTTTAGACTGGGAGGATAAGAAAGATAAGCAAAGAGAGTTACTAGAACAACTAAGAGAGATAGCTGAATTAGAGGCTGAGAGGTACTCAAATAAGCTAAATGATGAAGAGCCAGTACTAGTTACTACCATAAAACC
>Ga0163219_100418_pt1 | contig 11279 bp, 7 predicted proteins | sample MSEWel2016_04_06_FD_113150 | JGI IMG/M metagenome (GOLD analysis project Ga0163219, IMG submission 113150) | Subsurface microbial communities from deep shales in West Virginia, USA - MSEEL Well Study Marcellus 3H_2016_04_06 ...
TAGTTACAGTTATCGAATTTAAGTACTTGCTTGGTAAATACGTATGTTCTGAAGGGGATATCTTGGAAAATAAATGCTTGGTGGATATACTTTTAACTTCGGAGTTAAGAGCCGATATACTGATATTATTGCATGAGGGACAAAAGGATTTAGACACGCTTGTAAGACATATTGATGCGGACAGGCATATATTGGTTTCACATCTGAAAACATTGCAGGAACATTATCTTATTACAAGAAGCTCAAATACATATGCTCTTACCACTATTGGATTTGCAGTTGCTGATAAGATGGTACCACTGTTTGAATTTCTGGATGAGCTGGAATGTATGCTTTAGTTGTTCAGCGAATAAATTCAAAGAAGCTATAACTTTTATAAAACTTCAATAATAACCTTTTTAGTATGCTTTTTAATAATAGAATCGACATTGATATATGTCTTTATACAGGATTCAATTAAACACCTTATTTATTAGAAACCATAACCCAGTATTTTATTCAGCTTATAATGAAGGAAAAAAGTATGGATGCTAGCGGAAATAATCAGAAAGCAGACAGCAATCATAAATCATCAGACCAAAAGACAAAAGGCCAGACTGTTCCCGACACGGCCAACAACGCCAAGCTTCGTACCAAATTCCCTGTTGTAGGCATTGGCGCATCAGCCGGCGGACTGGATGCACTTGAAAAGTTCTTTTCTGCCTTTCCCAGTGATACTAATGTAGGTATGGCTTTTGTAGTGGTGCAACATCTGGCTCCTGATCACAAGAGTATGCTTTCCGAGATCATCGAGCGCTATACCAGTATGCAGGTCTCCCAGGTCAAAGACGGAATGGCTGCTGATCCTAATCATGTTTACATTATTCCTCCCAACAGGGATATGGTTATTACAAAAGGTATACTGCATTTAATGGAACCTGCCCAGCCGCGTGGTTACCGCTCACCCATTGATATATTCTTCCGGTCTCTGGCTTCGGACCAGAAGGAAATGGCCATTGGTATCGTGCTTTCTGGCACTGGAAGTGATGGTGAACAGGGTGTGAGAGCCATCAAAGGTGAGGGCGGTCTGATAATGGTACAGGATCCGGAAACCAGCGAATATACCGGTATGCCCATGAGCGCTCTTAATACAGGTCTTGTGGACTATTCTGTAGAAGCTTCTGAGATGCCGGAATATCTAAAAGACTATGTGGAAAATCTGTTTAAGAAAGAGGATCAGCCTGCAATTGATGAAGATTCAATGGAGAAAATATTTGACGAATTACTGACCCAGACGGGCCATGACTTCTCTTTGTACAAGCGGACTACGATAAATCGCCGTATAAAACGCCGGATGGCGGTCCACCAATTAAAGACACTTAACGGGTATGCAAACTATTTGGGACAAAATCATGATGAAGCAGAAGCTCTTTTCCGGGACCTGCTGATCAGCGTCACAAATTTTTTCCGCAACTCTAAAACCTTCGATCAGGTTCAGGATATAGTAATACCTAAATTATTCAAAAACAGATCGCTGGATGATACTCTTCGTGTATGGGTAATAGGATGTTCTACCGGTGAGGAAGCATATTCTATTGCAATACTGCTTCAGGAATACATGGAAAATCTGGAGCAAAAATTCAAGGTACAGATATTTGCCACAGACATTGATAAACATAATATCGAACAGGCCCGCAGAGGTGTCTATCCTGCCAGCATCTCCACCGATATAACATCTGAAAGACTGAAAAAGTTTTTCACTTATAATTCTGAAAACGACATTTATCGGGTCAATAAGGATATCCGTGATACGATAGTCTTTTCCGAACAGGATGTTATAAGGGATCCGCCTTTCTCTAAAATAGACTTGCTTTCATGCAGGAACCTGCTGATTTATATGGATAAGGAAATACAAAAGCATCTTATCCACTTATTCCACTATTCATTGAAAACAGGGGGCTACCTTTTGTTGGGTTCTTCTGAAAGTATCAAAGAGTATTCCAATCTTTTCGATACAATAGATCACCGCACAAAGATCTATAAGAGTAAGATGGTCAGTGCTGAATATGGTTCAATGATAGGAAAATACCTGCCACCCAATGTAAGGAGGGACATTGATGAAAAGCCGCCTAAAAAAGCTGCTAAAGATAGCAAAATGCATATGCGTGAGCTGACCGAGAGAAAACTTCTTCAGCAACATACCCCCGCAGGAGCACTCGTTGATGAGTATGGTGATATTCTCTATCTTCACGGAAATGTGAAACTTTATCTTGAAGTGACGTCGGGTGAGCCAGGCTATAACATACTTCAGATGGCCAGGCAGGGGTTAAAGAATCCGTTGATCGCAGCTCTTCGTAAAGCAAATATTGATAAAAGAGAAATAACACGCCCCGATGTAAGGGTACAATCTGATGGAGAGTTCAGGACCGTAGATCTTGTTGTCAGCCCTCTGGAAGAATCACTTGATAGAAAATTATTCCTGGTCACTTTCTATCTTCACAAACATGTTCATGAAGGAGAAGGAACTTCACCAGACAAAGCTCAGCAACGTCTTTCAGAAGAGGATAAAGAAAGCATTGAAGTGCTCAAAGAGGAACTCAGGACCAAGGAAGAATATCTTGAGGCCTCCAACCAGGAGCTTGAGGTCAAGAACGAAGAGCTCAAATCCTCCAACGAAGAGATGCAATCCATCAACGAAGAACTGCAGTCAACAAATGAGGAACTGGAAACCTCCAGGGAGGAATTACATTCGCTTAATGAGGAACTGGAAACTGTAAATGCCGAACTGCAGGCTAAAGTGAGCGAACTATCCCAGGCAAATGACGATATCAATAATATTCTTGATAATACGGGTATGGGTATTGTCTTTGTGGATAATGACCTGCGCATACAGCGTTTCACTCCTGCAGCTACCAAGCTCATCAACCTGATACCTTCGGATGTGGGAAGACCTCTCAAGCACACGGTCTCTAACTTCCCGAATTATCAAAATCTGCTAAAAGAAGTACGGAATGTAGTGGAAAATGAAAAATCGGATGACTTTGAAGTAAGAACAGATGATGATGAGTGGTTCATGGTAAACCTTCGACCTTACCGCACTACAGAAGGTGATGCCGAGGGAGCGGTTATTACTTTCACTGATATCACCGGTCTGACGAAGCTCAGGAAAAGGAGAACACAGCTTATGGAACGTATGGCTTTGATCATGCGTGAATCAAAGGATGCGATCATACTGCAGGACATTGAAGGAAATATCGACTACTGGAATCCCATGGCTGAAAAGATGTATGGCTGGAGTGAAGAAGAAGCGCTTCAGATGAATATCATGGATATGATCCCGGATAACTCTGATGGAGAATTTTTATCCGTACTAAGGAAATTATCCAAGGCAGCTGTACTCGAATCCTCTAAATTGAAAAAGCTCACAAAAGATGGAAATGTCCTGGAAATACTGGTGACAGCAACTCCCCTCGTAAATGAAAAAGGAAAGATCCATTCGGTCGTGACTACTGAGAGGGAAATTAAGGACTGGGACCTAAGGATAAATGAACAGGATTGAATTTATCTGTTGAGATCAAAATCCTGAATTTGCCGAATCTAGATCTGCAAAAGATTCATACGATCTCAATGAGAGGTGTTGATAGTTGCTTATAATAATTGAACAACTCTTTTCCCCACTCACGAACATTTTGACCTGAAAAGATCAGCTTCTGGTTATCCGGCTGGCCTTTCTCTGTCAACAGCCTGAATTTTATGGAATCACCGCTCATTAAATATGAGATTAATCCCGGGTTTTCCGGATAGAGGTAAATTGATACCAGGTTCAGGTCAAGCAATTCCTTGAACTCATCATAGTAGTCATTCTTAGCTTTCTCATAGACCTGCTTGGTCATTATCAGCTCTACGTCTGTGACATAATCTGTCATCTCTACATAGAAATCATGGAATGTGGGGTGAAGCGTAGAGGTTATCTCATACCAGTAATTTGATTTTAATGCCATTTGAAAAAACTGTTCATCATTTTCAAAGAACTCGTTTATGGATATTTCTTCTATTTCATAGGATCCAAGCTCAGGCATTCTCTTTAAAAGATCCGCCGGTATGAAATCAATATAATGGGTGCCAAGGTAATCGTGATTGCCGCCAAACGTCTCTGCTGTATTCAGAAATCTTTCCATTTCAGAAACAATCAATTTGCCTATAGTTGTCAGCTCGTAGGTATCATCGGATTTTGATACCAGGTGTTTTTCTCTGAGGATCTTTATCTGAGGTAGCAAAGCTGTCCTTGTAGTATCCAGTGTTTCCAGAAGTGCTTCCATTTCCTGAGGACCGTCCTGCAGCAATAAGAGAACATTCTTTCTTTTATCGGATGCAAGCAGCACATCAGTTATCTTCTTTTTCATGGGGGACCATACCTCGGACTCAGACTAGAAAAAGCTTACATTCTACGGTTAATCAGGTTTACTGTGAACATGAATATATACCTTCAGGTATTAAATACGGGAATGTTTTTTACGATCAGGCCAGTGTATTCGGGCTTATCTGTCTGTCTAAAGCGCACGCAATCATCTATTTACCGGACCTGCTCAAATACTTTTTCATCTATTAGGGCGGATTAATTTATTATTTCTTCGGTTTAAAAAATACCGGGAAAGCAGTTTAATGGAATTTGTCCTTGAATCTTATTCCGATAACCACCATCGACAGACCGACAAGCGCGTAGTAGAATCCGAATCCCGGTGCAGCTACTGCTTCGGTTTCAGCTGTGGATGTATTTTCTGCTGCCTGTTCTTCCGGTACATAGTACATTGGCGTCTCTTCCGTACTATTGGCCTCCTGAGTGAATTCGGCTGTTGGCTCAACATATCCGTTCATCTTACGGAGTTCTGTGTAGTTGACATTGAGCTTGTTTGTGACCAGTGTGGTTGGGTAGGTGCCACCGTCAATATCAGCTCCGAGGATGTCGTAGACAATGGATGATCCGTCCTCCGACCAGTATATCTCGTAGACAGACGAGCGGTCCCATTCCATTGGTGTATACTTTGTATCTTCCTTGTAATAGGGGATCAGCTCCCTGTGCAGCAGTTCATTGGTTTCTGCCGAGGAGATGTCAATAACATACTGGCAGTTCCTGCCATCATCACAGGAAATTATCTTGGGTGCCGCATACATCTTGCTGTCAGGAGAAAAGGCGACTGCATAATATCCCATGGTAGCAACGCCGTGTATCACTGTCTCGCGGCCGGTCTGGGTATTGTTAATAACATATTCCTCAATTCCCATATCTGATCCCGTGGAGACCGCTTTCATATGTACTGTAAAATTACCGTCAGGACTGGTAACTTCCCTTGGTTTGAATTCGTCGTTGATCTTTACCTGTGAAAATTCACTATCATTGGCATCTGTTGCAATTCTGTGCGCTTCCAGACTGTCAGGATTCGTATAATTGTCCGAATAGAACTCATCTTCGCTTATGTTCTCATCCACCTCGAGTACAGGGCTTCCCATGACGGAACTGACCTGGAAGAGGATAAGAAGCAAGCTAAATAACCCCAATTTAAATATCATATGTGTACCTCCCACATGTACATAACTAACTGTACATTAACAATGTACCTATTAGTATTTAAAAATTTAACGATTTATTCTCTACAGGAAAATATTCTGATGGGGAATATGATATAATTCTATTACAGGCATCAGAATAAATATATTGAGTGCTGCTTACCAGCCGCTCTTTCTTCTCTTTTTGCGACTTATCAGACAGTTCCATGTGTTTCCCACAAGGTCAAGCCTGTTGGCACGCTTCAATCCCTCATAGACCATGTTGTAGTTACCGGGTTCCCTGTAGTGCAGCATGGCTCTCTGTATTTTTTTCTCTTTCTGGGAAGTGGCCACGTATATCTGTTTTCCCGTGAAGGGGTCAATTCCCGTGTGGAACATACATGTAGCGGATGTCATGGGGGTTGGTGTGAAGTCCTGCACCTGTTTTGTATACCGTCCTGTGTCCCTTATGTACTCCGCGGTTTCGATCATGTCTTCTAGTGTACATCCCGGATGTCCTGACATGAGGAAAGCCACAAGGTACTGGTCCTTGCCGAGTTTTTTGTTTATTTCCTTATACTTCTGCTCGAATCTCTCGAACACTTCCCTGTCGGGTTTTTTCATGACATCGGTCACCCTGTCGCAATAATGCTCCGGTGCGACCTTCAGTTGCCCGCTGACATGATGGGCACAGAGCTCTTCCATATATTCCTCGTCCAGCAGGGCAAGGTCATAGCGTACACCGTAGCCAACAAAAACCTTTGATATGCCGGGTATCTCCCTGAGCCTTCGCATAAGTTCAATGAGTTTCTTGTGGCTTGTATCAAGTGAGGGGCATGCACCGGGATAGATGCAGGTCTTGTCCTTGCAGACTCCCTTTTCATCCCAGTTCTTGCAGTCCATGCCATACATGTTGGCAGAGGGCCCTCCGAGCCCGTTGATGTTGCCCTTGAATCCTTTCATGTCCCTGAAACCCTCGGCTTCCCTGATTATGGATTCCATACTGCGGCTGCGTATCATCCGTCCCTGGTGCAGGGCGATGGCACAGAATGAACATGCTCCGAAGCAGCCCCTGTGGGTATTGATGGAAAACTTCACCATGTCAAGGGCTGGCACCGGCTCCCTGTAGGATGGGTGCGCCTCGCGTGTGAAGGGAAGCTCATACACATGATCCATCTCTTCGGTTGTCAGGGGACGCATGGGCTTGTTCTGGACGATCACGGTTTTCGGATGTACCTGTATAATATCATGGCCGCGGATGTGGTCCTGCTCCTGGTACACGGTTTTGAATGTCTCTGCATAGAGTTTCTTGTTCTTTGAGACCTCTGCATATGGTGCGATCTCTATGCGGTCCCTCAGGTAATCATCATGTTTTTCTTTCCAGCTCTTGATATCGATCTTCCAGACTGTCCCGTCAATATCGGTGATGTCCGATATGGGTGTTCCTTTGTCCAGCCTGTCAGCAATCTCTCGTATCTGGAGCTCTCCCATGCCGTAAACCAGTATATCCGCAGGTGCATCAGCAAGTATGGACTGGCGGACCTTGTCAGACCAGTAATCGTACTGTGCAAAGCGGCGAAGGGATGCTTCGATGCCTCCTATTACCTGCGGTACTTCAGGAAAAGCTTCCTTCAGGCGGTTTGAATAGACAATAGTTGCCCTGTTTGGCCGGAGTCCTGCTTTATTGCCGGGTGAGTACGCATCCTCATGGCGCAGTCTCTTTGATGGCGTGTAGTTGCTGACCATGGAGTCGGTATTGCCTGCACTGATTGCAAAGAATAGGCGTGGCTTCCCGAGTTTTTTGAAGTCCCCTGCATCCTCCCAGTTAGGCTGTGCAGTGACTCCGACCCGATAGCCTGCATCTTCAAGTACCCTGCCTATGATACTTGTCCCAAAGCCAGGATGATCTACATAGGCATCTCCGGTGACGATAATAATATCGAGCTCATCCCAGCCCTTTGCCTTTACCTCCTCAGGGCTCATGGGGAGAAACTTCGATTGATCGCTTCCTTTCTTTCTTTTATCTTTCATAATGCATCCTTATAGTATGCTTTTTGACATGCGCAGAGAGAATTCTATCTGCCTGTTGACATCGTTCGAGGTAACTTCTCCGTGTCCGGGATAGAGTGTTCCGACATCAAGCTTCATGAGTTTGTTAATTGATTCTGTAAGTTGTGTGCTACTGCCACCCTGAAAATCCGTGCGGCCTATGCTTCCGTTGGGAAAAACAGTGTCCCCTGAAAAGAGGCTCTTCGAGCTTGCTTCATACAGGCAGATGCCACCGGGTGTGTGTCCCGGAGTGTGGATTACCTCAAGCTCTTCATCTTCTCCCACGGGTATTCTGTCGCCTTCTTCCAGTAGCATGTCCGCATCAATGGACGGTGCGCTGTATCCGAACATGGCGGCAGCACTTATGTTATCGTTTTTAAGAAGGGGTGCATCATCTTTGTGAATTGCCACTTTCGCACCGCTCATTTGCGCGATTTCCTGTGCCGATGCAGTATGGTCGTAATGACAGTGTGTGAGTATGATCAGTTCAAGATCCTTAATATCCGTATTTCTGTTTATCTCTTCGACCAGTCCCTTTGTGTTCATTCCCGTATCTACGAGTACTTTTTTGTTGATCAGGTATGAGTTGGCATCGTAGAGCCCGGTGATAATATGTTTGACATGCATCTTGATTCTCCTGTAAAAAATGATTTTAGAGCTCAAATGCCCTGCGGGTATTTTGTACTGTCGCCGTTGCTATATCCGTCTCTTCGATTTCTTTTAATTGGGCGATGACCGGTACGGAGTCACGTACGAATAGGGGTTCGTTCCTTCCCTTCCTTGGTGAAAGGTAGGGACTGTCTGTCTCAATGAGCATGTTCTCAAGGGGTAGATTCCGGGCTATTTCCTTATGCTGGTCCGAGAAGCATACAAGGGTGGGTACTGACACATAATGTCCGGCATCAACGATCTTCCGCATGGTCTCAAGGGAGCCGCCATAGCAGTGGAAGACGACCCTGTCAAGGTCCCTGCACATTTCAAGTGCCAACTCCTCGCCGTCCCTGCCATGGATTACAAGGGTCTTGTTGTATCTGTCCGCAAGCTCGATTACCTGACTGAAAACCTCTTCCTGTCTTTTTCTTCCCGCACTGTCCTTACAGTAGTAAAAATCAAGTCCTGCTTCCCCGATACCTACAGCTTTGTCCATATTGCGCTCTATCTGCGATAGGATCTGATCTATTCTTTCGTTATTTGCATCAGGTACCATCTGGGGGCTGAGCCCGAGGGTGGCATATATGAAATCATACTTTCTGGCAAGCTCAAGGGAATTTTTGTTCGTTTTATAGTCTATTCCGGAGTTGATCATCTCTGCCACGCCATGTGACCTTGCTCTTTTGATGGTCTCTTCCCGGTCCTTATTGAATTTCGGGAAATCCAGGTGGCAATGGGAGTCTATAACTTCATAGGTCATGTGTAGTCAGTTAATGCCTTATTATATAGATATGAACCTGTTTATTTCGGGTCCATGGAATTTATTTTAAAAAAAGCTAATAGGAAAAGGTCAGGAGCCGCAGCTTGCGGTCCTGATTTCTGGATTCTTACTGCATGGTCCAGAGTTTCTTCTTTTCTAGAAGTATATTGATGGCAGTGATGAGCGCGTCCACGGAAGCCGTAGCAATATCAGCACTTGCTGACTGTGCACTGACAACACGTCCGTCCTCATCCTCAACCGATATGGTGACCTCCGCAAGGGCATCACTTCCACCGGTTATGGCTTCGAGGCTGAAGTCGCGCACCTTTATCTTTGTATATCCTCCCATCATCTCTTCCACTGCTTTAAGTGCAGCGTCTATAGGTCCTACTCCGAAGTTCGAGGCAACTGCCTCCTCATCACCTACGGTCGCTCTTACAACTGCGGTGGGTGTTGTGAGATTTCCTGTCATTACGGAGAACTCCTTGAGTATGATGGTTTCCTGACCCAGGTTTCTGCCAAGTACGGCTGATGCGACTGCGTGAAGGTCGGCATCACATATGCGCTTGCCTTTGTTAGCAATGTCCTTTATTCTGACAAGTATCTCATCGAGTTGTTCCTCTGTGGTTTCGATACCCATGTCATCAAGTGATTTCTTAACGGCATGTTTTCCGGCGTGTTTCCCAACGACGATGCGGCGCTTGTGGCCTACCATTTCCGGTGTCATGATGCCCGGCTCGAAAGTGTCCGATTGTTCAAGGACTCCGTGTGTGTGGATGCCTGATTCGTGGGCAAATGCGTTATCACCTACGATAGGAGTGTTTGGCGGTGAGCGTATGCCGGTAAAGTTCTCAACCATCTTTGAGGTTTCAAGCAGATATTCTGTATTTATATTGGTCTTTGCGCCGTAGATGGAATGAAGGCTCATGACCACCTGGGCAAGGTTTGCATTGCCTGCACGCTCTCCTATACCGTTAACAGTACATTGTACCTGGCTGGCACCTGCCTCCACAGCCATAAGGCTGTTGGCAACCGCAATTCCGAAGTCATTGTGGCAGTGTACATCAATTGGGATATTCACTTCTTTATAGATACTATTGACAAGGTTGTACATTCTGGACGGTGACATCACTCCTACGGTATCGGGTACGTTGATTATGTCACATCCTGCTCCTTCAACGGCTCTGAAGATCTCTGTCAGATAGTCAAGATCAGTCCTTGTCGCATCCATTGCAGAGAACATGCATTTTACGCCATGTTCCTTGATACGTTCAACAGCATCTACTGCCATTGTAACGACTTCTTCTCTGCTCTTCTTGATGGTGTGTATTCTCTGGATGTCGGATGTTGATACAAATGTGTGTACCATATCCACTCCACAATCTATGCAGGCGTCCAGATCCTTTGGAAGGACGCGGGCAAGACCACAGACATCAAGGGTGAGACCTTCGCTGGCAATGGCTCTTACATTCTGCTTCTCTCCCTGGGAAGATATGGGAAAACCGGCTTCGAGAACGTCTACGCCGAGTTTATCAAGCTGCCGTGCAATTTTGAGTTTTTGCTCGTTTGTAAGAGATACGCCAGGTGTTTGTTCACCGTCGCGCAGTGTAGTGTCAAAAATAGTCTTGCGTTTGTTTATTAGCGGTTCATCGCTGTAAAAAGCGATCCCTCAGTTCGACAGTTGAATTCATATTAATCAGTTCCGATTATGAGTTATTATATAAAAAATCACCGCTAACATAGTTATAATTTTTGATAGAAATTGTTGTATCTTTTGCTGCAGATCAGATTCCGGTCTCTATAATGCAAATCCTTATATACCAGTGTGTTGTTGTAGGGCTGCTTCCATTCAAGCCAGACGGCGCTTACATGCGCTTGTGAAGGATTTTGAAGAGAAGCCCGGTTGAAGTATACAGTTATTTCAACGGTTTATGTTAATCAGTTGTCAATCAAAGGTTCTGTCCGAAACGACAGGAACTTATATATATGATTGCAGCCTTTTAGCGTCTCCGCGCATTTCAGTGCGGTTACATAATCATAAAATGCTGTCAATCCTTGCCTGCATTCCTCGTGAATGCAAAGGTATATATACGATTGCAGCGTTAGACAATCTCCGCGCATCCGTGTGCGGAAATGACTCGAAAAAGAAGTCGATCAAAATCTTCGGCCATGATGGTCGGAAGGTTTATATACGATCGAGGTCTTTTAGGGGTCCTCGCGTAATGCGCGAGAAAACAATTACAATCACCGCCTTATAACAAGTGGAGGCAGGAGCTATTTCCTGTCTGACGTTGGA
>Ga0163219_100419_pt1 | contig 11268 bp, 11 predicted proteins | sample MSEWel2016_04_06_FD_113150 | JGI IMG/M metagenome (GOLD analysis project Ga0163219, IMG submission 113150) | Subsurface microbial communities from deep shales in West Virginia, USA - MSEEL Well Study Marcellus 3H_2016_04_06 ...
ATCACTCCCAATCGTACCGTGGTGGAATTGAAATTCGCTAAAAATATTTAATTATTACTTCGGTTCATTTCTCCCAATCGTACCGTGGTGGAATTGAAATGAAGCAAAAAGAAGAAGAAGCAAAAGAGGACGAGGAGCTCCCAATCGTACCGTGGTGGAATTGAAATGGTAAAAGAATACTTAAAGGAACTTTGCGCCTCTGACTCCCAATCGTACCGTGGTGGAATTGAAATTGAGCTCTTCACGCACATCTGCGGAAAGGTCTTTACTCCCAATCGTACCGTGGTGGAATTGAAATGGAGAAGAAGTGATAATTAACCTTTAAAATAAACAAACTCCCAATCGTACCGTGGTGGAATTGAAATAAAGACTCAGACAATCTTAAAAAACTTGAGATTGACTCCCAATCGTACCGTGGTGGAATTGAAATGAATATACAAGAAAAATGCGGATTGAATCTGACAGATCTCCCAATCGTACCGTGGTGGAATTGAAATATATAATTGGGCTTACATAGTAAGAAAAGCAGCTAACTCCCAATCGTACCGTGGTGGAATTGAAATTCTTTTATTTCTCTTTCGTAAAAATTCATCTTTGTCTCCCAATCGTACCGTGGTGGAATTGAAATTGTTCAATGAATCCGTAAGGTTTGATTTTATTTTACTCCCAATCGTACCGTGGTGGAATTGAAATGCGAATATAAAAGATACAGGATCAGAGGTAGCAACTCTCCCAATCGTACCGTGGTGGAATTGAAATAGTTTACAACAGCAATATCAGCACACTTGGTGTTGACTCCCAATCGTACCGTGGTGGAATTGAAATTTGCAAGTGTGTTAGTTGTAATAGTGTGTAATTCTCTCCCAATCGTACCGTGGTGGAATTGAAATTTATTATGTCTTTTCGCATTGATGATAATATTTTCTCCCAATCGTACCGTGGTGGAATTGAAATATTACACTTTTTGAATGGTCGATATCAGGTATAACACTCCCAATCGTACCGTGGTGGAATTGAAATTTTTTTTGTTTAACCCTTTAACTACTGCAAAGATCTCCCAATCGTACCGTGGTGGAATTGAAATGTAGTTTTTAATTAGGTCTGTAAGATAGTTGTAACTCCCAATCGTACCGTGGTGGAATTGAAATAATCTACATCCACATACTTTACGGCATACTTGTGCTCCCAATCGTACCGTGGTGGAATTGAAATCAAAAAACAATACTCAAGCTGGACGATACGGCCGACTCCCAATCGTACCGTGGTGGAATTGAAATTTATAGTACTCACGCCGGGCGGGGGGTGGTGGCTGCTCCCAATCGTACCGTGGTGGAATTGAAATCTGTTAAGTATCTTAGAGTTATTGAGAAGGTTGAATCTCCCAATCGTACCGTGGTGGAATTGAAATGTGCAATACGGCGCGAAATAACAGAGGAAACCGGACTCCCAATCGTACCGTGGTGGAATTGAAATTGATTTACAAAGCACTATCAATTACAGAACTTGAAACTCCCAATCGTACCGTGGTGGAATTGAAATGAAAATTGAATTTTATTTACTTGATCTTCGCTTGTCTCCCAATCGTACCGTGGTGGAATTGAAATGGAGCTCAAACACAGATTCGTAAGGAGTGGAAACTCTCCCAATCGTACCGTGGTGGAATTGAAATGGACAATACCCCCGAAAAGGGAACACGCCACAGCCGCTCCCAATCGTACCGTGGTGGAATTGAAATGTATGCTTTCAATAACTTCGCGGGCGGTCATTACCCTCCCAATCGTACCGTGGTGGAATTGAAATGAGGTTGATATTGAGGAAGAGAAAAAGGAATTAATACTCCCAATCGTACCGTGGTGGAATTGAAATAAGGGCAGGAAGGCAAAACGAAGGCAGGGACGCAGCCTCCCAATCGTACCGTGGTGGAATTGAAATTCAGCATCGTCTATCCAGTTTGAGAGTTTGTAAATCCTCCCAATCGTACCGTGGTGGAATTGAAATTGAATATGCGTAAACTAATGTCATTATTAATATTCCTCCCAATCGTACCGTGGTGGAATTGAAATGGATTAAATACCGGGGAAATTGAACAGCTAAGGGCCTCCCAATCGTACCGTGGTGGAATTGAAATTGGATATGGGGCGCGAGGCGGAAACCGCCAATTTGCCTCCCAATCGTACCGTGGTGGAATTGAAATTCACTACCCAAGGAAACTTTTGCTCTCCCTTCGGAATTCTCCCAATCGTACCGTGGTGGAATTGAAATTACAATCTCCCGTTCAATCCTTAGCGCGTCCGGGTCTCCCAATCGTACCGTGGTGGAATTGAAATCGGTAATAATACGCCCGGCGGCCAATTTTGCGATGCTCCCAATCGTACCGTGGTGGAATTGAAATTTTCTTTCGATAGATCGTAACCTTTGAACCACGACTCCCAATCGTACCGTGGTGGAATTGAAATCATAGATAAATTGATGTCAAAGATTGGATCTGCATTCTCCCAATCGTACCGTGGTGGAATTGAAATTTGCGCAATACCTACCAAAACAATTTAGTTAAAAACTCCCAATCGTACCGTGGTGGAATTGAAATCAAATTCGGCAATTTTGGCTCCGGTTGCTTCTTCGCTCCCAATCGTACCGTGGTGGAATTGAAATTGTGTAGAAAATTTGCCCCCGGTAGAGCGCCGGGGCTCCCAATCGTACCGTGGTGGAATTGAAATGAGAAAATTGGCTATATAAATGATACAGGCGAATACTCCCAATCGTACCGTGGTGGAATTGAAATCTGAATCCGATATGTGGATAGAGGTTGAGCGTTACACTCCCAATCGTACCGTGGTGGAATTGAAATGCAATTAGGGGGCGACGGTGCAAAGATGACTAACACTCCCAATCGTACCGTGGTGGAATTGAAATGACTTTATGAAAAACGGGCGGGGTGGCGATATTTCTCCCAATCGTACCGTGGTGGAATTGAAATGTAAAAAGAAACTTAAAAGTGTATTAAGCCGGTTCTCCCAATCGTACCGTGGTGGAATTGAAATGGTCACCTGTGAGATCTCATCCACAAAGGAACCGCACTCCCAATCGTACCGTGGTGGAATTGAAATTTGCAAGTTCAACGGTCTGTTTAGCTGTTGCATTTCTCCCAATCGTACCGTGGTGGAATTGAAATATACGATACGCAAGAACTTAAAAATTATGGATAAATCTCCCAATCGTACCGTGGTGGAATTGAAATGATTTATGGCGAAAGGATACGAGCAAGAATTGTTTCTCCCAATCGTACCGTGGTGGAATTGAAATACCGGATATTCAGATGTTGATTGGTCTAATTTAACACTCCCAATCGTACCGTGGTGGAATTGAAATTTTTATCCGTGAACTCTTCGTTGCGTTGCATTGCCTCTCCCAATCGTACCGTGGTGGAATTGAAATATTGTAAAAATAGAAGTAGGAAATGAATAAATACACTCCCAATCGTACCGTGGTGGAATTGAAATTATATTTGTAGTGTAATTAAATGATAAAACAATGAACTCCCAATCGTACCGTGGTGGAATTGAAATGCGGTAATGCTCGTATCAGTTCTGTAACTGCTACTGTCTCCCAATCGTACCGTGGTGGAATTGAAATAAGTGCGGAGAAGAAGTTAATTAGCAAACTGTTTTCTCCCAATCGTACCGTGGTGGAATTGAAATTGTATCCCATCACAAAAAGAATGTTGGCCAGTAACTGCTCCCAATCGTACCGTGGTGGAATTGAAATACATAATTGTCTGCCGTGAGCGGAAATGCACCGATTCTCCCAATCGTACCGTGGTGGAATTGAAATTGTCAATGGTCTTGTCGCCCTCGCAATAAGGACATACTCCCAATCGTACCGTGGTGGAATTGAAATGGTGGACACCTTTTGTCGATGAGACAGAAGTGATCTCTCCCAATCGTACCGTGGTGGAATTGAAATTCAACAACGTACACAAGTCTCCATCAGTCCCGGTCTCCCAATCGTACCGTGGTGGAATTGAAATGACTGATGGCCCCCTGATCCAGCCTGTCGTTAAGCACTCCCAATCGTACCGTGGTGGAATTGAAATGGTGTACAGCCACCCCGATAATATTTTTTACATATTCTCCCAATCGTACCGTGGTGGAATTGAAATCCGTCGTTTCCTTTTGGAGGAGTTCCGGGAACGTCTCCCAATCGTACCGTGGTGGAATTGAAATTTTCTTCCGACCACTTTTTAGGCACAGGGTCATCGTCTCCCAATCGTACCGTGGTGGAATTGAAATAATTTTAAGTAATCGCGCAATGTGTTTGCCATATACTCCCAATCGTACCGTGGTGGAATTGAAATGAGCATGATGCCCAGCTGTGGATGGCTATTGAATTCTCCCAATCGTACCGTGGTGGAATTGAAATGCGAGTTGTCAAGGGTTACTGTTGCTTCGTAGATGCTCCCAATCGTACCGTGGTGGAATTGAAATTGAATTTGGTCAGAGACCCACAGGCAAATTGGAACCCTCCCAATCGTACCGTGGTGGAATTGAAATCAAATAACTGATTTTGTGGCGGTTGGGTTATTTTCTCCCAATCGTACCGTGGTGGAATTGAAATAATGCAAGCGAATCAATGACCATGCACCTCGTGCGGCTCCCAATCGTACCGTGGTGGAATTGAAATGTATAGCTTGCCGATCTAAGAGCGTTTTCAAAGTGCTCCCAATCGTACCGTGGTGGAATTGAAATAAGAAAAAAAACGGTTAAAGGCTGAACAGGAGAAGCCTCCCAATCGTACCGTGGTGGAATTGAAATCAAAACATTCATGGGCAAAGTGCTTCTGGGAATCGCTCTCCCAATCGTACCGTGGTGGAATTGAAATAAAATGCGCGTGTGTTGGAGCATGAAGCATAATGCTCCCAATCGTACCGTGGTGGAATTGAAATCCGTTTCCGGGAAATATAGCGATAACAGAGAGCAGGCTCCCAATCGTACCGTGGTGGAATTGAAATTCATAAAAAGCCTGTTCGTCCATCATCGGTTCACCGCTCCCAATCGTACCGTGGTGGAATTGAAATTGGAGCCGATGAAATTAAAAGCATCTGGGAGTACTGTCTCCCAATCGTACCGTGGTGGAATTGAAATGTGAATGGATGTGGGAACACATGGAAGGCATTAAACTCCCAATCGTACCGTGGTGGAATTGAAATAACATCCGATAACTGATGAACTTGAATAAATGTAGCTCCCAATCGTACCGTGGTGGAATTGAAATAAATGGACAAAATGGACAAAAACAAATTGGAAATGTCTCCCAATCGTACCGTGGTGGAATTGAAATGACATTCCCGCTTGTCTTTTACTTTACGGGTGACAACTCCCAATCGTACCGTGGTGGAATTGAAATAAAGTATCCTCGGCGTGCTAACCGGACTGGTCGGCACTCCCAATCGTACCGTGGTGGAATTGAAATCAAAGTAAAGTAAAGGAAAGTAAAGTAAAGGAAAGTCTCCCAATCGTACCGTGGTGGAATTGAAATGAAAAAGAAATAATCATGAAAGACAATCTATTCAACCTCCCAATCGTACCGTGGTGGAATTGAAATCACATACGAAAATTTCACGGCACAAACTTAACAAGCCTCCCAATCGTACCGTGGTGGAATTGAAATACGGTAAATGACTTTATGGATGCTTCAAAATTTATTCTCCCAATCGTACCGTGGTGGAATTGAAATTAAATTAAAACGTACATTTACCATAAGGACAAACTCCCAATCGTACCGTGGTGGAATTGAAATTTAATAATTGTTCATGGAATAAAAGATAGTGCGGACTCCCAATCGTACCGTGGTGGAATTGAAATTTACTCATTGCATGCTCTCCCTCTGCGGGTGAGCCATCTCCCAATCGTACCGTGGTGGAATTGAAATCCGGGTGTCGCCTGTTGCCTTCTCTTCTGCTTTCACTCCCAATCGTACCGTGGTGGAATTGAAATTAAATCTGATTCCTGCAATGATGCCAGTATTGATTCTCCCAATCGTACCGTGGTGGAATTGAAATATTGATCCGACTCTAAATCCTGAAGTATCTCATCACTCCCAATCGTACCGTGGTGGAATTGAAATCATTATGGTAAACGTTCCACCCCTGTATTTTATCAATCTCCCAATCGTACCGTGGTGGAATTGAAATGAAATATTCACGCCTTGACGGGCATCCGACACGAATCTCCCAATCGTACCGTGGTGGAATTGAAATTCACAAGTGAGTGATGAATAATTCACCTTGTGCGGTCTCCCAATCGTACCGTGGTGGAATTGAAATAAACAAATGACAATGCAAGTGCAGCACCCAAAACACTCCCAATCGTACCGTGGTGGAATTGAAATGTCTATTTCCCATGTGCATTTAATAGCGCAAAGGACTCCCAATCGTACCGTGGTGGAATTGAAATAAATCAAACAGGCACACAAAAACTTAGGCACGCATTCTCCCAATCGTACCGTGGTGGAATTGAAATAAACAAAATGACTGATGAACGTTTCAGGAAATTAACTCCCAATCGTACCGTGGTGGAATTGAAATAAGAGATTGAAGCAATTGTAAACTGGGGTAATGAGCTCCCAATCGTACCGTGGTGGAATTGAAATGCATTATCCATTTTAATTGGCTGTTTATTTTCATCACTCCCAATCGTACCGTGGTGGAATTGAAATTCAGATGAAAAGATGAAGTCTAAAGGAGCCAAACTCTCCCAATCGTACCGTGGTGGAATTGAAATTTCAGAAATGGGGAATATGGTCTTTATGACTGATGCCTCCCAATCGTACCGTGGTGGAATTGAAATGTTGCTGGCAGTGGAGTGACTTTGGCCGCAGCTCACTCCCAATCGTACCGTGGTGGAATTGAAATGAGAATGTCCTCCACATTCAGCATCGCTTTGTTTTTCCTCCCAATCGTACCGTGGTGGAATTGAAATGAATTATACGGCGATGCCGTAAAGGCTTGGCAGCGGCCTCCCAATCGTACCGTGGTGGAATTGAAATGGCATGAAAAGCATTTAGAAGAATACAACAATTGGAACTCCCAATCGTACCGTGGTGGAATTGAAATTCACAAAGAAGGCCTGACAAAGAGTTATTCTTACACTCCCAATCGTACCGTGGTGGAATTGAAATATCTGCTCATACAACACGGCTTCCTAACCCCCGCCTCCCAATCGTACCGTGGTGGAATTGAAATACAACAAAAAACCAAAGAATGGTTTAAAGCCCGTTTGCTCCCAATCGTACCGTGGTGGAATTGAAATGCAACTGGATCAATGACAACGTCGCCTTCATCAGCTCCCAATCGTACCGTGGTGGAATTGAAATTATAGAATACCGTCTGCATGGCTGTTTATTATTTACTCCCAATCGTACCGTGGTGGAATTGAAATTAAGCATAAGAAGTTTTTTTAACATTCTTATTCACTCCCAATCGTACCGTGGTGGAATTGAAATTACAATATTTGTGTGCCGACCTAAGTTTGTTTAACCTCCCAATCGTACCGTGGTGGAATTGAAATCAGGTAAAAAAGACAATGACGGTGGTAGTGCATACGGCTCCCAATCGTACCGTGGTGGAATTGAAATACAATTTTGTGCGTTTGACTTATGCCGGTCTGTATTCTCCCAATCGTACCGTGGTGGAATTGAAATAAGAAACAGGAATCGAAACCGCAATAGCCGGGGTCGCTCCCAATCGTACCGTGGTGGAATTGAAATGCATAAGCTATAAGATTATAATTACTTGCAAGTGATACTCCCAATCGTACCGTGGTGGAATTGAAATGCTATAGCAACGCCCATCATATCCTCGCTGGCGGCCTCCCAATCGTACCGTGGTGGAATTGAAATACAAAGATGGCCGCCCAGGTTGCGGTTCCTATCTTGCTCCCAATCGTACCGTGGTGGAATTGAAATAAGGTTTTTGCGACCCCTGCGATGCTTCCCCAGATTCTCCCAATCGTACCGTGGTGGAATTGAAATAACTCTGAAGCTGCATCAGTCCCGTCTTCAAATGCTCCCAATCGTACCGTGGTGGAATTGAAATCCATACGGGAGCAAACTTGTCTTTGGCCTTATCGACCTCCCAATCGTACCGTGGTGGAATTGAAATAATCATTATCAACTAAAATGAAATAACCGATAGAGTTCTCCCAATCGTACCGTGGTGGAATTGAAATCTTGGAAATGAGCGTACGGCCGTTTTTGGCATAAGACTCCCAATCGTACCGTGGTGGAATTGAAATTCATCAGGCTATGAGGTCGTTTCCGGAGATTTAAACACTCCCAATCGTACCGTGGTGGAATTGAAATACGAACAGGTATATAATAAGATTAGGAAAAACAAAGCTCCCAATCGTACCGTGGTGGAATTGAAATATGGTATTTGTTCAGGGTCAGGTAGTCGGTTTTGCACTCCCAATCGTACCGTGGTGGAATTGAAATGAAGTAACCTCAATAAGTCTATGGTAAGACAATACTCCCAATCGTACCGTGGTGGAATTGAAATATCATTACCAGTCCAATACTCCGCACCCTCAAACTCCTCCCAATCGTACCGTGGTGGAATTGAAATTTCCGGCGCAATCAGGCGCGAAATAACAGAAGAAACTCCCAATCGTACCGTGGTGGAATTGAAATCAAGCCACCACTTTCGATAGAGCTATAAGATTACTGCTCCCAATCGTACCGTGGTGGAATTGAAATACAAATGGATAATGAGATAATGCAAGATGAAATAAACTCCCAATCGTACCGTGGTGGAATTGAAATTTGCCAGATATAATCTCATCAATTTGTTTGTTTATTCTCCCAATCGTACCGTGGTGGAATTGAAATTGAATATGAAACTGAAATTGAGGGTAAAAAAACAACTCCCAATCGTACCGTGGTGGAATTGAAATTACGTTTGTGCAGCCGGAAGTTGACCGCAGAACGGCTCCCAATCGTACCGTGGTGGAATTGAAATTACAGATTGCCTTGCTTATTTTGAATAGGTATAACTCCCAATCGTACCGTGGTGGAATTGAAATGGAAGACATTGACCTTGCAAAAGAGTTAATTGATTTCTCCCAATCGTACCGTGGTGGAATTGAAATACGTTATCACTTTAATCAAATAAGAGGTACAAATACTCCCAATCGTACCGTGGTGGAATTGAAATAAGTAAGGGCAAAATTTCCTCTTGCATTGATATAACTCCCAATCGTACCGTGGTGGAATTGAAATACTGAAATTTTCTATTTGAGAACTGACAACACTAATCTCCCAATCGTACCGTGGTGGAATTGAAATAAAAGCAAAGTTAATGCTAAAATTATTTCTGCTGCTCCCAATCGTACCGTGGTGGAATTGAAATTCGTAAATGCAAATCTTTTGGCCCTTCTCATTTACTCCCAATCGTACCGTGGTGGAATTGAAATTGAAGATGACCCGGCGGGCTGGGTATTGGTTGACGCTCCCAATCGTACCGTGGTGGAATTGAAATACACTATCAAGTTGCAAGCTACTTTTTTCCAGAACTCTCCCAATCGTACCGTGGTGGAATTGAAATTATGGTATCGTAATTAACTGTTCCACCGACCACATTCTCCCAATCGTACCGTGGTGGAATTGAAATAAATTCCTTCACGGCTTGGATGTGGGTCATGCACTCTCCCAATCGTACCGTGGTGGAATTGAAATTCAATCACAAGCTTTGCCTTTTCGTGCGCTTTCCCTCCCAATCGTACCGTGGTGGAATTGAAATACGTTAGTGATAGTCCTGAATTATCGAAATTTAAACTCCCAATCGTACCGTAGTGGAATTGAAATCTATTTTGAAAGGTGTTTACAGCGGAGATCGTGACTCCCAATCGTACCGTGGTGGAATTGAAATAGAAAAATTACAAAAAATAAAAGATGATTTCGATTCTCCCAATCGTACCGTGGTGGAATTGAAATTGGGTATAAAGTATTTCAGCTATTAATTATTCCATTCTCCCAATCGTACCGTGGTGGAATTGAAATTGAATTAAGTGAAAAAGGATTTAAAAGCACTCTTACTCCCAATCGTACCGTGGTGGAATTGAAATATACTAAGGAACGAACTGGCGGTGTAATTCTTTGACTCCCAATCGTACCGTGGTGGAATTGAAATTCCAGAGGCTGACAAGTACACCGAAGGGTGCGAAGCTCCCAATCGTACCGTGGTGGAATTGAAATATGCCAATACATTTTTCTATATTCAAACCTATCAACTCCCAATCGTACCGTGGTGGAATTGAAATTGTCTGAGGGGTTTACGACAAGTCGCGCAAACTGGCTCCCAATCGTACCGTGGTGGAATTGAAATTGATATTCTTGTGTGTATCACCATCGCCCCTACGCGCTCCCAATCGTACCGTGGTGGAATTGAAATGATACATAACACACAATATACGGCACTAAAGCGATCCTCCCAATCGTACCGTGGTGGAATTGAAATAATCAGAGATAATATCTTCTGTGCTTTTTGCCTTACTCCCAATCGTACCGTGGTGGAATTGAAATGGCCAACAACAGGGATGGGAGCCAGTGCGGCATAAGCCTCCCAATCGTACCGTGGTGGAATTGAAATGATAATAAAGATTTTGCAGACATAAGCGATGAAGTTCTCCCAATCGTACCGTGGTGGAATTGAAATAATACTCGTTCGCATCTTTATAGGGCCTAAAATCCTCCCAATCGTACCGTGGTGGAATTGAAATAAGGTCATTGAGGAGCATATGATCGCTGTTGCTTCTCCCAATCGTACCGTGGTGGAATTGAAATCTTAATCGTGTCCTGGCTATCCCCAGGGAATAGAATCTCCCAATCGTACCGTGATGGAATTGAAATTAAGATCCATCCGGTTTAATCTCGTATGCGTCCATTCTCCCAATCGTACCGTGGTGGAATTGAAATCAAGCAGATAGGCCGAAACATTGCCGGAACAGTTGCTCCCAATCGTACCGTGGTGGAATTGAAATTTCTGATGAACTCCTACTCCTTACTTCATCAGTCTCTGTACCGGGAAATGCTGAAAAATTTAAAATTCCACGATGTTTCTGTCCACATATAAGTGTAAAAGATTTATAGCCATAAATCCCTGATATTTCAAATAAAGATTATTGTTCATTATCTCATTATACTGTTGTTTATAGTTTAAGACAGTAAAAATATTTTCTTTGCCAATTTTATACAATTGAGATTTATCATTAAGGA
>Ga0163219_100421_pt1 | contig 11241 bp, 7 predicted proteins | sample MSEWel2016_04_06_FD_113150 | JGI IMG/M metagenome (GOLD analysis project Ga0163219, IMG submission 113150) | Subsurface microbial communities from deep shales in West Virginia, USA - MSEEL Well Study Marcellus 3H_2016_04_06 ...
TGCAGCTTCAATAGCGGCATTTAATGCCAATAAGTTGGTCTGATCTGTTATGTGCATAATCTTATCAGATATCTTTCCTATCTTATCAGCACTTCTTCTTAACTCTTGCATTGTATCAGCAGTTTTATGAATAATTTTAGTCCCTAACTCTATCTTCTGACTGGTATTCTCTATACTTTGATAAGTATCCTTACCAGCATTGGAGATAAGCTTAGCCTGTTGTGATAATTGCTTAACCCCTTCTTGAACCTCTTGCAATGATATTGATACTTCATCTACCGCTGTAGCTACCTCTACATTACCAGAAATTAAATCCTTAATCACAGTAAAGGCCTGAGTAATCTCCTGATCTACATCATCAGCAATCACCTCCATCCTTTGAGATGTTTTAGTTACAGTCCTTACCTTATTAGCAGCCTCCTTTGTTCTTTTCTTAATTATACTAGTCAACTTAGCAACTCCACAAGAGATAATCACTCCTAATATGCTCCCAATTAGAAGGCTCAAAATTACTATTATGATTAACCTTCTTTTGATACTATAATTATAATTAATTATCTGTTGAATATCTTGCTCTAATTGCTCCCAACTCTTTTGATTTAGATCCCAATTAGCTAAATTAATATTAAGAATTAGCTTATCTAACTTTTTTAATTGTACCTTTTTTCTAATACTATTTTCTTGAAGCCCTGCTAACTTCACAAGGTTATCTTTAAAATCATTATTTAATTTGCTAACCTCATCTAATTTGATTAATATTCTTTCATTAGCAACATATTCTCTTAAGTTATCAATATAATTATTTAGGGGATTAATCTCTAAATCATCTAAATTCATTAAATTGCTATATACCCGATAAACATTAATCTGGTTTAAGAAGGAATCTCTAGCTATTGATGAATTTAACTTCACAGCTGGTACAACTTTTTGCTGTAATCTATCAATTTTATCACTGATTTGATTGGTATTTTGCCAAACTAATTGACCAGTTAGCAAGCTGATAAATACCAATAGAAAAAATCCTACCTGGACCTGTCTGAAGATAGTTATACCAGATAATAAATTTATCAAAGAATTTACTAAGCTCTTTCTACTATTATTAGCTTTAGGCTTTAATTTTTGGATAAAGACCTTTAATCTCTTCATCTTATCAGATCCTTTCTTAATATTTTTACAAATCCTTATATACAATATGTTAGAGCAAGTCTAAGCGTAAAAATTTAAGTAATCGTTAAAGCGTAGTATGCCACAGGTTTTAACCTGTGGCATATAGATCTATCTTTTATAATTATTCAACTATAGAAATTGACACATTATCAATATACACATTACTACCCTCTAAACCAACATTGAATTCTAAACGGGAATTATTATCAGATTTTTCGGTCATAGCAAAGGTCCTAGTGAAGGTTTTTGGGGCTGTACTAAGAGAGAAGGTTTCTCCAAAGTACTCTAAATAATCTCCACCCTGCTGTCCAATTTTTACATAAGCTTTACGTTGATTTTGGGCATATGCATCAAAGGATAATTGATATTTCTTACCCTTTTTAAGTGAAATATCAGGTCTAATTAACTGTACATGATATCTTTCTTTACCAGCAGTTTTAATACTAACAACACATTTCCCATCTATTACATCTATGCTGGCAGATGCCCCTTGATCTGTAAAGTTATAGTTACTCCAGTGATTTAAACCATCAGAAAAATCACCATTTTCAAGTAAGTTGGTTCCTGATACAGGGACAAACTTTGCAAAAAGCCCAACATTCTCATTAACTTCTAATTCTATAGGGTTAGCAGTTGAAGTTGATACACCGCCCCACTCAACAAATTCCCAGCCTTCTTTAGGAACTGCTGTAAAGGTAACTGCTGTTCCTTTTTTTACAATGTTAGCTACAGGATCTTTAGTTATTACTCCAGCACCTTCAACCATAGTCGATACTCTAGCTATAGTTGATTCTCCTGTGCCTGCATAGTCCATAACATTAGGTAACTCATCAAGAGTAAGCACAAATTTACTATTATATACATCCTTAATATGGTCTATAGGATTATTATCTGTCAACCAAGTTGTATGCCATGTCATAAACCAAGACCAATGTACACCTTGTTCTTTAGAAAGTTCTGGGTCTGGCATAACACCACATTCATGATAAACAACAGGCTCATTTAAGCCAACAACCTTTCTAACAGAATTAAACATTCTAACTCGAGGTTCTGCACCTCCATCATAGGTATCTGCCCCAGCTAAGTCTACATATTCTTCACCTGGATACCACGCAGGATCTGCTTCTGATGTATAACCCAATACCCAAATAAGGTTATTTAATCCTCTTTCATTAACAAAATAGTTAAACATAAATCTCCATAACCTGTTAAACTGTTCAGGACCGCCCTTACTCCACCAAAACCAGCCACCATTGTGTTCATGCAGTGGTCGCCAAATGATAGGAACATTGGCTTCTTTTAATTTTTGTAAATGGTCAGCAATTCTATCAAGGTCTGCCATCATTGCTTTATACTCAGCAGTGCCAGGGGTTAAGGCTGCCTCAATATCAATCGTTCCTTTACTAGCCTCATAGCCTTCACCTATAGTAGGGGCACCCCAATGCCACATGATCGTTGGGATTCCACCTCTTCTCCACCAATCAATAGCACGCTGTACTACATTATCATTGTCCTCTTCATTTATAAAGTCCAAGCCACGTATTGCAGGAAGCTTTCCAGTATGCTCCTTAATATAATTTAATTCATAATCAGGACCATCTACCCAGATTGATTCCATCTGTCCAGCTAGCATCTTCTGCCCATATATACTATATAGATAATTTAAAAGTGCTCTAGCTTCTGGAGAAGGGTGAGGGGTTACTGGATTAGCATAAATAATATCCTTAGTATTTTCCAATTCTGAACCCTCAAACTTGAAAAAACTACCTGCTAGAACGCTGCTACTACTTACGCAAATAACAATCAATAAAAATAATAGAGTCCTCTTTTTCATAAAATCTCCCCTTATAATTTCAATTTTAACTATAAATAATCTGTCTTTATAAAAAAACAATCTTTCCTACCTCAAAAGAGATACAAAAGATTATTTTTTAAAGCCATTATTTTAATAGAAGTTAACTCTTTACTGCTCCTATTGTAAGTCCTTCTACAAAATATCTCTGTAAAAATGGGAATAAACACATTACAGGGAACATAGTCACTATAATACTAGCCATCTTCACACCATCAGCAAAGACCTTCTTCTCTTGTCCAGCAGGTAAATTCTGAGTCATCTCACCAGCACTTTGTACAATATTTCTCAATACTAACTGTAAAGGTTGCTTACTAGCTGTTTGAATAAATAACATTCCATGCCACCATTCATTCCAACGCTCTACTCCATAATATAAAGCAAAAGTAGCTAATACTGGTAAGGACAATGGTAATATAATCTTAAATAATATTACTAAATCATTAGCACCATCTATCTTAGCAGACTCTTCTAATTCTACAGGCAGTTCTTCAAAAAATGTTTTAACTATAATCATATACATCGGCCAAAAACCTATTGGTAGAACCATAACCCAAAGATTATTCATCAATCCTATGTTTTTGATTAATAAATAATAAGGGATCAAGCCACCACCAAAATAAACTGTAAAGATAATTAGATGCATAATTAATTTTTTCCCTGGTATATCTTTAGTTAAAGCATAAGCAGTTGTAACAGTTAAGAACATATTATAAATTACTCCTGCTACTGTTACAAATAAAGTCACCAAAAATCCATTCATTATCGATTTAGAGCTAAATACAAATTGATAAGCACTTAATGTAATCTTTTTAGGAAATAACATAAAAGGTGTCTTTACATAAACATCTTGTGGTACTAAAGAGACTAAAATTGAATTATAAAAGGGATACAAGATAGCAATAGCAAATAAAGTTAAAAGCGTACCTATTACTAAATCTGTCTTAGTAAATTTCTTTTTCATAGTTTTAAACCTCCTCTATATGATTCCAGAATGCCCCATCTTTTTGGCTACTTTGTCAGCTGTTAATAATAAGATTAAATTAGTAACCCCTTTGAACATACCAACTGCAGTACTGACCCCAAAATCAGGTGCTCTTTCAAAGGTAATCCTATAAACATAAGTATCTATAATGTCAGCAACATCATAAACTGTAGGATTATACATGTTAAAGATCTGCATAAATCCTGCATTCATCATCTGTCCAATACTTAATAGCAACATAACGACAACTAACCCTTTAATACTAGGCCAAGTAATATACTTAATCTTATCCCAACGACTAGCACCATCTATTGTCGCTGCCTCATATAGAGTTGGATCTATACCTGTTATAGCTGCTAAATATAAAATAGTCCCCCAACCAGCTTCTTTCCATACTTCAGAATAAACTAGTAAGTATCTAAATATTCCTTTATCAGTCAAAGGAGATATCCTTTCAAATCCCAATATAGACAATAAATTATTAATAGCTCCAGAATTACTAAGTAGATTAATTACAATACCAGATACAATTACCCAAGATAAAAAATGAGGAAATGTATAAACTACCTGTAGCTTCTTCTTAAATCTAGGAGCCCTTAATTCACTAATCAAAATAGCTAAAACAACTGAAATCCAAAAACCTAGACCTATCTTCATAAAAGCAATTATCACTGTGTTTTTAACTGCATTCCAAAACTCAGCTTCTGAGAATATATACCTAAAATTCTCTAATCCAACCCAGGGACTACCAGTGATCCCCTTATTGAACATAAACTTCTTAAAAGCCAACTGTATTCCATACATAGGAATATATTTAAAGATAAATAAATACAACAATCCTGGCAATAACATCAAATAAAAATACTTATATTTGATTATCTTCTTTAGAAGAGTTGATGTATTCGCTTTTAAATCATCTGTTTTTAACTTTGGTAAAGCATTCATCCTTTACCTACCTCCCTTTTAATATTTTTGTTTAATTCATACTTAATCCCACTAATATTTTGATTTAAAATTATCACTCCTTAGTAGCTGCTCATTTCTTGACCTTACCAGCAGCATGTTTAGTTGCTTCTTCTCTATTAGTCTGCATCTCTTCTATGTTGAAGCTAATTTTAGCTATAATCTATCCTCTACTTTTGAAAGATAAATTTTAATTGAAAAATTAAAATTCCTGTATCTAAAATACTATCTGTTCTATCAAAACAAATAAATTTAATACAGGAATTATATCCTTATATTCTTATATCCTTATATACTCTGCTGAAACTTTATTGAAAATATAAGATTTTATCTTAGTTTACGCTAAATAATAATACCCATTATAGAAAATATGGCTAAATTATAAGAAACCATTGCTAAACCATCAATATTTATCTATTAGGCTTAATTTTATCTATTGGATAGCACTAAAATTATATACTTTTTTAAGAGCTAATAGGTTAGCTTTATAAGCTCTTAGACTTATATTAGTTATTATTTAGCGATAAACTTCTTATAAGTTAATTATACTTTTTTCTAAGTTAAGATTAAATGTATAAGCTTTAGGTTTCTTTGTAACTAGCTTAGATACCTTATATATTGGTAAGACTAAAAAAGTTAAATAATTAAATTTAAAGAATAATTTCTTAACGCAATATCCTTAAGATAAAATTAAGACCAAGGGTTTTAAAACCCTTGGTCTTAAAATCTACTTATTCAATAATTGTTGATCATAATAGGCTAAAGATACTTATATTAAAAAGCTCAACTCTATCATAATACACTTATGAAGGCAATCTTATTATAACTTCCGTACCTACACCCTTCTCACTATCTACCTCTAATCCATACTTGTCACCTAAGAAGAGTTTTATTCTCCTATTAATATTTAGCATCCCGATACTTCTCTTCTGAGATGTATGGATATCATCTTCAAACTCACCCTTTAAATAATCCTTTAAAACTTTTAGCTCATCAGCAGCAATCCCTATTCCATTATCCTTTATTTTAAAAATTATATTCTCTTGAGTAGATATTCCTTCAATAGTCAATTTTCCTCTACCTTCTTTTGATTCTAAGCCATGATAAATAGCATTTTCTACAATAGGCTGTAAGATCATCTTAGGCATCTTCCTATCTAGTAACTCCTCTTCAATCTTTAGATCAATCACAAATTTACCTCTAAACCTTATATTCATAATCTTTAAATATTCTTCAATAATTTCAATCTCATCACTTATATTAACAAAATTTGCTCCCTTAATACTATATCTAAATATCTCTGCCATAGCTGTAGATATATCAATAATCTCCTCAACTTGATAGACATAACCTATACTTCTCATACATTCCAAGGTATTGTATAAAAAATGAGGATTGATTTGACTTTGTAATGCAGAAATTTGTGCCTGCTTTTTGTGCAACTTCATCTCATATAAATTTTTTTGACTCTTAATATTCTCTTGAGTTATAGTCTCTATCTTGTAAAGCATTCTATTTATATTTTTAGCAATAAAGCCTATTTCGCCCTCTAAGTCTAAATCTATTTGATGCTTTATACCTTTAACTTCTTCTGCTATAGGGGTTGTGATATATTGTTTTAAATGTTCATCACCAATTTTATTAATAGAATCAACCATAGTAGAGATTGGACTTGTAATATTACGGTTAATTACAAAGCCAATAGCTAATAATAATACCACCATAATCAGCCCAATTATTAAAATCAATAATCTGAAAAAAGATAATTCTTTGGTGACTTCTTTAGTAGGGATAATACTAATAACATTCCAATTAAGATCAGATATATACTTTTTTTGAATAATTGGCATTCTATCTTCGCTACCAATGTAATAACCATACTTCTCAAAGAGATTTCCTTCTTCTTCTTCTAAGTTGGATGTTATAATCCTATCATTCTGGTCTGTAATTCCAAAAAAGGTCTTATCTGAAATAGCAAGCTTCTTAATAAGACTCCTAATATCATTAATATTAAAATATATTATAATAGTCCCTATCTTATTTTCTACATAAGAACTATCATAAATATTAAAAATAGGCATTATATAAAACAGATGATCTCTGCCATTCTCCATATCTGTCACAAACATAGGTTTGGTAAAATCTTTACTAGTAATCTTATACTGCTCTTCTAGTTTCATATAATCATGATAATCAATATGCAGAAAAAAGCTACTTAAACTACCTTTCTTTTTAATAATTGCTATATCAATAATACTATCATTTAAACTTGCTATATAATTGAACATATTCTCTATAAAATTATTCAATCTGACTTTATACAGAGGCTCATCATAAGTTAGAAACTCTTGAACAACTCTATTATAAGCGATTAGATTCCCTACATTTTTGATATCTTTCTTAATAATTCTTAAATTATCTTCTAATTGATTAATACTACTAGTAGTATAGTCTTTAGCCTTCTTTTTCATTGTATAGTATAAATTAATATAAGAAAGGAAACTAATCATAACAATTAAAACAATTGCAATACCAATTAAAAAAGCAATTTGCCTCCTTAATTTAAAGTTCCTAAACTCTTTCATATCTCTCCCCCTCATAAAAGATAACTAGCTAGGTCAATTATAAATAAAAGCCCTATAAACTATTCAATTCCCTTTCTATGTTGGTAAGGTGTGATTCCATAATATTTCTTAAAAACCTTATTAAAGTAATAGTAATCATTATAACCAGCTTTATTAGCTACTTCAGAAATACTAAGGGATAGATCTTTTAATAACTCTTTTGCTTTTTTCATTCTTAAGTCAGTTAAGTATTGAGAGAAGGTCTTATCTGTGAACTTCTTAAATAAATGACAGCAATAAGTATGATTAAAGAAGAATTTATTAGCAAGATCCTTTAAATATAAATTTTTGTGATAATTTTCTTCAATATATTCTATCATAGCTCTAAAACTCTTATTATCAATTCCCTCTTCAATAATTTCAGCTCCTTGATTTAAAGAGATAAAAGTATCCTTGAGATATTGACAGAGAGATTCGATATCTTCAAATCTATCGATAATATTCTCATATTCTAAAAACTCTAAATCTATCTTCTGTAATTCATCTGACAGATTTTCATTAAGGTGTGCTACCATCTGATTCCAGAAATAAACAATATCATTTATAAACATTTCATTATCCTCAGCTACACTGGGAAAACTATCTAAAATAAATTCAATTCCATTATAATTTTTATTTTCAACTTGTAAAAATATCTCTTCTATTATATTGTTAATCTTCTCTATATTCTGCTCTTGATATCTATAAATGCCATTCTCTTGATATATGAATTTATTATAAGCAGCTTGATTAGCCTGCCGAAATAATTTCCCAAGGTCAGCAAGATTTTTTGCTAAGGAGCTAATTCCTACATTGATATTTTCTTTTATAGTTAATTTAATCTTTTTATAAATATCACAATCAGTACCGATTAAATAAAAATATTTATTATCACTTAATTTTATCTTAAGGGGAGTAATACCTTCAGGAAATGAAATAAAATCACCTTCTAAGGAAGCTGATTCACCAATTGCCACTATAACTTGATAATAAGTACTTTCTTCTTTAAAACCAAACTTCTTTAACTTCTCCTCTATATTAGCCTCTCCTTCTACTAATTCTTCAAATTGCTTAGTCAGGGTATCAGCTCTTTTATCTTCCAAGATTTTAGCTAAATCCCCCAATATCTTCTCAGCTACATTCGCTTTAATAGGTTTTAAATGATAATCAAAGGCTCCTTGCCTTAAAGCATCTTGAGCATAAGAAAAGTCATCAAAACCACTAATGATAATAAACTCTGTATCTAGTCCCTCTTTACGGACTAACTTCATTAACTCAATTCCACTGATTTCTGGCATCCTTATATCAGTAAAAACAACATCGGGCTTTTCATTTAAGATTATATCCAGCCCTTCTATCGAACTCGTTAATTTCTTAATAACTTTAAAACCATATTTTTCCCAAGCAAAGGTTTGAAAGATTCCTTCTAAAATCCAAGGTTCATCATCAATAATAACTACTTTATATTTATACAAAAAAATCACTCCTTTTAAATAAATATAATTCAATAATTAATCTGACTGTCTAACTGCTTTAGCTCATATTTGTTAAAAACCTTTTTTATAATATACATACTCATCAAGGAATATAAACTGATAGAAAAAAATAGAAAGAATTGACTTAAATAAACTAAAAAGAAGATTATAATAGGAATAAACAAAGATAAAATAGTAGTTAACAGATGACGGTTTGCCATAAAGAAGGCCATTTTTAATACTTCAATAGTCTTTAATGAATATCTAGAGAGAATAGGAAATACGTAAATGACTAAAATAAGTAACTCTATCAATGCAATAAATTGAACTATAATAAATACCTTGGCAATAGAACCAAGTAAATTAATATTTAAAATATTCATCAATAAAATAAATATAAATATAAATATTATTGCAGAAATTAAGAGACTTTGTACAAAATTATTCTTAAAACTCTTCCAGAAATCACGAAATAAATAAATAGACTTATCATCAATTATTTTATCAATAACATGAAATAGAGCTGTGGTTGATGCACCAATTGTAATTAGAGGTAAACTAAAGAAAAACCATAAAAAGTTTAAGATAGTTAACCGATAAATCATATTGCAAATTCTATAAAAAGGACTATGAATTCCAATAAGTTTCCCAAGCCCCATATTTGAACACCCCTTTTTTAGTTATGTTTATATTTTACTTAAAAGACTTTTAGATTACAATAAAATTCTCAATTTATAACCTAGCTCTTTTTCTATAGATGTGTGAATTGAAAATTGAACTTTAGAGAGATATTACGACACTTTTACAAATAATAAATAATAGTGAATAAATAAAAACTCATCTTTCTAGAAGGTTTAGTGGTTTTAATCTTAACTATTATTTATACTTTATTAATTATTCACTGGTTTAAAAAGTGTCGCAATATACCCATATAGTCCTATATTTAACTTATAGATTTATAAATCTATGACAAGCTTGTCCTCTAAATCTTTATAATTACAAAATTTCTTCTTATCCAAAGCGCTTCTTTAAAAATACTATCTTCTCTTCACCTTGCTGATTAAACCCACCATGACCATATTCAGGATAAACTTTAATCTCCTTGTTAGTATCCAAATGATTATAAAGGGCAAAACCTGTAGATGGGGGACAAACAGTATCTTCTAATCCTACACTCATTAGCACATCTGCTTTAATTCTAGCTGCTAAATTCATACCATCAAAATAACTTAGCGTTTTATAGACCTGCTCTTCTGTTTGGTGCAAACTATCATGAAGCTTAAAGTAATGGTAGATTTCGCTATAAGGACTTCCCTCATACAATTCTACAGCTCTTCTAAAATGGCATAAGTATGGAATATCTGCCATCACAGCTTTTACCTTATCAGACAGAGCTCCTGCTGCAATAGCTAATCCTCCACCTTGACTTCCACCTTCTACGGCAATTTTATCACTATCAATCTCTTCTCTTTTACTTACAAACTCAACTGCCCTAACACAATCCATGTAGACATAACGATAATAATAGTTATCTGGATTTAAAATTCCCTTAGTCATCCAGCCTGCTGCTCCACCATTGTCATAATTGTTATGGTCAGGACTCTTTATATCCTGTCCCCTAACATCAACAAGTAATACTCCATAACCCATTAATGAAAAACTCAATACATTACTAATCACTACATTATTCCAGTTATAACCATGGTACATTACTATCACTGGAACTTTGTTATCCTTACTAGCCTCTTTAGGAAGTACATATCTTCCATAAATTCTAGAGTTTTTAAAGCCATCAAAAAAGACATCATATACCCTTACTTGCTCTACTGGATAATCAACAGAATTAAGCTTAGCATCTAGAGGTTGATCCTTTGATTCTTCAATTGTCTTCTCCCAAAACTCCTCAAAATTACTCTCTTTAGTCAAGTCAGGTTTATAATTTTTAAGCTCCTCTAATGGCATATCAAAGAGATTCATTATTAATCACTTCCTTTACAAAATTAACCTTAATTTTTTCTGTTATATAGGTTCGTGAATTTAGAATAAAATTTAACTATGACGCTATGGAGAGATATTGCGACACTTTTAAACCCCAGTGTGTAGTTGATAGTTAAGGTCTTTAAAACCGAAGAAAATTTTTGTTTGAACGAAGCAAAAATTGAACTGGAATTTATGGTTTAATTAAATTTTGAATAA
>Ga0163219_100423_pt1 | contig 11233 bp, 13 predicted proteins | sample MSEWel2016_04_06_FD_113150 | JGI IMG/M metagenome (GOLD analysis project Ga0163219, IMG submission 113150) | Subsurface microbial communities from deep shales in West Virginia, USA - MSEEL Well Study Marcellus 3H_2016_04_06 ...
CGCCCGCCAAGCCCAAGACCACCTATGCGACCAGCGTGGTGGGCGGCGGCACGAGCGTGAACTCCATCCCCGACGCCATCTGGCTGGAGGTGGACATGCGCTCGGAGAGCAAGGAGGAGCTGGCCAAGCTCGACGCCCGCTTCCTGGAGATCGTGAAGGACGCCGTTACGGCCGAGAACAAGGCCCGCAACACCCGCTTCGGCGAGATCAGCGCGGACGTGAAGCTGATCGGCGACCGGCCGACCGGCGCCACCCGCGAGGACGCCGAGATCGTGCGCGCCACCACCGCGGCGGTGAAGGCCGCCGGCTACACCCCGATCCTGGGCGCCAGCTCCACCGACTCCAACATGCCGATCAGCCTGGGCATCCCGGCGGTGACCATCGGCTCCGGCGGCACGGGCGGCCGGGCGCATGCCCTGGACGAGTGGATCGACGTCGAGAAGACCCAGTCGGTGCGCGGCCAGGCGGTCGGCCTGGCGGCGGTGCTGGCGATGGCCGGGGTCTAGGCGCCATGCGCCTGCGGGGGGCCTTGATCGCCGCCGCCCTGCTGCTGGGCGGCGCTCCGGCCGAGGCCCAGCCCGCCGCCTTCGATCCCGCGCCCTGGCAGGCGGACCTGGACCAGCTCCGCGACGCCATGACGGAGCGGTACCCGAACCTCGAATGGGCGGCGGCGCGCGGCCTGGACCTGCCGGGCGTCTACGCCCGGGCGAGGGCGCGGCTGAGCCGGGCGCGCAGCGAGTACGAGGCGCGGCGGGCGCTGGACCGCTTCGTGGAGGCGTTCCGGGACGGCCATCTGGAGCTGCGCTGGCCGCGGCCGCCTGGCCCCTCGGCGGGGGCCGCGGCCGCCGCCCCGCCGCTCTGCGACCGGCTCGACTATTTCGACCCCGAGACGCCGGGCATCGCGCCCCGGCTGCCCGGCTTCCGCAAGGTGGGCGCGCCCGACGCCCTGTTCACCGCCGGCGTGGTCGAGGCGGCGGGACGCCGGGTGGGCGTGCTGCAGGTGCCGCTGTTCAGCCACCAGGGCCTGCCGGCGCTCTGCGACCGGCTGCTGGCCCAGGCGAAGCTGACGCCCGACAGCCCCTGCGACGAGGTCTGCGCGACGCGGCTGCGGACGCTGGCGGAGGCGGCCTTCGTGGACGGCCTGCGCACCCAGCTCGAGGCGGTCGCGGCCGAGCGGCCGGACGTGCTGCTGGTGGACGTGGCGGGCAACGGCGGCGGAGACGACAGCTCGGTCGTGCTCGCCAGGCTGGTCACCGACAGACCGGTGCGCCGGCCGCCCGCGGGGTTAATCCGCGCCGAGGCGACCGCGAAGGAGTTCGGTGAGCGGCTGGCCGAGGTGGACGCCGGGCTGCGCCGGAGCCGCGGCGCCGAGCGGGCGGCGCTGGCGCGCTTCGGCGCGGCCCTGCGGAGCGCTCAAGCGGCGGCGCGCTTCCCTTGCGACCGCGCCGCCCTCTGGCGCGGCGAGCCGATCGCCTGCACGGCGATCGTCATGGAGCCAGTCTACGACGGGCCCCTCCCGGCTCCCGGCGCCCCGCGCCCCGCCTGGGTCGGCGTGGCCGCGCCCCAGGCGCGGTTCCCGGCGGTGACGCCGGTCTGGCGCGGGCCGCTGCTGGTGCTGACGGACGACGGGTCCAGCTCCTCCAGCGAGCTGTTCGCCGCGATGCTGGAGGACGCCGGCGCCGGGGTGATCGTCGGCGCGCACACCGGCGGAGCGGGCTGCGGGCACATGACCTCGGCAGGACCGGTCAGGCTCAGGAACAGCGGGGCGCAGGTCACCCTGCCCGACTGCCTCAGGCTGAGGGCCGACGGGACGAACGAGGTGGCCGGCGTCGCGCCCGACGTCCCGGTGGGGTTCCTCGCGGGTGACACCGACAGGCGGCGGATCGAGCTGCTGGCCGCCGCCCTCCCCCGCGCGGTCGCCGCCGCGGTCGCGCGCCGATGAGATCCATCGCCGTGGTGGGCGGCGGGCCTGCGGGGCTGATGGCCGCGGAGGTGCTGGCCGGCGCGGGCTGCGCGGTGACGGTCTACGAGAGGATGCCGTCGGTCGGGCGCAAGTTCCTGATGGCGGGCCGGGGCGGGCTGAACCTGACCCATTCGGAGGACTTCGAGACCTTCGTCGGACGCTATGGGCCGGCGGCCGGGCGGCTGCGTCCGATGATCGAGGCCTTCCCGCCCGCGGCCCTGACAGCCTGGGCCGAGGGACTGGGGCAGCCGACCTTCACCGGCTCGTCGGGCCGGGTGTTCCCCAAGGCGCTGAAGGCCTCGCCCCTGCTCAGGGCCTGGCTGCGGCGGCTGGCGGAGCTGGGGGTCGAGATCCGAACCCGCCACGACTGGCTGGGCTTCGCGCCCGACGGCGGCCTGCGCTTCCGCACGCCCGAGGGCGAGGCCACCGTCCGCCCGGACGCCGCGGTGCTGGCGCTCGGCGGGGCCAGCTGGCCGCGACTGGGCTCCGACGGCGCCTGGGCGCGACACTTCGCCGACGTGGCGCCGTTCCGGCCGTCGAACGTCGGCTTCGACGTCGCCTGGAGCGGGATGTTCCGCGACCGGTTCGAGGGCCAGCCGCTGAAGAACGTGGCCCTCGCGCTGGGCGACCGTACGGCGCGGGGCGACGCGGTCGTGACCCGCTACGGCCTGGAGGGCGGCGCGGTCTACGCCCTGTCCGCGCCCATCCGGGACGCGATCGAGGCCGAGGGCGCCGCCGTGGTGGAGGTCGACCTGCGACCGGACCAGACCGTGGGCAAGCTGACCCAGAAGCTGCTGAGGCCGCGCAAGGGCGAGAGCCTGGCCAACCAGCTCCGCAAGGCGCTGAGCCTCTCGCCGCTCGAGGTGAACCTGCTGCGCGAGGTGGCCGGCAAGGACCTGCCGGCGGAACCCGCGGCGCTCGCCCGGCTGATCAAGGCCGCGCCGCTGCGCCTGACCGGGGTACAGCCGATCGCGCGCGCCATCTCGACCGCCGGCGGGCTGACGCTGGAGGCGCTGGACGACCGGCTGATGCTGAGGTCCCGCCCCGGTGTCTTCGCGGCCGGGGAAATGCTGGACTGGGAGGCGCCGACCGGCGGCTACCTGTTGCAGGCGAGCTTCGCCAGCGGCGTGGCGGCGGCGAAGGGGGCCCTTGCCTGGCTGGGCGGGAATCCCGCCTGAGCATCGGCCCGGCGGCGTATCTGTCTCTAGCCCGCCCGGGCGAGCTCCACCTCGCGGGCCTGCTCGGCCATGGCCGGCCAGGGGTCGACCGTGACCCGGCGCATGTGGCGGCGCTGTCCGGGGTAGTCGTTCAGGGCGAAGTGCCAGACCGAGCGATTGTCCCAGAAGGCCACCGACCCCTCCGCCCAGGTGAAGCGGCAGGTGAAGCCCTCGTAGCGGCAGTGGTTGAACAGGTAGTCGAGGAGGGCCTTGGATTCCGAGGTCTTCCAGCCGTCGATCCTGAGCGTGAAGGCGGGGTTCACGTAGAGGGCCTTGCGGCCCGTCTCGGGGTGGGTGAGCACCACCGGGTGGACGTACTCGCCCACGTAGCCGTCGGCCTCGGCGACGCTCATGCCCTTGCGCTTCTGGGCGGAATGGCCCTCGGCCGAGTACTCGCGGCTGGCCGAGTGGACGGCGCTCAGCGTCTCCAGCGTCGCCTTCAGGCCCGGCGAGAGCGCGTCGTAGGCCGCCGCCTGGCTGGCGAAAAGGGTGTCGCCTCCGAACTCCGGCACCTGGACGGCGTAGAGGATCGAGCCGATGGCGGGCGTCTGCAGGAAGCTCATGTCGGAGTGCCAGCCGCCGCCGAAGTTGATGCGGTCCTCCGGCTCCTTGATGATCTCCATGACCTCCGGCTGGTCGGCCATGCCCTGGACGTAGGGGTGGATGTTCAGCGTCCCGAAGCGGGCGCCGAAGGCAGTCTGGCGGGCGGGCGTCAGCTCCTGGTCGCGGAAGAAGATCACCTGGTGCTCGACGAGCGCCCGGCGGATCGCGCCGATGGTCTCGTCGGGCAGGTCCCGGGCCAGGTCGACGCCGGAGATCTCCGCGCCGAGCGCGCCGGCCACGCGGCGGATCTTCAGGGGCTGGGCCATGGGGCGTCCTCCGTTCTCGGCGAACCATCCCCCTCGTCCCGCCTGGAGGCAAGCCGAGCGCTTCTGGCAGGCCTCTCAGCGCCGCTGACGGCGGCGCGCAACCGTTGGCTTCCGCTGCGGCGACCAGGGTAAAAGGAACCGGGAGGATTTCGGCCATGGACGTCGCCACCCAGCGCTTCGACGCCGACGCGCACGCAGAACGGATCGCTGCGCAGGGCTACACCGTCATCGAGGATTTCTTGGACGCCGCCGCCGTGGCGGCCGTCCGCGAGGGCCTCGCGCCCTATCTCGGCAGCCACCACGGCCGCAACGACTTCGAGGGCTTCCGCACCGAGCGGGTCTACACCCTGGTCGCCCGCGGCAAGGTGTTCGAGGACGTCACCGAGGATCCGCGGCTGATGGCGCTGCTGGGAGGCTTCCTGCAGCCCGGCTTCCTGCTCACCGCCAGCCAGGCGATCTGCATCCATCCGGGCGAGACGGCGCAGGACATCCATGTGGACGACGGCTTCTACCGCCTGCCCAGGCCTCGGCCGGCGATCAGCTACACGGTGATCGTGGCGGTGGACGACTTCACGGCGCAGAACGGCGGCACGGAGCTCGTGCCGGGCAGCCATCTGTGGACCCAGGCCGAGATCGACGCGCGGCGCGACGAGCTGGAGGCGATGCTGACGCCGATGGTGATTCCGTCAGGGGCGGCGGTCGTGTTCGCCGGGACCCTGCTGCACCGCGGCGGCGCGAACCGCAGCGACCGGCCGCGGCTGGCGTTCACCAACCAGTACTGCGAGCCCTGGGGGCGGACGCAGGAGAATTTCTATCTGGGAATCCCGCGCGAGCAGGTGGCGGCGATGTCGCCCCGGCTGAAGCAGCTCCTGGGCTACGACGTCTGGCCGCCGTTCATGGGCCAGGTGACCGCCTCGCACCCGGCCAAGGCGCTGGAGCCCGGCTGGGTCCCGCCGGTGGTCCAGCAGCGCCCGCCGGCGGTCTAGAAGGGAACCACGTCTCCGCCGCCGCCGCCGGACGGCCCCGGGTCGAGCCGGGCCAGATAGGCCGAGCCCTCCGGGGTGATGTCCCAGCCCTGGCGGCTGCGGGTGGCGAAGCCGAGCGCCGTCAGACGCTGGGCGTCGCCGATGTTGAGGAAGGCGGTCACGGCGCCCGCCTGTTTCCGGGCGAGGTTGCGCAGGCAGCGCACCTCCCCCTCGCTCAGGTCCGCCATGCCGCGCGCCTTCCGGCCGTCAGCGCCGGCGGAACTGCGGCCGCGGCGCGCCCGCGCCCACCCGCGCGCCCTCGGGCTTGTGGCGGTAGGTGATCCGCCCGCGGTCCATGTCGTAGGGCGTCATCTCGACCGTGACGCGGTCGCCGACCATGGAGCGGATGCGGTTCTTCTTCATCTTGCCGGCCGTGTAGGCCAGGATCTCGTGATCGTTCTCGAGGCGCACGCGGAAGCGGCCCTCGGGCAGGAGTTCGGTGATCTGGCCGTCGAATTCGACGAGCTCTTCCTTCGCCAAGCGGAATCCTTTCGTGCTTGAGGGATGGCCTGTGCGGCCGTTACTTGCGGGCCTTGCGGGCGGCGTAGCGGGCGTCCCGCTTGGCCTTCGCCTCGGCCTTGGTCAGCGCCTTGCGCTCCTTGCGCTCACCGCGCCGGGCGTCGAGGGCCGCGGCGGCCACGGCTTCCTCGGCTTCGCGTGCGGCGGTGACGGCGTCTTCGGCGGCCTGTTTGCGCGCCGCGCGGGCCTCGGCCCGGTCGAGGCGCACGCGGGCGAGCTCGGCGGCCCGTTGCGCGGCGCGTTCGCCGATCTGCGGATCGGTCACGGTCGGCTTGGGCTGGAACTTGGCCAGGAGCGCCTTGCGGGCGTCGGCCTGGGCTTGCAGGCGGTCGTTGAAACCGTCTCGGAGGGCGTTTCTCATTCGGTCCTTTAGGAAGTCGCCGCGCCCAGGAAGACGCGGCCGTTGCGGGCGCGTCGCTCCTCCGCCTCGGCCAGATCGGCCCAGACGGCGGCGGCCCGCTCGTGCTGTTCTCGGATGCGGTCGAGGGCGCAGCCCTGGGCCGCCTGGGCGGACGCCTCGGCGCGGGCCCGGTATTCGACCGCGCGGATTTCTGACTTCTGCGTCGTCATTCGCCCTCCGAGTTCTCACAGGCCCGATCAGGCCAGGAGATCAATTTTCGGACAGGGTCGGACGGGGCTTCCGGAACCTGGGACGACGTCCAGGTCCAGATTGGCGAGGGATCCAGATCACGATTTGATCTCGCTGATATGGAGATGATCGCCTCGAAAATCAAGGCGATATCTGGATCAACGACTGCAGAGCCAGCGTTCTTCTAGCGCCAGCCGCATGAAATCATGGGGAAATCAGCGGAGGTTCCTGCGCCACAGGGCGAACAGCCGTTCCCAGTGCCGCTCGGCGGCGGGCTTGTCGTAGGCGGCCCGCTGGGGGAAGGCGAAGCCGTGCTCGACGCCGGCATAGAGCTCCACCTCGGCCCGGGCGCGGCCCTGCTTCACCGAGGCGTCGAGCGCCTCGACCATCTCCAGCGGCGCCCAGCGATCCGTCTCGGCGCAGGCGAAGTAGAGTTCCGCGCGGGCCCTCTGGGCGACGAGGTGCGGGCTGTCGTCCTGGTCCGTGACCAGCTGGACCCCGTAGATCGAGGCCGCCGCCCCCACCCGGTCGGGGTTCCGGGCGGCGTAGTTGATCGCGTACTGGCCGCTCATGCAGTAGCCGAGGGTGGCGATCGGGCCCTTGCCGGCGGCCAGGTCGCGGTCGGCGAAGTCCAGCAGGGCGTCGGCGTCGTCCATGACGCCGGGGATCGTCAGCGAGCCCATCAGGTCGAACATCCGGGCCCGCGCCGCCTCCTCCGGCAGCGGCGGCAGGTGGGCCAGCTCCATCACGCCCTGCCGGTAATAGAGGTTGGGCAGCATGACGTAGTAGCCGACCGTGGCGATCCGCCGGGCCATGTCGCGCAGCTCCTCGCGGATCGCCGGCGCGTCCATGAAGAAAAGGATCACCGGATGCGGCCCCTCCCGCTCCGGATGGGCGATGAAGGTGGTCGTGGCCCCGTCCCTGGTGGGGATGTCGATCGTCTGCTCGATCATGGGCTTCCCTCAGACCAGCTCGGCCGGCTGCACGCCCAGCTCCTTCAGGAACGGCTCGGCGTAGTCGATGCGTCCGGTCATGGTCTTCGGGTCGCCCGAGGCCAGGCGGTAGACCGCCTCGGCGATGTACTCGATCGGCTGGACGCGGTCCTTGGTGGCCTCGTTGATCAGGCCGTGGACCGCCACGCCGGGGGTGTCCACCAGGCCCGGGGAGACGACGTTGACAGCGATGTTGTCGTCGTAGACCTCCGAGGCCAGCCCCGTGGTGAACCGCTCCAGGGCCGCCTTGCACATGCCGTAGACCGTGCCGCCCCGGCCGCGGGTGAAGGGCAGCTTGGGATGCAGGCCGGCCGGCGAGGAGATGTTGACGATCCAGCCCTGCTTCCGCTCCCGCATCGACGGCAGGACGAGCTGGGAGAGGTGGAACGGGGCCCAGACCTGGACCTCCATCATCAGCTTGAAGCGCTTCTCCGGGAAGGTCTCCACGGGGATGAAGAAGGTGACGGCGGCGTTGTTCACCAGGATGTCCACGGGCCCATAGGCGTCCACCGCCTCGCGGACCAGGCGCTCGCGGTCAGTCTCGGACGAGAGGTCGGCGCGGATGAAGGTCGCCTCGCCGCCGGCCGCGCGGATGCGGTCGACGGTGGCGTGCAGGGTGCCGGGCAGCTTGCTCTCGCCGGTCTCGGCGGTGCGCGCCGAGCAGACCACCCGGGCGCCCTCCATGGCCAGCCTTGCGGCGATGGCCTCGCCGATGCCACGGCTGGCCCCGGTGACGATGGCGTTGCGGCCCCTGAGCGGGCCATTGGGATTGATGCGCGCCTCACCCATCACGTTCCTCCGGAAATGTCTTTGGTTCTAATCCGCCGACGCTCGCGCCTTGCGGGCCGGGATGCAAGGCGCCTGGAGGATGTGGAGAGGCCTAGCGCTTCGGCGCGCCGGCCTTGCGGACCACCAGCTCGTCCACTTCCAGCCGCCGCACGCGCAGGCGGCCGATCGTCATGCGCCCGACCGCTAGGCGGCCGATGGCGAGGGCGCCCAGCGCCAGTGCGCCCAGGGCCGCGGCCCCGAGAGCGCCGGCGCCGAGGGCCACGGCCGGGGGCCGGCGGCGGGCGGGGACGGGTTCGCTCATGGGGACCTCCGGTCCAGTTCGGCGCGCGGCCAGCCGCCGAGATCGGCGGCGGCTTCGTAGGCGCGCTGGAAGAAGTTCAGGACGGCGAAGTCCGGCGCGTGCGACAGGCGCGCGGCCTCGTAGGGCAGGACGAACTCGCCGAGCGCCTCGTCGTAGTGCGACAGCCGGGTCACATGGGCCTCGCGGAAACCCCGCGGCTCCGGATAGGCATAGGCGTAGAACATCGGCTCGTGCCCCGGCCCGCCCGGCCAGAAGCCGCAGCTCGACACCTCGTGCGAATAGGCCTCCAGGCTCACCGAGGCCGGCAGGATCGGCGAGCCGGGATGCGCCGGCGCGCGGCGCCCGGAGAAGCGGGTCACCGCCAGGTCGAAGCTGCCCCAGAAGAAGTGCACCGGGCTCGACTTGCCGATGAAGCGGCCGCGGAAGACCTTCATCAGCCGGTCGGCCTGCACCAGCACGCGCCAGAACCTCTGCACCGCCTCGGCGTCGTAGGCGCGATGTGTGTGATCCCGCTCGAACGGGACCGGGTCGGGCAGTTCGCAGGGCGTGGTCCAGATGCGGACGCGGACGCCCAGGCGGTCCAGCGCCGCCATCAGCGCCGCGTGGAACTCGGCGACGGTCATCGGCCGCAGGTCCAGGCGCTCGCGCGCGCCGTCGCTGCAGGTGACGTCCAGCCGGTGGTCGAGGAAGTTGAACTCGATCTCGAAGCTGCGGCCGCGGTCTGGAATGGATGAGGTGGTGAGGCCGCGCGGGCTGACATAGAGCGGCACGTGCCACCAGTGGTTCACCGGCGGGGTCAGGGCCATGCGCACCTTGCCCACCACCTGGGTCCACAGGTGCAGGGTGGCGGCCGTCTCGGCCCAGGCGTCGTAAGGCAGCGGCGGCCAGTCCTTGCGGAGCTGCGCCGAAAGGCTCATCCCCGGGCGTCCAGCGCGCGGCGGACGTCCCCCAGGACGCTCGTCCAGTCGCCGGGGGCCGGCTGCCGGAACAGGCGGACGGACGGATACCAAGGGCTGTCGGCGCGGTCTCGCAGCCAGCGCCAGTCGGCGTCGTGGGCGAGCAGCACCCAGCAGGGCTTTCCCATGGCCCCGGCCAGGTGCGCCACCGAGGTGCAGACGCTGATCACCAGCTCCAGGCCATCGATGGTCCGGGCGGTCTCCTCCATGTCGCGCGCGCCCGTGTCGTCGGGGTGAAGGCTCACGACCCCGGGCCAGGCGAGCAGCTCGCGGGCGGCCGCGGCGTCGAGCGAGCGCATGACGTCCTTGGGCTGGGCGGGATTGCCGCGCGCGGCGACGCCGATCCCGCGCCCGCCCTCGGCGCCCGGCAGATAGGGCGCGGGGGGGATGGTCTCCAGCGTCGCGCCCAGGCGCAGCGGCAGGGAGCCGGACATCACCCAGGCGTCGTGGCGGGGGATCGCGGCCCGGCCCTCGGCGGGGAGCAGCTCGACGCCGAGCGGGGCGAACAGCCGGGTGAGCGCCGGATTACAGACCAGGGTCACGCGGACACCGCGCGCCTTCAGCAGCCGGGCGTAGCGGGCGAACTGGATCTGGTCCCCCAGGCCCTGCTCGTGCCAGATCAGCAGCGAGCCGACCGCTTCGCCCTGCCACTCCGGGAACGAGAGACGGGGCTTGGGATGGGCGCCGGGCCGCGCAAAGCGGGCCTCGAACAGCGGCCAGCCCTCGAGGTAGCGGCCCTCGCGCAGCAGCAGGCAGCCCAGGTTCAGCCGCGCGACCGGATCGTCGGGCGCGGAGTCCAGGGCCGCGCGGTAGACCGCCTCTGCGTCGCCCACGCGGCCCTGCCGATCCAGCAGCAGGGCGAGATTGCGGAACGCCTCGGGGGCCGGAAAGGCGGCGAGGATCGCCCGGTAGAGCCCCTCGGCCTCGGCCAAGTCGCCGGCGCGCGTGGCGGCCACCGCGCGGCTGAAGGCGGCGGAGACGGACAGCGGGCGGGCGCGGACGGACAGGTCGGACACGGGCGGAGATCTTGTCGCGGGTGCTTGCCCGAAGTCTTGGAGCCGCGCCCGCGCCAAGGCAAGTGCGGCGTCAGGCCGCCTTCTGCAGCTCCTGCTTCACGCGCTCGGCCAGGGTCTTGATGTCGATCGGCTTGGGCAGGAAGGAGACGTTGGTCTCGCCCTCCAGCAGGTCCGAGAACTCGCTCTCGGCATAGCCCGAGATGAACATCACCGGGGCGGCTCCCAGGTAGCCGCGGGCCTGCTTGAGCAGGTCCGGGCCCTGCATTCCCGGCATGACCACATCGGAGATCATCAGGTCGATCTGGCCGGCATGCTCCTCGGCGAGCTCGAGCGCCTCCTCGCCTGAGGCCGCCTCGATGACCTCGTAGCCGCGGGCCCGGAGCAGCTTGGCGGCGACGCCGCGCACCGCGTCCTCGTCCTCCACGAACAGGATCCGGCCGGCGCCGGAGAGGTCGCGGGCGACCGGCCGCTTGGGCTGCACGGGCTGCACCGGCGGCGAGACGGCCGAGGGCACGTGCACCGGCAGGAAGATGCGGAAGGCCGCGCCTTCGCCGGGGCGCGAGTCGATGCTGATCCAGCCGTCCGACTGCTTGACGATGCCGTAGACGGTGGCGAGGCCCAGGCCCGTCCCCTCGCCCACCGGCTTGGTGGTGAAGAAGGGCTCGAAGATCTTCTCCATGATCTCGGGCGCGATGCCCGGGCCGTCGTCGGAGACCTCAATGAGCGCCTGGTCGCCCTGGGCGCCGGGATAGCCCATCTGCTGGGCCTGCTCCTGGGTGAGCCGCGCCGTGCGGATCTTCACCTGGCCGCCGCCGTGGGCGCGCACGGCGTCGCGGGCGTTGACCGCCAGGTTCATCACCGCGGTCTCGAGCTGGCCGCGGTCGGCCTTCACCTGCGGCAGGTTGCGGCCGTAGTCGGTGACGAGCTTGACGTCCTCGTAGAGCACCCGGCGCAGCAGCACCTCGAACTCGCTGATCAGTTCGCCGAGATCGAGCAC
>Ga0163219_100424_pt1 | contig 11197 bp, 2 predicted proteins | sample MSEWel2016_04_06_FD_113150 | JGI IMG/M metagenome (GOLD analysis project Ga0163219, IMG submission 113150) | Subsurface microbial communities from deep shales in West Virginia, USA - MSEEL Well Study Marcellus 3H_2016_04_06 ...
CCATTGTTCATCAGAGAGTTCTCTTAATTCCATTCTATCCCCATACTACCATTATGGAAGATAGTATTTATAATTTTGAAATGGGCTCGACATTAAAAAACAGCGAACTTTAGAACAAAAACGAGATCAGCAGAAAATAAGAATTGTGGTGGGCCCGATGAGATTCGAACTCATGACCCTCGCCGTGTAAATGAGTGGCTTGATAGCGTTTTAGTAGCACATACTCCCGAATATCAAGGCCAAGAGCCACCGTATGCCACGGAAAGTTTGCAAGCTGTTTTATTGAATGATTGATGGGCCCACCATAGGGAACCTTTCAAGGATTGGTTGAACGCTAAAGACGTTTCTAAGACCACAAAGAGGGATTACTATAATGCTCTCAAACGGTTCTTTTCTACTGAATCAGTTCAGAAACCACAGGACTTCAGAAAGCTCAATCTAAGAGACAAAGAAGAACGTGGACTACGTAATTTACTGAATTACTTCGAAGATGAGGATATAGATGATGTCTGTGGATATACTATTCAGAAATGGAGACGATATATCAAAATAAAGAAATCCAATGTCTTTGAAGTCTATGTTACTGATGAGGAGATTCAGGAGGCTTATGAAAATTATCCTGAAGATTTGAAACCTATCTACAAGCTATTAATGTATTCTGGAAATCGTCTATCTCATGTTCACAAGATGCTGAAGACCTTTGCTGAACGTAATATTGTTGTAGACGGAGAAGTAGCACACTATCCATCAGCAGCTTTCTCTTCAGGGACAAAGAAGACTTTCCAGATATACTTCCCTGCTTCTTTCATTTACACACTGAAAAGTATCGGTACAGTCTATGGATATGACTACTACGCCAAGAAGATAAGGCATAATCGAGTATGTGCTAAAACCATTCGTAAGTGGCATCTTAACTTAATGATCAAAGAAGGAGTTACTGAGAGTCTGGCTGATTTCATACAGGGTAGAGCTCCTGCAACAGTAGGAAGTGCACATTATCTCAACAAGGTTCAGCAAGCAAAGGAAGCGTTTAGAACTATTGTGGAGAGGTTTGTAATTTGACATTTAATGACAATAACAAAGATAATATATTTATTTTTTTAAACAACAAATAGAAATTTTTATATATGTGGCGCATAAATTTCTCTCAAAAATAGTTGACAGAATAATCAATTATTGTATGTTGGTTGGTCTAAAAATTGGTGGTACATTATGAGTAAAAAAAATGTTTATTTCTTTCTGATAGCTGTTGGTATTTTTTTATTTCATACTGGAATAGCGTTAGCAGATGCTGGAGGAGACTATGACATAAAAGATGGTTCTCAATACAGGTATTACGCTGGAGATGTGGGACCATCTTCAATTTATCCTGACGGGGTTATGTTAAGTGAAGGTAGCCAAATAGGCTATGTAAAGTATCTTTTTACTATACCAGAATACAGAAGAGTTACTGAACTGTATATTTATTATGTTGGACAAGATAATACATTTTGGCATTTGGGAACAAATAAAATTCTTCTTTACAATTGGGATACAGATAAATATGACCTTATGGTAAATCCGAACGACAATGAACCTAGTATTGATTCAACTTGGGGCTTTAAAGTACAAGATATTGATAAGTATGTAGATTCACAAGGTCGTATATTAGTTCAGTTTTATTCGAGTGCTGATGCACAATACCATATTAAGCAAGTTGGTATTGACTACAGATACAATTATTTAGAAACAATTCACAAAAAAACTGACAATTATGATTTTGGGAATACATATGTAGGTTATTCTCCTGAAGATTTTCCAGAATCAAATGTTCGTATAACTCCTATTGATACTTCATATCCCGTAAGTGACTTAATAGTAGCCCAATCATCAGTAAATAAGAATACAGGTCAGATGGAACTTTTAACTCTTTCACAACAGGGTGGTTTTCTTGAAACACAAGTTGCAGCCAGTGCTGCTGAAATAGGTGATACAGTTTTAATTCCAGAAGATGGCGACTATAAAGTAAGTGTTAAATGCAGAATTAAGGGAAAAATAGGAGCAGGGCACTCCGCTGGTTTTTCTGTATCTCAAGAATCGGCGTCATCAATTTTTACTTACTTATCAGTTAGTGACAGTTCTACCAATGAATTAATAGCTGATAAAATGTTTGTTGATGAGTACATACTTGATACCGATTTATCGGAGGCTGCAACTGATCTTACTTTACATGCTTTGAGCTGCATAAACATAGCAAGTACAGTGATAGGTGATGTTCAATTTCCATTTGGATTAACACTTACATCAACTGCTGATTTCCTAGAATTTGAATCAAAAGATGCTATAAGCGGTGATCCCATAGTTACTGGAACAGTCTATTTAACTGACTTAAAAAAAGGATCTTATAACATATCATTAAAAGGTTCAAGCGGTACACAAGAAATAATTGGAGCTACAGGTTGGTGCTTTGGTTCTGCAGATCTTTCATCAGTTAAGGATGTTAGCTTGCTTGGCCCATATGTTCAAATTATCGATGAACAATATGATACATCAGATGGAATATGGTTGGAAGAAATTAGAGTCGAAAAAATAATTGAAAATGAGCCAATTCCTGAAATAGAGATATCTTACTCTCCTAACTGTGTTCAAAAAGATAAGATTACTGATATCTCTGTCACATTTACAAATATGGAACAGACTGCCATATTGTATCCTAATTTCTATTTCGACGGCAGACCAATTGGTGACTCTGATTCCTTAAAACCAGAAGAGAGTGTTACATGTACATTTTCTGTTGATTCAAATGGCTATTCAGTAGGAGACATAATTACTGGAGAATTACAGATTTCTGGATCAACTAATAATGGTTTTTGGTTTGACAGAAAATATGATATCTCTTTTGATGTAGTGGAGCCGGATCCTGAAAATACAAAAACGGTCTCAGGTACGATCTCCAATTCAGTGACAACAGATTCAATATCTGTAACTGCTTCATATTCTGAAGATACAAATGATAATGGATATGCAGAATTGTACTACAAGTTGAGTTCATCTCCAGATTGGAGTAATTCTTATTCAATGGACAAAAATAATAATCAATACTCCAAGACAATCACAAATTTACTACAAAATACTGAGTATGACATCAAAGTAGAGTACTTCGATTCAGATGGCATTATAGGTTCAAACCCTATCACCAAATCTAATGTGAAAACTGCCCAGGAAACCGTGGATGCTCCAAATACCCCTAATTTGTATGATATTAATACTGTTAGCACCAGTGGCAATTTCATTCTGTATTGGAGTCCTCAGATAGATGCCAGTTATTACACTATTGAAGAAAATGGTGCATCAACAAACACATATACTTCAGATGTTAGCCAATATGCCATCACAGGAAAAGAAAATGGTGTGTACTCATATAAAGTGAAAGCTTGCAATGAGTACGGATGCAGTGAATGGAGCAATACTGTAAGCGTCACCGTAAATTTAGAAGATTTGTCTGAGAATGTTTATTCTGGTACTTTACATAATGAAATCTCTATCCCAACTACTGATGATGTGAGGGAATATACTCAAGGTATATATAAAGTTGCTATCATTGGACGTGATTACCTTGAAACTGATAATCCTCAAAAAGCAAGTGCGGATATTTATAAAAACGGGAATCTTATCAAGTCTCAAACTTTAACTGAGTGTGAACCTTATTATTTTGATGATGACAACTTGCAAATATTGTTGGTTGATGGTTATACTGTAAAAATACCGGGTGCAGGTGATGAGACTTTTGGAGGATACGCAGAATGTATATCAATATCTACTAAAACAACCTCAGAGGTTTCTGCAACTCCAAACAATCTTTACTTAAGCCCCGGAGAGAATTCTTATATTACATTGGAATTCCCTTACGAATTGGCATATGATTTCTATTTTACTGGAAGTGCAAAAGATTGGGCATCAAAATATAATAACAAAATAGTAAAAATTACCGTGCCTTCTGATACTGCTATTGGTAGCTACCAGCTTTCAATATTTGCAAATACTGGCGGAGATGGTGATCCTGCATATTCCATCAGAGATTTGATAATTACCATAGAAGAGCCAAACAGTGCTCCTGCTGCCCCTGCACTCGTTTCACAAACTTCATTCGGTTTTGCTGAAACACCATCTTATTTCATAATTTCATCAACTGATCCCGAAATTGATAATATTAAATGCATAATTGACTGGGGAGATGGTACATCTTCAGAAACCGATTTCGTTGAATCCGGGAATCCGGTAACCGTAAACCACATATGGATTAACCAGGGAGCATATAATGTAAAAGCTAAAGCAATCGATGCCAGTGGAAAATCCTCTGATTGGTCTTCTCTATTGACTTTCAATGTAAATGAACTGCATATTGTTGATGACAGATACGTCTTTGAAGGGTCGGACCTAAGTGAAATAACAAATGGTGGTTGCATCGAAATTAACCCGCAGAATTTCTACGGGTTCAGCTATGACTTAGATGACGATATTGGAACTGAGAAGATTAGAATTTACAATAACTACGTTACAGATCCAAGAACAATAGAACCTAATGGTCTTGTCTATTCAACAGAGACTAAATATACACAATCTAAAGCTGATTTTGGAAATTTATCCTACTACGGTGTAGTCTCATTGTTCGGTAAAGAGTATGTTCCAGTGTATGGTTGTGAGTATCTAGCCGAATTAGTTATTGACAGTGATGATAAATACGTGTTAGAAGCTGATTCACAACTCGAATTGGGCAACGGTTATGTCTTGAAAATAAACGATTATGATTTCATGGAAGAAAGAGTCCAGATGGAATTATATAAGGATGGGGAAACAATTGCCAATGAATGGCTTGATTTGGGATATGGCGCGGATACATGGTCCTATGAGATAGGTGTAACAGAGTTGGACAGTGTTCCAGTGTTTAAGTTATTAATGACTGATGTTTTTGTAGGACAAAGTGATGTTTCCGTAGTAGTGGAAGGACTATGGCTCATTGACTTTGTTGATACGGTAACAATAAATGCTGGTGATTCAACAGGTATGCTTGAAACTACTTCAGTTGGATATAATTTAATTTCTATGTCAAATCCAGCTCCAATTGTACTTTCACCTGTTACAGAACAAGAATTAATTGCCGGAATTCTCATCGAGACTGCAGATTCCTCAGATGTTAGATTCAGATTCAAATCAAACAATTCAACCTCTGAATTAAGAGGATTGGTTGTAGAGGGAAGCTTTGTACCTGAGTGGAACTATACGAACTTCCCAGGGTTCTACTATGACATAGATAGTAATGTGGATCTCGAATCTTTAAGAATAAATTCAATTGATTATAGGTTTGTAGAAGAAGAAAACCTCATTTATGAAACCAATATCTGTGAAAAGACATATGAATGTCCAATATGGTCCTCTGATACATATTATTTAACTTCATTCTTCACGGAACCGCATGTTGTTTGCAAAAACAATGGTGTTGACATGTTTGCAAAGCTTGTCATTGATTCAGGTGAAGAAATGGTACTAAATCAAGACATTCCTCTTTACATCGGGGATGGATATGAAATTGTACTCAAAGATGTTTTGCTCACTCAAGCAGACATAGACCTGATGAGATATGGAAAAACGATAGATTCGATGCCAATCTATGTGGGAAATAACGAATTCACTATTGATATTAATGGTGAACCGCAAACCTTCATGAAAGCTAATGTGGGAAGCATGAACTCCGTAGGAAATAAATTTGTAACTATCAATGACTTGTGGCTTGTGGATAAGGATAATATTTTCAGCATTGAAAATGGATTAGGTATCTTTGAAATTGAATCAATGACCGAAGACCACATCACCTTTATAAATGATGGTACTTTTGTGTTGCCCCCAGATTCTTTTGTTGAAATCTATAAACAGTTTGGGTTTAATGTTGCAGATGATGATTTCCTAAGATTTTATCCTGTAACAAAGAACAACATAATTGAAGCAGCTATGCCTGAAGCAAATAGAATTGAATGCTCAAAAGGAGAAATTGTTTCATTTACACTTGAATCGGAACAAATCACTTCTTTCGAGTGGTTGCTCGATGGTAACTATGTCCAAAGTGATGAATGGTATTATTCATCCTACGAGACAGATGAGCTTGATACGGGAATACACAAGATAAAAGTCATTGCTGAAAAAGATGGGGTAACGGAAGAGAGATCATGGTTAATAGAAGTTGTTGATTCATCTGCCAATCCGACTAGTTATTTGAAAAGTGTTGCTTATTCTGGCTCAGACCTACCGGAAATAGTCCATGAACATGGAATCACTGTATCTGATAATTGGGACAATCAACCTTATAACTGCCTTGAATTCAATGCGACAAACTTTGACGGATTCTTCTCTGATCCAGGTGCTGGTGTATTAACAGAAGTACTGAGAATTTATGATGAATACTACTATGAAAGTTTAAGTGAACGTGAGATACCAGAAGATTTGCTTGAGTATAGAACAACTATAGCTTTTGCAGATTTCAATGCTTCATGTCTTAATGAATCATATCATTATTTTAATTATGATTCTCCATATGGATATCCAGTGATATCTCTATTTGGTGAAGAGTACATTCCATTAGATTTCGGTAGTCCTGAATATTTAGCGAAACTTGTACAGGATAGTGATGAATCAACCATATTGTATGCTGGTGAATCAATTGATTTGGGCGATGGATTTAGTTTAAAACTAAAGTCAATAGATGCAGAAGGCTACAAGGCCTGGCTTGAATTCTATCGTTTTAACGAATTGCTAGGAGATGAAGTCATTGATTGCACAAGTCCCGAAGGAGCCACATGGTGGTATGATTTAGATGTTGCATCTGTGAATGACGTCATTGTATTTGGAGTTCATATTAAGGAAAGCAATTTTTCTTCAATAATTATAGATGGAACGTGGCTTATAGATTACGAAAATCTACTACATGTAAAATATGGAGATGAATTTGGCAACATGGAAGTAGATTCTGTTGATAGTAGTATTTCAATGAGGAATAAAGTTCCTTTCGTATTCAACCAGGGGACAAAAATTGATATTGTGGATGACTTTTACTTTGAAGTTGCAGACATTTCAGACCTGAGTTTCCAGCTTGTCGGAAAAATGCAAAAGAGAGTTGTTTCCAACTCTTTGCCAACAGCTACAATCTCTTCAATCAATCCAAACCTAGCAGTTGATGGCCAATATGTGTCTTTTGAAGGAACAGGAGCTGACAGTGACGGTACAATTATTGAATATAACTGGACATCAAGTATTGATGGACACTTAAGTACTATGCCTAGTTTCAGTACTTCTGACCTTTCAGTCGGTACACATACTATTTACTTAAAAGTTAAGGACAATGAGGGAGAATGGTCTGATTCTTATTCAACTACATTTACAATGGTCAGCAAAAACCCAATGAAGATTATAGGCAGTTGCGATTTAAGTCGTGCATATGATGTTTCACTTTCTGATCACTATGCTTATGTAGCCAGTGGTGGGTCAGGTCTTGCTATCGTTGATGTCAGCGATCCAGAATCACCAACAATTGTAGGCAATTGTGATACTACAGGTTCTGCAGAAGATGTTTTTATTTCTGGCAATTATGCTTATATTGCCGACGGTTTCAATGAAGGCCTTGCTATTATAAATATAAGTAATCCACAATCACCATCAATTGCAAGTGTTTACGATAATATCAAGTATGCAGCAGGAGTAGCTGTAGAAGGAAACTATGCTTACGTAGCCGATGAAGATAGCAGTGGTCTTAAGATTATTAACATAAGTAATCCAGAATCACCAAGATTTGTAAGCAATTGTGATGATGCGCTTTATGCAAAGGATGTTGTTCTCTCAGGCAACTATGCATATGCTGCTTGTGCTAACTTTGGTCTAGTGATTATCAACATAACTAATCCAGAATTACCAACATTTGCAGGCAGTTATGAGACTAGTTGGGCAGAAAGCGTTGCTATAGTCGATGATTATGCCTATATAGCCGATTATGCTGATGGTCTCGTAATTGTTAGCATAAGCAATCCAGAATCACCAGAATTTGTAAGCAGTTATGGAACTGGTGATGCTACAGTTAATGTTGCTGTAAAAGGTAATTATGCGTATGTAGCTGATAGTGCCAACGGAGTTGTTGTTCTTGATATAAGTGAACCAACGATAATATCTCTTGAAGATAGTTATGATACTCCAAATTCAGCAGTTGGTATTGCTGTAGCAAGCAATTATGTCTATGTTGCTGATAGTCGTGACCTTGTTATTCTTCAGACAAACGCATTATTGGGCTCAAATAATCCACCAACATCCACCATTACATCAATAACTCCAAGCATTACAGCTAAATGGGAATCAGTCTCCTTTGAAGGAAGCTATGATGACCTCGATGGAACAGTAATTGGATACAAATGGAGATCAAGTATTGATGGGCAACTGAGCACTTCAGCAAGTTTTAGTACCTTTGATCTTTCTGTAGGAACGCATACGATCTATTTCAAAGTTCAGGATGACGGTGGTATTTGGTCCGACGCTGACTCAGCAACCGTGACAATAAACCCCAGAGATCCAATATCGATTTTAGGTAGTTATAATACCCCAGGTGATGCATATGATGTTGCACTTTCCGATGACTATGCTTATGTAGCCGATGGAGAATCAGGTCTCGTAATTGTTAATGTAATCAATCCAGAATTGCCTACTCTTGCTGGGAGTTATGATACTGCAGGCTATGCATACGATGTTGCACTTTCCGATGGTTATGCATATGTTGCCGACAATAATAATGGTCTTGCGATTGTTGACATTACTTCACCCTCGTCACCAAAATATGTTGGCAGGTATGACACTCCAGGTTATGCATATGAGGTCTTTACAGAAGGCAATTATGCTTATGTTGCTGATTCTGAAAATGGACTCGTAATACTTAATATTACCAAACCTTCGTCCCCAACACTTGCTGGCAGCTATAGTACTGCAGGCTATGTTGGTGATGTTGCAGTATCAGGTGATTATGCCTATCTAGCTCGTGGTCGCAATGGTCTTCTGATAATTGATATAAGTAACCCAGAATCACCAGAATATACAGGCAGTTATGGAGCTGCCGATATTGTGTCTAATGTTGTTGTCGCGGATAATTACGCCTATGCCATTGATTTCGATAATGGTCTTCTGATACTTGACATAAGTGACCCAAAATCACCTCTTCTTGCTGCAAACTTTGATACTGGTGAGAACACATTGGGTGTTGAAATTTCGGGAGATTATGCGTATATTCTAAAGTATGTAGATAATCCCTCTTCTCCCGGGAGTTCTTACAGTATTCTCTTGATAGTCGATATTAGTTCACCATTATCTCCTACATTGGTGGACAGTTTTAATCTTCCTGGCACTGCATGGAACACTGCTATTTTCGAAGATTATGCATATGTTCCTACTGGAGCTAATGGACTAGTTATCCTTCAAACAGATCTGCCACCTGCATTGAATAATCCTCCAAGTTCTACTACCTTTACAGCAAATGTGGAAACCATAGATGGGACAGGATATTTCAGTAATCCTGAAACAGGAACTTTGATTTCTTTGGAAACTTCCGAGGACATAACTGACACAATTTCCATATCTGAAAGCCAGTTTTCATCACTGCCTCTTCCTCAAGATGCAGTTGGAATTCATTTCCTTGATGTCCAATTGGGAAGTATTTTTGCAGAGAAACTTACAAATGCAAAAGTTTCAATTACTGTGAATGAAGAACTTGTACCAGATGGATTAACAATTCAAGATGTTTCTATTTTCCATTACAACGATGAAATTAGTGGCTGGGAAGAGTTACCTACTGCCATTGAGAATATTAATGGAAAGGATTACTGGTTTACACATGTAGCCCATTTCTCAACTTATGCTGCTATTGCAATAAACTCAAAGCCACCAATTACCAACTTTGAGGCAGACAGGTTTGAAGGTCAAGTTCCTTTGACTATCCAATTCACGGATTTATCAACGGATGCTATGTCATGGTCATGGGATGTTGATGGAGATGGTATAGAAGATAGTAACTCTGCAGATTTCAGTTATACATACCTAACTCCAGGAAGCTATGACGTATCTCTGACCGTGACAAATGATGATGGTACGGATACTGAGACAAAGTATGGTTACATCACTGTCAATGAAGCTTCAGAAATAATATTTTCAATTACAGACAACACTGAGAAAGTTGTATTGGGTAGTGAACTTATGTATGAGATCACTCTGACAAATAATAAAGGTGTAGAACTAACAAATGTACAAATCGTTGACGAACTGCCATCGGAGTTGACCTTTGTGTCTGCCAGTGGTACAACATTTGATGAGAGTACAAACACTGTTATACTTGACATTGGCAATTTAATACCAGGTGAATCAGCAATTTCTCACATTACTGTAAGGGCGACATCTTGTGGCTCTATTGAGAATTCTGTAACTATGTACTGTGGCCAGGAGGATTCCATCAGCTGTGAGGATCTAACAACTATAGTGACTCAGGAAGAAATACCGGAGTTCCCCACAATTGCTATACCAATGTTTATTGTCATTACAATGGTAGGATTGTTCACAAGGCGCAGAGAGTGAAATAAAAGTGGATCTGGCTTTGCTAGATTCACATTCTCTTTATTTATTTTATTACACGTTTTGCTATTGTATAGTTTACAAATTTTTTAGACTAGCACCGCCTCTTTCAGGCGTGTTCTGCTTTAACGATGATTAAATTTGAGATCAGACATGCAGTTACATGTGGATTATAGTATTAGTTACTAAAATCAAATCTTAATAAACTGCAGTGTAAATTGACCATCTGGGGTGAGATAATATTCAACTTCTTTTTTACTTCCCTTGTGTGGCCTTTGTCCTATCAATCCCCATTCAAGCAAGTCTTGGATTAATGAATTAAAACTTCCATAAGAAAGAGACTTCTTAGCTTTCCCTGAAATTGTTTTGATAGGTTTATATTTTTTTCCAAGCTCTACCTTCAAACTTTTTCTCGAAAGGCTCTTTTCCGATTCAGCATTAAGAAGTTCAAGAATTATAACACGATTAGGATTTTTCCTGAAATTTCCCATATGAATTTTTGGTATTGAGATTATTCTTGCATTTCCATCTCTATCTATATGATATGGAACTGCTTCAACCCACAGTGCCATCA